>JAEEGH010000328.1_pt1 | contig 309642 bp, 250 predicted proteins | sample 9134181 | NCBI WGS metagenome assembly JAEEGH01 (sample SAMN16246544, study PRJNA631951) | gut metagenome | biome: gut microbiome; feature: rumen; material: DP-attached | host: Bos | place: Iran: Karaj | collected 2018-10 | reverse complement strand
GCTTAAGACGCGCCGCCAGCGTTCGTTCTGAGCCAGGATCAAACTCTCCATGATTATTTCAAAACCCCGAAGGGTTATGATTTCATTTTCAGTTTAATCCAGCTTTTTATTTATTTGCTGAATTGATTTTTTGGTCTTTTCAAGTTTAGAACTAAACTTGCGACATATTTGTTTGCTACATACTTTGCTGTATGTTCAATTGTTTCCTTCCCTGAACTGTCAAACAACTGTTTCACCGTTGCTCTGTGTTGCGACGGTGAAAACTAATATATACTTCCGTCGAAAAAGTGTCAATACAAAATCATCTCTTTTTGCACTTTTTTTTAACTTTTTTCAGAAGTTTTTTCTACAAAACCTTAAGCTTCGGCGCGAGCCATTGCTTCGTCAAAGTCTTTTGTTCCCTTCCAGATCTCTTTTGTATAAGGATTTGTTTTTGTTGCAAAAGCCTTCTTACAGATTGCAGCAAGCACAAGAACATTGATTACAAGAGCAAGAACAGCGATAACTCCCTGTGCTTTTGGATCTGCAGTAATTCCCATAGCTTCAATAGCCTTCTGAACTTCAGGACCATTATTTGCGACAGCAGGATTGTTGTAGATAGCCATAGAAGCATCATATAAAGTCTGGGCACCACTTCCGTCCTGAGGAGCTCCGGCATACAATGAAGGAAGTACAGAGAATGGTTTTGTAAGCTGGAATGGTACAACCTGAGCAAACATACACCAGATAGAAAGTGTAAAGGCACGGTTCTGAATCCAACCACCCTTATTCCAGAAGGTAGCTGCAAAGGTTGGAGCAAGAAGAAGTGCAAGACCGCAGTACCATGCGTGTGTAGGAAGATTCAGATATGTATATTCAAAATTCCATACATCATAAGCGAGGATAAACATCCAGGTCATATCCGGCCAGAGCATATCCTGTTTTCCAAGCTTTCCTTTCTTTGATGAGTAAATTCCCCACCAGCCGGTCATACAGGCAATATTGATGATTCCGGCAAGACCGTTAAGAAGGTTCCACCATCCACCATAAAGGAATACTCCTTCGTTAGAAACCCACCAGCCGCCTGTGATTCCACCTTTGATGGCAGATTCAAAATCAGATGCAACGGCAATAAGAATATTAATTCCTACAATAATGAAAGGCCAGCATTTGAACCATTCTGATTTTCCAAGTGCAGTCCATTTTCTTGCAAGAAAAATAAAACCAATACAACCGATAGTTGCAGCATACAATTTAGCATAATGGAACCAGCCGTCCATATACTTAATTACATACCATTCAGAAGCAAAAGAATTCTTACCGGCAGCAGCAACAATAAAGTAAACAGTCAAGGCTGCAGGAACGATGAAGAATACAAATACTCCACCAAACTTTGTTCGTCCAAGTTCATTCAAAAGAACAAGACCAAGAAAAACTAAACACCAGCCAAGCAGCTGGGTTGCTACAGTTGATCCATAAAGTTGAAACAACATTAAATTTCCTCCTGTGTAAGCGCACTGGTGCGCGGTGTTCTATAGCAAACCGTTAAAAAAATTGCGAAGGCAATTTTTAGGTTTACCACCTTTCATCAGCACGCTTCAATTTCCTTTATATTCATTTCATTGCCCGCCTGCAAAACCGTATTTTCGCTTTTACAATGCGGACAAATTTTCCCAAAATCAAGGGTGCGGTAAGTTTTGCCGCAGGCGTTACAGATTGTTGTTGCAGGCAAATTTTCAATTTTCAAAACCGCTCCTTCCATAACGGGCGATTTTTTTACTGCCCACTTCCAGCCGTTCTGCAGAAATTCCGGCACTACCCCACTAACTTCTCCAAGTTCCAGAGTCACACTTTGAATCTGTTTCAGCTTCTGTTCCTGAGCAAGATTTTCGAGACGTTTAATAATGTGAAAGACAAGACCTAGTTCGTGAATTTTCGAACTCCTCTATATCAACGCCCCGCTATTTCTCTAACGATTCTCTGTTCGGATTCAAAAGAATCTTCACGCCACGCTTAACCATGTTTGGCAAAATAGCCTTGAGTTTATCTTCACTCTTAGTCATTCGGCTGGCCTTTGGATGTTCGCGGTGAAGCTTAATTGCGTCAAAGGCACACTTAGTGGTACAAACGCCACAACCAATACACTTGTTTTCATCAACAATACTCTGACCACAGCTGAGACAGCGGGCAGTTTCCTTTTTAATCTGCTCTTCTGTAAAGCAAAGCTTTGTTTCTTCAAACTTACTGTCTGTAGTACGTTTTCCAGGAACCTGACGAGGTGTATTATCATATCCTTCAACCTTAATATCTTCTTTATTAAGTTCAATGAATTCGCGCTTGTCACGACCGATTGTCAAAGTTGAATGTGGCTGAACGAATCTGTGGATAGAAATCGCGGCTTTTTTACCGGCAGCAATTGCATCGATTGCAAATTTTGGTCCTGTGTATACATCTCCACCTGCAAAAATATCAACTTCTGCAGTCTGATAAGTTACAGGATCAGCTATCACTCCGTTTCCGCGGCCAAGTTCTACCTTACTGCCAGCAAGCATATCGCCCCAGACAATTGCCTGACCAATAGAAAGGAATACATTTTCGCATTCTACAGTGATTGTATCATTTTCATCATATTTTGGATTAAAGCGGCCGGTCTCATCTTTTACAGATACGCATTTTTTGAATACAATGCCTTTTACCTTACCGTTTTCTGTCAAAATCTCTTTTGGCCCCCAGCCGCAGTTAATCTTAATTCCTTCTTCTTCGGCTTCTTCAATTTCTTCTACTGTTGCAGGCATTTCGGCTCTCTGCTCAAGACAGAACTGCTGGATATCTGTTCCGCCACAGCGCCAGGCTGTACGGCTTACATCAATGGCAACGTTACCGCCACCAACAACTACAGTCTTGCCGCTAACATTAAAACTCTTGTCATCAGCAACTGTGCGCAGGAAGTCTACAGCAGTCATAACGCCTTCTGCATCCTCGCCAGGAATACCAGCCTTGCGGCCACCCTGACATCCGATTGCAATATAGAAGGCCTTATAACCCTGCTCGCGAAGCTGGGCTATAGTTACATCTTTTCCAACTTCTACGCCGGTTTTAATTTCAACGCCCATTTCTTTCATTACGTCAATTTCTGCCGCAACTACATCTTTTTCGAGCTTAAAGCTTGGAATACCATACACGAGCATACCACCAGCAAGCTTATTCTTTTCAAATACAGTCGGGCGGTAACCTTTTTCTGCAAGATAGAAGGCGCAGGAAAGACCTGCAGGGCCTCCACCAATTATTGCAATTTTCTGGCTGAACTCGCCGCGGTTTGAAGGGATTACCTTCTTTGGAATAAAGCGGACTTTTGAATCCAGATCTTTCTGAGCGATAAATTTCTTTACTTCATCAATTGCAATTGCTTCATCTATTGTGCCGCGGGTACAGGCAGCTTCGCAGCGCTTGTTACAGATACGGCCGCAGACTGCAGGGAAAGGGTTTTCCTTTTTAATAAGTTCAAGAGCCTCTGTATAACGGCCTTGGCTTGCCATTTTAAGATAACCCTGAATACCAATGTGGGCAGGACAGGCAGTTTTACAAGGAGCGGTACCGGTTGAATAGCAGTTGATTCGCGCTGTATCGCGGTAGTTCTCGTCCCAGTTAGCCTTACTCCACTTATGATTATCCGGCAGAATGTGTTTTGGATACTCTACTTTACTTCCATCCTTTTTACAAAGCTTCTGACCAAGTTTTACAGCCCCTGCAGGACAGTATTCAACACAACGGCCGCAGGCAACACACTTGTCACTTTCTGTACGGGCAACATAGGCAGAACGGCTCATATTCGGCGTATTAAACAACTGCGAAGTTCGCAAAGCATAACAGACATTAATATTACAGTTACAAATCGCAAAAATCTTATTCTCACCGTCAATATTTGTAATCTGATGAACAAAGCCGTTGTCTTCTGCCCGCTGTAAAATCTCATAAACCTGCTCGCGGGTAATATAGTGGCCGCGTTTTGTTTCTACAAGGTAATCTGCCATATCACCTACACCGATACACCAGTCTTCGGGATCGTCGGCACAGCCTTCTTCGTAAGTACGGCGGCTAAGGCGGCAGGAACAAGGAGATGCGGCATATTTTCCGTCATATTTATCGAGCCAGTGAGAAATATGTTCTACGCTGACACTGGTATTTTCTGCTTCAATTGCCTTTTCAACCGGAATTACGTGCATACCAATTCCCGCTCCCCCCTCCGGAACCATTGGAGTTACCTTTTCCAGAGGCTCGAAGGTCATGCGGTCAAAAAAGCGGCCCAGTTTTGGATGTTCTTCCAGCTGTTTCTGGTTCATGTTTGTGAATTCAGCAGAGCCAGGAACAAACATTGGCAGAATATACTGCTTTTCGTGTTTTGGATTTTCCCAGTTATATTCAATAAGGCCGGCAATTGCCATATCCATTAAAGTTTTTTCAAGATAGGCAGAATCTTTACCGGTAATTTTTACAAGTTCTGGCAGAGTGACCGGTTTACGCACTTCCATTTTAAGGGCAACTTCTGCCATCTCGTCTGTTACAATTTCGTTTAAACCCCAATACTCAGGGTCGTTTTCGTTGATTTTTCTGCCGAGACGGTCTGTAATTTTCTGACCAAGCTCCAAAATTAAAGGTCTTACTTCTGCCATAGCGGTTTTATCCTCCATATAAAAAACCGATAAAGGGACATGTCAAGGCTTTAAGCGAAGCGTGCCTTGACGTGGCCGTATGTCCCGGTAAATGTTTTTACTTGTTGTGAGTCTCAACCTCAGCAAGTAACCAGTCACACCACTCTTTTACCCCTTCCCCAGATTTTGCCGAAATCGGGAAGATTTTTACATTCTTATTGATTTTTCCAACGTACTCTCTTACTTTTTCCATATCAAAATCAAAATAAGGAAGTACATCAATCTTATTGATAATTAAAGCATCAACCTTACTGAACATAAGAGGATACTTCAAAGGCTTATCATGACCTTCCGGAACAGAAAGAATCATTACATTTTTTGCAGCCCCTGTATCAAATTCTGCAGGACAAATCAGATTTCCAACATTTTCCAGTACTACAAGATCAAGTCCGTCAAAGCCAAGCTCATTTAACCCCTGCTCTGTCATGGCGGCATCCAGATGGCACATTCCGCCCGTATGCAGCTGAATAGATTTTACGCCGGCATTTGCCATGGTAATGGCATCTACATCAGAATCAATATCAGCTTCCATAATTCCAATTTTAATTTTATCTTTTAAAGCTTCTATTGTTCGCAAAAGAGTTGTAGTTTTTCCGCTGCCCGGCGAGGACATTAAATTCATAAGAAAAGTTTTTTTAGACTTAAGCCTGTCCCTTAAAATCTGAGCTTCTTTATCGTTATCTGCAAGTATATTTTCTTTAACCTCGATAACTCTGACCTGATCCATATTACCTCCGCAATATTTATGATAGTAACACTATCACCTCATTATAACACACATTCATACATTTTGCAAAAGATAAGAATTCTCTTACTTTTATCTTATTTTTTTTGACTTGTAAGCACCCCCTATTTGTACTAAAATAACAGCATTGGAGTTTTATCATGCGAAAACTAAAGATTACATTAAGCCTTTTGCTGCTTTTTACTATATTAACTATCAACGCTGCAGCAGAAGAACTTGTTATTAAAATAGAAATAGATCAGTCATCTCTCTCCTCTTTAGATACAAATGCAAAAACATATCTTTCCTCTGCTTACAGCCGCTTTTTGCAGGATATACTCAGCCTGCCACAAATAAGCGTAAGAAACTCTTCTGTAGATGAAAACCTTCAGGCTATTCAGTTAAAATCACAGATTGAAGCTGCAACCGGAATGGGAAGCGAAGAAGCTGCCTATGCAACAGATAAAGGAAGCCGGGCAGAACTTTCCCTCCTTATGAAGATGAATAAAATCACATCTTCTTCATGGCAGGTTACCGTCCAGCTTTCTGAAATTGAAACAAAAAAACTTGTTGCAACAATACTTACAGACCGACTCCCCCTTACAAGCGTAACCTCTGACCTTACAATAGATAAACTCGCTTACGACACACTTCTTGCCATGCAGAACCGTTCCTACATTTCTTCAATTCCTTCCAGCCTGATTACCCAGCTTCAGCACCAGGAAAGTTCCGCAGAAGCCTATGCAAAATATCTTCAGGATTACACCAATCAAATAGAAGAAATTGAAAAAGAAAAGGCTCTTCTTGAAAAAAATGCAAAAACAAAGGAAGAAAAAGCAGAAGCAGAAAGACAGGCTCTTGCCCTCCAGTTAAAAATTGACATGCTGGAAAAATCAAGACAGCAGGCAGAAGCAGCCTTAAAGCGTCAGCAGGAAATTGAAGCCAACGAAGCTAAGAAAAAGCAGCAGATGGAAGAATTGAGCCAGGCTCAGCAGGATCAGATTAATAAAGAAATAAAAGAGCTTGAAAAAAAACGTGCAGAATTAAGAGACTCTGTAATTCAGCAGATGTCCCTTAAAAAACGAATTGAACTCATAGAAAACGATAAAACTAATCTTTATCAGCTTGAAAAATTACTTTCTCAGAGCATAACAAAAATTCAGAACGAATATGATTCTGCCTGCGAAGAAAAAGTTCGTGCAAAAAACAATGAACCATGGAGCAAGGGAGAAACCGATGCTAACGGAAATCCAACAGCAATGGCAAAAAAATTCCGCGCCCAGGACATTGATGAAATTAAAAAGAACTATCAGAAATTAAAGACAAATGCCGTAAATGAACTCAAAAAGAGTGCTGAAGGCGAACTGATTTCTTACAAAAAACAGATTGAATTGAATGTTTCAGAACTTCAGAAAACAACTTACGTTTTCAGATCTATAGACCTTTCTGATGATTACCTTACTTTAAACGTTGATGATTATGACGGAAACAACTGCTCATGGACAGTTCATTCCAGATTCACCGTAAGAGATATAGAAAAGCTTGATACATCAAAATTAAAATATCTTCCAGATTCTGAAATTTCTTATTCTGTTATGACAGGTAAAAAACCTGCAACTTTTGATTCTACTAAAGAAGAATATCTTGATTATCTTGCCATGGTAGAAAGAGCAGACTTATACTTCAGGGTTTCTGTTCCGTATCTTTATTCCCAGCTGGCAATAAAAGTTACTTACAATCCTGTAAAAGATAAATATGAAGCAGTTCCTGAATATTTCCACATATATAAAATGGAAAACAACACAAAAGCTCTTGTAGACTTCAGGGGTGCTTACTTTACAAATGCACAAAAGCAGATGCAGAATGAAGCCGAAGCTGCTCAGAAAAAGGAAGAAGAGGAAGAAAAGGCTGAACAGAAGAAAAAAGCAGCTGAAGAAAGAGCAAAAATAAAGGCTGCTGCAGAAGAAAGAAAAAAGCAGATTGCTAAAAAGAACAGGGAAGATCTTGAAAACTTTGGCAGAACTGTTTATCTGACTTCGGAAATTGCCTATAACAAATATACAAATGATTTAACCTTTACTGTTGGTTTTACCCAGCCGGTAATAGGACCTTTTTATGCAGGTGCAGAACTTTTTGCGGGCCAGGATTTACAGCATAAAGACAGTTATGGTGAAGAAATATTTACACTTGGTGCCGTAGGATATTTAGGCTTCAACTGTCTCTTAGACAAATCTGAAGACTTAGGCTGGTATATCAGATCCGGAGTTGGAGGAGCTTTGGACTATGCCTGTGGTTCCGGACTCCTGTACCGTACAGAAATTGGAATACGCTGCAGCATTTTTGGACTGGCCTACTCTATAGATCATATTCAAAATCAGGATTCGGCAGGAAGACTTTCAGTCTCAATGATTATTCCTTTTTAATTAATCAGGATTTAAGTGCCATGGGCATTATATGCCCTGGGCACTATAATATAAAATACATGGAGGATTTTATGAAAAAAACATTAAGCGCACTTATTGCACTTTCACTCGCTTTATTACTTACAAGCTGTAAAACAACAAGCGTATCAAGTTCAAAAATAAAAGGCGGAAACAAAGCAAAAGCCGGAAGCAGAACTTATACTGTTGTAGACTATCAGGGAGCTTCTTTAGGAAAAACTGTTCCAAGATGGGTTGAATTAATTTACGAAGGACAGTACAGCCGCGCTATTTTACAGAAGGAAATGCCAGGCCTTGAAGGACAGAAAGTATTCGTTGTTCAGGGACGAGGTGATAATCTTGATTTTGTAAAAAGCTGGGTAACTCTCGTTGATGTAGAAACAGAAGTATCTGGAGCAATGGAACGTGTTACAGGTAAAGTTGTAACTTCAAAAATGGAAGCTTCTGCAAGTTCAGAAGGCAAGGTTGTAAATCCATCTGAAGTTTCAAAACAGCTCGAAGATTTCCGCATGGCAGTTCAGGATGTAAGAATTTCAGGACTTGAACGCGTAGCTGAATACTGGGTTGAAATTCAGGTTTCAGAAAAGAAAAAGGTTCTTGATGACTACTATGAATATTTCTCTGTATGGGTTGTAGATCAGAAGAGTTTCAACAAACAGCTTGAAACCTCTTTAAAGAATATTGATAAAACAACACCTCAGACACAGGAACTTGCTGAACTTGTAAGAGCAAAACTTGCTGACGAAATTTCAGTTTCATCAAACGATGAAGAAGTTCTTGAAAACGCTGATGACTATATTGTTTATGCAGAGTAAGTTATTAAAAACTATTCTCCTTACTGCAGTCCTGCTGGCCTTACCGCTGCTGGCTGCAGCCTGTGCATCTTCTCCAAAGGAAGATGCACCATTATGGAGTGATGAGAACACCCTCGAACAGGTCTACCCTTCTTCCTCTTACATTGCCCGCATTGGCAGGGCTTCTTCTGCCCAGGCAGCAGAAAGCTTTGCAGATTCGGAACTTACAAGACATTTTGAACATTCTGTTCAGTCTGTTACCAGTGCAAGTCAGGTTATGGTAAACAATGCTTCGGGTACAAGCAAAGAAGAAAAATCTCTTGAAAGAAAGGTTTTTGTAGACTCCTCAATGAAGCTCTTTGCCCTTCATCACACCCAGGCCTGGTTCGATAAAAAGACTAAAACTTATGTAGTCTGCTCATATCTGGACCGGGAAGAAGCTTTTAGTATTTACGAAAATCAGATTAAAATTTCAAGGCAGAATTTTGAAGCTTTTTATAATAAAGCCCGGGACGAAAATAATTACCTTACAAAAATCTCTGCCCTTAAAGACTGCATACCGGCAGCAGACTCCTATCTTTCGGTTTTAAGTTTTGCCCACACCCTCTACCCAAAGAGCGACGCAAATTACGAAAAAGACAAGGAAACTCTTACTTCCATAGATTCTCAGATTGCCCAATTAAAAAAATCAATTTTATTTTATATGGATATTAAAGGCGATTCTAACAATCAGATAAAAGACAGCCTTACAAATATCTTTACAAAAAGCGGCTTTACAATTACAGAAAGCAAAAGCCCTTACATAATTAAAGTTTTAGTAGAGCCTGATAAAACTTATCATGAAGAAACCATAACGGCAAATCCTAAGGTTAGCCTTCAGATTCTTGGACAAAATACACCATTTTATTCCATTACAATCACAGGTTCCCGGGTTTCCGGCTTTAAACAGGCAGAAGCCTTTGTTAATAAGAAAATATTCGATTCTCTTGTAAGTGAATTAAAAACTCAGCTTCCTTCAGAATTGGAAAATAAATTATTTTAATAAAAATAACAGGAAACAATAATATGAATGACTCTCTTAAAGAAAAACTATTGGAACGTTTTGTTAAATATGTTCAGATATGGTCAGAAAGCGACAGCGAAGCTGCTGACAGGGGAATTTTTCCTTCAAGCAGCAGACAGTGGGATATGGCAAAATGCCTTGAAGAAGAATTAAAGGCCCTTGGACTAAAGGTTACTGTTACAGAAAACTGCTATGTTTACGCTTTTCTGGAAGGAAATTGCAGCGACAAAGAAAGCCTGCTTTTTCTTGCCCACATGGATACAGTTGATGAAGTTACAGGAAAAAATGTAAAGCCTGTAATTACAAAAGAAGGTGATGATACAATCATTCATTCTGACGGCACAACTCTTCTTGGCGGCGATGACAAGGCCGGTATTGCTGCAATTATGACTTGTCTTGAATTTCTTACAGAAAATCCTGATTTTAAGCATAAACCTGTAGAAGTAATTTTCAGCCCTGATGAAGAGACTGGTCACGGAATGGACAGGGTTCCATTAGAACTGATTAAGTCTAAATATGCATTTACAGTGGACGGCGGCAGCGAGGGAGAAATGGAAGCTGAATGCTTTAATGCCTGGAGTGCGAAAGTGGAGCTGGTAGGGAAAGCCTGTCACACAGGAGATGCAAAAGCCGGCGGCATGATAAATGCAGGTCTTATGGCAGCAGATTTTGTTTCTGCCCTTCCAAAAAAAATGAGACCGGAAACAACAGAAGGCTACCAGGGCTTTATTGCAGTTATGAATACAAATGCTACAATTGAAAAAGCCGTCATTGACCTTCTTTTAAGAAGTTTTAGTCCTGAAGAAATCAATAAAGAAAAAAAGATTATAGAAAAATGTGCAGAAAAAACTACAAAAAAATTTGGAGGCCAGTATCAGCTTGCTTTTAAACAGCAGTACCTGAACATGAAGGAAAAGATTGATGAAAATCCTCTTGTAATGCAGAGACTCATAAAAGCTTACCAGGAAGCAGGAGTAAAGATTAATCAGAAACCAATCAGAGGGGGAACTGATGGTTCTACCCTTACCCAGAAAGGCATTCCCACACCAAATATTTTTACAGGCGCCCACGAATTTCATTCAAGAAATGAATGGGTTTCTTTAAACCAGATGGCAAAAGCATCCGATATTGTAATTAATTTGACAAAAGAGGATGGGGAAAACTAATGCATGAATATTTAATTGAGGGTGGATATCCAATTCAGGGGACAATTACAGCAAGCGGAAACAAAAACGCAGCCCTCCCCTGCCTGGCCGCAACCCTGCTTACAGACGAGCCTGTTATTTTACACAATATTCCGGAAATTCAAGACACAAATGTAATGATTGAAATTCTGAAATTTTTAGGCGCAAAAGTAGAAAAACTTAGCAAACATAACTGGAAAATTCAGTGCGATAAAATTAATTCTGTAGAATTACCTGCAGATCTTACAAAAAAAGTCCGCGGTTCTATTGTTTTTGCAGGACCTTTACTTGGAAGAACAGGTAAATGCGAAATGATGCCTCCTGGAGGCGACGTAATTGGCCGCCGCAGGGTCGACACCCACTTCCTGGCTCTTGAACAGCTGGGAGCAAACATCAGTGTAAACGGACACTTTTCATTTACAGCAAACAAACTTGTAGGAGCTGACATCTTCCTGGACGAAGCTTCGGTTACAGCAACAGAAAATGCAGTTATGGCCGCAGTTTTGGCAGAAGGCCAGACAATTATTCAGAATGCAGCCAGTGAACCACATATTCAGGATATTTGTAAAATGCTCAATTCCATGGGAGCAGACATTAGCGGCATTGGAAGTAACATCATTAAAATTAACGGTGTAAAAAAACTTCATTCCTGCGAATTTACAATCGGACCTGATTATATTGAAATTGGTTCTTACATTGGAATGGCAGCTGCAACAAAAGGTAAAATCACAATTAAAGGAATAAGACCCGAAGAAATGAGACCTTTACGCTATTCCTTCAGCAAGCTTGGAATTACCTGGCAGATTAACGGAGATGAACTTACTGTTCCAAACACTCAGAGCCTGAAGGTTAATACAGATATTGGAAATGCTATTCCAAAAATTGATGATATGCCATGGCCGGGATTCCCTGCAGACCTTACTTCCATTATGACTGTAGTTGCAACCCAGGTTGAAGGTACGGTTTTAATTTTTGAAAAAATGTTCGAAAGCCGAATGTTCTTTGTAGATAAATTAATTTCTATGGGAGCAAAAATCACACTTTGCGACCCCCACAGAGCTGTCGTAAGCGGACCATGCATGCTTCACCACGATCACCTGGTAAGCCCGGATATAAGAGCCGGAATGGCCATGGTAATTGCAGCCCTTTGTGCCCACGGAGAAAGCCGCATAAGCAATGTTTACCAGATTGAACGCGGTTATGAAGACCTTGTTGCAAGACTCCAGAAACTTGGAGCCCACATAAAGGTTGTAGAAGCCTAAAGATACTATAAAATAACAAGACCTTTTTGATGAAGTTTTTTAAGCAGATTCAAATAAGGTCTTTTTTCTTTTAAGAGAGCAAGGGCTTCGTTATAAAGAGAATCTGAAGACTGGGGTCTTAACTTCCATAATAAATCAGCTAAGTCCTGTGGAATATTTTTTTCTACAAACTCTTCCTGCAGATAAAACCAGTGCAGCTGATTTTTATGTAAAAGAGGTTTTGTTCCAAGCCAGTATACTTCCCATTTTTTTTCATCAGAAAAATCACATTTTGCATTTATTCTTTCATAAACTTCTATCTGTTTTTCTACAAAATCCAAAGGAATTTTTGGAGATGGAAGAGAAAAATCAAACCACTTTGTAACCTTAGTCTGTAGTTTTTTTGAATGCATCCAGCTTTCAAGCGCCGCATCAAGTCCCGGTCCATACCTGTAAAATTCCTTTCCTCCGTCCCAGGAGTCTTTAAGCTGATCATAAAGAGTGGAATTTTTTGTAAGCATAAACTTATGCCAGAAGGAAGAATCCAGAAGGCCTGCTTCAAAAAGCTGACGAAGAGTTTCCATTGAATCAATTATTGTCTGAGCAGTATCATTCCAGAAACCATAAATCATATAGGCATGAACAAGAATTCCGGCCTCTTTAAAAGCGGCACAGGCATTAATAATTGAAGCAATATCTGTTCCCTTGTTGATATTTTCAAGTCCGCTTCCGGTAGCAGATTCAATTCCGGCAGAAACACCGCCAAGCCCGCAGTAACTTAAAAAGGCTGCAAGATCTTTAGTAAAGGCTTTTTCGAATCTGATATTACCCCAGTAATACAAAAGGTTTCCATTTTGTGCGTTTAATTTTGCAAACTGTTTTAGTAAAGATGGAGGCAGAGCTTCATCTACAAAGTGAATGCCATAAACGCCCTTCTCTTTTGCAGTTTTTAAGAGGCTGTAAAATAATTCCTTTACATTTGTAGTTTTGTAGGCGCAAACATAATCAAGCTTTGTATCGCAGAAGGCACATTTATGCCAGTAGCATCCATGGGCCAGATAAACTTTAAGCCAGGCTCCATCTGACCATAAACGATGCATAGGATTTTTATCATCACAAACTCTGGGGTAAAGAGAAAAATCTATATCTGAAAAATCAGGAATATTATTTTTAGTAACTTCATCTTCGTAATTCTGAACAGCCTTATTTTCCCAGAGGGCATCCCTTACAAAATCACTGGAAAACTGCCTTAATTTATAAAGAGATTTATTAAGGGGAAAGTTACCTTCCAGTTCCGGAAGAGAGTCAAAAAGCTCTTTGTAAGAACCATAGCCTCTGTCAAAAGAAAGAACATCAGCATATTTATAAAAATCTTTTGAATTAAAATCGCGGAGTTCTGTATTTACATAGCCTCCGCCAAGACTTACAAAAACTTTATCTCCATAAGTCTGCTTAAAAAACCTTGCTATAAGCAGGGCAGAAACAAAAGTTCCGGCAAAGGGAACAGAAATACAGATCAGAGTTTTTTCTGTGATTTTTTCTTCTTCAAAGAACTTTTTATGCAAAAGAGGAAGAAGATATTCCTTCATTACAGGAGAGTCCAGGCATTTTTCAACCTGAGAAAAATTGATGTTTTCAAAACAGACTTCTTCTGCATAACGAATCAGACTGAAATTTCTGTCAAAAACCGCAGTAATATAATCTGCAAGATCTGCCAGGGCATAGGAAGCAAGCATTCTTACATCATCACAATCAGGTTCGCTTTCCAGCGAGGAAAGAAAATTTTCCATGCGGCTTCCCCGCGGCACAAAAGGCGAATACAAAAACTGGTGCTGCTTTTCGCGCGTAGAGAATTCGGCGTCCCCGCGTAAGACCTGGGTAATAAAATCTATCCAGTCACACCAGTAATCCCGGCAGGAAATATATCTTCGTAAATTAAATGCCGTAGCCTGGTCCCCGCTCTTTTCTGCCTCGTCAGCCATTTTTAAGGCCTTTTGCCAGGAAAGGTCAAAAAGCTTTTCAAGACCATTTCTACTGAAGATGGAATAAAACAAATCTATATTTAAGTCGTACCATTTTGAAGAAAATTTCAGGCCCTTAAAAAAAGCTGTAAGGTAAGCCCCGGAAGGATAAGGGGTATTTAACTGAACCAGAGGCGGATTTATTACAATAACATTCATATTTTTATTTAGTATAGCATATAGTTGGAATAAAAATAATTCCAAAAGGTGTCTTTTTGTTCTATAATAGAAACATTATGAGAGCAAAAACATTTAAAGGTGGAATTCACCCTAAAGAGCATAAGGAGATGAGTAATTCCTGTCCTATTACTCAGGCCTTTCCTTCATCAAAAATGGTTACAATTCCAGTTACCATGGGAGGAGCCCCAAACACTCCTTTAGTAAAAGTCGGAGATATTGTAAAAAAGGGACAAAAAATAGCAGACGGGACTGGCTTTATGAATTGTCCGGTTCATGCCTCTGTTGCAGGAACCGTTAAAAAAATTCAAAACTGTCTTGTTACAGCCAACATGGAAGTTCCCTGCATAGTTATTGCAGCAGATGAAAATGGCGAAAGCGAGTTCATGGAAGCGCTGGATCCTTTTACCTGCGAAAGAGAAGCAGCCTTAGAAAGAATCAGAGAGGCCGGAATTGTTGGTATGGGAGGCGCAAGCTTTCCAGCTCACGTAAAACTGAATCCTCCAAAAGATAAAGAAATTCTTTACACTCTTATAAATGCCGCAGAATGCGAACCTTACCTTACCTGCGACGAAAGAACCTTACAGGAAAAAACAGAAAAGGTAATTGATGGACTTGCAATCATTCTGCACCTTACAGGCTCATACGGAATCATAGCTCTGGAAGATAACAAGGCCTACATAAAGCCTTTACTTGACCAAGAAATAAACAAAAAAGGCTACAGTGATGATATGAGAGTCTGCCTTGTAAAAACAAAATATCCTCAGGGATCAGAAAAATTCATAGTAAAGTCCTGTCTTGGTGTTGAGATTCCAAGTGCAAAGCTTCCTGCCGATGCCGGCTGTCTTATCAGCAATGTAGGAACAGTCTGTGCCATAAGCGATGCCTTCCGTCTTGGACTCCCCCTTATAGAAAGAGCCTTTACCATTAGTGGCGGCGCCGTAGAAAAGCCCTGCAACTTATCTGCCCCAATTGGAACTCTGGTAAGCGATTTAATGCCGGAATACTTTACAATAAAGGAAGATCAGACTGCAAAGATTATTTCCGGCGGTCCTATGATGGGCTTTGCCATGGTTAGCGCAGACTTTCCTATTGCAAAAGGTTCTTCCGGCGTAGTTTTCCTTACCGCGCAGGAAACCTCGCTTTACGAAGAAGACCAGTGTATTAATTGCGGAAGATGTGTTGCTACCTGTGCCATGAAACTGAGTCCGGTTTTAATTACAAAAGAACTTGAAAGCGAAAACTTAAATAAAGCAAAAGATTTTGGTCTTATGGACTGTATAGAATGCGGCTGCTGTTCTTACGTATGCCCTTCTCACATTAAAATTGTTCAGAGAATCAGATTAGGAAAAGCCCGGATGAGGGCAAAAATGGCAGAAGACAGAGCCAAAGCCGAAGAAAAGGCCAAAGCCGAAGATAAGTCTAAAGCCGCAAACGGAGGTACTAAGTAATGAGCAGTTTAAAATTAAACGTTTCTTCAAGTCCTCATTTTTCAAAAGGATTAAACACAACTAAAATAATGGCCAGCGTGATTTTTGCACTCCTTCCAGAATGCATTGCCGCTGTAGTATTTTTCGGTCTCCCTGCCCTCTTTAAGATTCTTATTTCTACAATCTGTGCAGTAGGCTTCGAAGCTGCTTTTCAGGCTATCTGCAAACAGAAGATTGTAGTAAAAAACCTTAGTGCAGCAGTAACAGGTATTTTACTTGCCCTTGTACTTCCTTCTACCATTCCTTACTGGATGTTAATTTTAGGAGACTTTGTTGCCATTGTTATTGCAAAAGGCCTCTTTGGCGGAATTGGCAGCAACACCTTTAACCCTGCCTTAAGCGGACGAGCTGTTTTAGTAATCAGTTTCCCTGCAATGGTAGGCGCTTCCTGGGCAGAAGCCGGCTGGTCAAAGCTTGATGCTATTTCTTCTGCAACTATTTTAAGCGGATTAAAAAACGGTTCGGTTTCTCCTGCAGATTTTGATTATCTTCAGTACTTTATTGGAAACAGAAGCGGATGTATGGGAGAAACTTCAATTCTCTTAATTTTAATTTCTTTCCTTATTCTTCTTGTAACAAGAATTATTGACTGGAGAGCTCCTCTTGCCATGGTTGCAACCGTATGTGCAGGAACCTTTATTTCTTCTTTGTGCTCAGATTTTAATTTTATGCTGGCCCTACAGAATGTTGCCATTGCCCTTCTTACAGGAGGTCTTCTTTTTGGTGCAACCTTTATGGTTACCGATTACGCTACAGCGCCGGTTACAAAACCCGGAAGGTGGATTTTCGGATTCGGCTGCGGCTTAATCACCTTCCTTATAAGAAGATTCGGCGGTTATCCTGAAGGAGTAATGTTCAGTATTCTTATTATGAATGGTGCAGCTCCACTTTTAAACAATATCACCGTAAGAAAATATGGTTACGGAAAAAAAGGAAATAAAAAACCTGAAGCCCCAAAAATGATTCAGGAATTTGACATTCAGAATGCAAAGGAGGTAACTCCAAATGAGTAAGAATGACGGATTTTTATCTATATTCAAACTGGGACTTATTCTTTCTCTTTACGCAGCCATTTCCTGCGCAGTTTTAGCCCTGGTAAATAATGTAACTGCTCCAAAAATTGAAGCAAATCAAAAAGAAAAAATAGATTCTTCAATGAAAGAATTTTTCCCATCTCAGGGACTTACTTTTGAAAGTATTTCTGACTACCCTGCCAGCTCAGACACTTCAATTAAAATTGAAAGTGTAATTCTTGCAAAAAAAGACGGCAAAATCACAGGCGGTGCAGCCCAGGTTTCTGGTCCAACCTACGACCGGGGAACCATCTTCGTAGGTCTTAATGCAGACGGAAGTGTAGCCGGCCTTAAATTCCTTAAACTCAGCGATTCTCCAGGCTTCGGTCTTAAAGCAAATGATCCTACTTTTAAACTTGCCAGCGGAAAAACTTTTGCCCAGCAGTTCGAAGGTAAAAATGCAGCAGAAGGCTTTATTACAAACGAAACCTTTGACGCCATTTCCGGAGCAACCATAACAAGTAACGGAATTGCAAATCTCTTAACAGAAGGATCAAATTCACTTCTTAAGATTTTTAAGGAGAATGCAGATGAATAATAAGCTTAAAATATTTACAAACGGATTTATCAGGGAAAATCCCCTTTTAGTTTTGAACATTGGCTTGTGTTCTTCTTTAGGAGTTACCACAAGTATTTTTAACGGACTTGGAATGGGTCTTGGAATGACCTTTGTTTTATTGATGAGTGAAATTGTAATCAGTATCTTCAGAAAACTTATTCCATCTGCCATAAGACTTCCTGTATTTATTATCATCATTGCGGCTTTTACTACTATTGTTCAGCTTGTTTTAAATGCCTATGTAGAAAGCCTTTATGAGGCTCTGGGAGTTTTTCTTCCCCTCATAGTTGTAAACTGTATTATTATGGGACGTGTAGAAGCTTTTGCTTCAAAAAACACAATTGGAGATTCAATTCTTGATGCTCTTGGAATGGGCATTGGTTATACAATTGTTCTTATTCTTATTTCTTTTTTCCGCGAACTTTTAGGGGGCGGAACCTTATTTGCCGGTACAAACCTTAAAATGGAATTAATTCCAGAAGCCTACAGAATTGGACTTTTCAATTCAGCACCAGGCGGCTTCCTTGTATTCGGTTTTCTTGCCGCTCTTGTTCAGGGCATTAAGATTTCTATAGCTCAGAAGAAGGGTAAAAAAGTAGAAATTGAAGATCCTGACTGTCAAAGCTGTTCAAGTTCTGCTTCCTGCAAAGATAAGACAACTTGTCCTGTAGCAGAAAAAACTATTGAAAAAGCTATAAGCAGTGCAAATGCGGCTAAGGCAGCAAAGGAGGAAGAATAATGGCAGACCTTTTTAAGATTTTAATTTCATCGGCTATTGTAGATAACGTAGTTTTCATTCAGTATCTGGCCATTTGTCCTTTTATTGGTATGACCAGCGAAACAGACAAGGCAACCGGAATGGGAATTGCAACTTCTTTTGTAATCATCCTTGCAACTGCAGTTACCTGGCCTATCTACAAATTGATTATGATTCCTCTTCATCTGGAATTCCTTCAGACCCTGATTTTTATTTTAGTCATTGCCTCTTTAGTTCAGCTTGTTGAATTCTTTCTTAAGAAATCAATTCCCGGCCTTTATAAAAGCATGGGTGTTTACCTTGCCTTAATTACTACAAACTGTGCCGTATTAGGCGTAACAATCAACTGTATCAGTAAAAACTATAATTACGGCGAAAGTCTTGTTTACGCAATTGGCTCTGCACTTGGTTTTATAATCAGTATGGTAATTATGAGTGGTGTAAGAAGCAAGCTTAAGACTGCAAAAGTTCCATTAGCTTTTAAGGGAACTCCAATTCTTTATGTTGCAGCAAGCTTCCTTTCTCTGGCCTTTTTAGGATTTAAAGGCTTAATTTAGCTGTGGATTAATTCCACTTTGAGGGTAAAAAAATGACGACAGTATTATTAACTATATTAGTTGCTTTAGTAATCGGCTTTCTTCTGGGGCTTTTACTTGGCATTTTTAAGAAGATTTTCGCTGTAAAGGTAGATCCAAAAATTACTGCTGTACGCGAAGCCTTAAGCGGTGCAAACTGCGGTGGCTGTGGTTATGCAGGCTGTGATGCCTTTGCAGAAGCTCTTGTCGCAGGAGATGCCCCTGTTACCGGCTGTGTAGCAGGAGGAAGCAGTGTTTCAAATGCAATTGCCCAGATTCTTGGTGTAAATGCCGGCTCTGTAGAATCAAAAGTTGCCTTTCTTGCCTGTAACGGCAGTAAGGAATGTACTCAAAACCGAGCTGAATACCAGGGCATAAAAAGCTGTGCCGCAGTAAAGCTCTCCATGAACGGCTTAAAAAAATGTTCCTTCGGTTGTATTGGTTTTGGAGACTGTGTACAGGCCTGCCCTTTTGAAGCAATTTCAATCGGTAAGGAAGGACTTCCTGTAATCAACCTTAATAAATGTGTAGGCTGCGGAAAATGTGTAAAGGCTTGTCCAAAAGCCCTTTTACACCTTATAAATAAAGACACTAAGGGTGCTATTGCAAAATGTTCAAACAGAAGCGATAACAAACCTCAAATCAGAAAAGACTGTACTGCCGGCTGTTTTAAGTGCGGCATGTGTACAAGAAAGTGTCCTGAACAGGCAATTACCCTGCAGAACGGTATTCCGCTTGTAGATTACAGTAAATGTACAAGCTGCGGTGAATGTGTAAAAGCCTGCGTAGATAAAGTATTACATTTGATATAAAAAGATATAAAAAATTGTGAGGTATTTATGAATACTATTGGTACATTTTGGGCAATGATTCCGGCATTAGTAGCCATTGTTCTGGCTTTATGCACAAAGGAAGTTTATTCTTCTTTGTTCATTGGAATTATTTCTGGTGCAATTCTTTTTGTTCTTGATGCAGGGACAATTGCTGCAGGGGCAGGAGGATTTTCAGGCTTCCTCAATCACCTTTTTTCAGACGGTTTAATCGGTAATATTGCAGATGCCACAAACATAGGTATTCTGATTTTTATGGTTATCCTTGGAACTATGGTTGCCTTAATTAATAAAACCGGAGGTTCAGCTGCTTTTGGCCGCTGGGCAAGCACACATATTAAAACTAAAGTGGGTGCACAGATAACTACAATTATTCTGGGACTTTTAATCTTCGTAGACGACTACTTTAACTGTCTTACAGTAGGCTCTGTTATGAAACCCGTTACAGACAAGCACGGAGTTTCAAAAGAAAAGCTTGCCTACCTCATAGACTCCACTGCCGCCCCTGTATGTATTATTGCCCCAATCTCTTCCTGGGCTGCCGCAGTTGCAGGCTTTGTATCGGAAGGAGAAAACGGAATTGAATTATTCTGCAAGGCCATTCCTTTTAACTATTATGCAATTTTGACCATCATCATGATGTTTATTCTTGTAATCATGAAGTTTGATTATGGTCCTATGGCAAAAAGTCAGGCAGAAGAAGTTTCTAAAGCAGCAGATTCCTTTGAAAATGCAAATCCAAAGGGAAAGATTCTTGATTTAGTATTACCAATTGTAGTTTTAATTATTCTTTGTGTAGTCGGAATGATTTATACCGGCGGCTTCTTTACAAAAGGCGAAGAAGGATTCTTAAACTTTATAATTGCCTTCTCTAATTCAGATAACTCTGTCGGCTTAGTTATAGGCTCAATTGCAACAGTTGTAATTTCTGTTATTTATTATCTTTGCAGAAAAGTTCTTTCATTTAAGGAATGTATGGAATGTTTACCAGAAGGCTTTAAAGCTATGGTACCTGCAATCTTAATTCTTTGTCTTGCATGGACTTTAAAGGGAACAACAGATTCTTTACAGGCAAAACAGTTTGTTTCATCTGTAGTTGACGGTTCTGCCCAGGGCTTCAAGATTTTCCTTCCTGCAATAATCTTTATCATTGCAGTTGTACTTTCTTTTGCAACAGGAACTTCATGGGGAACCTTCTCAATCTTAATTCCAATTTGTATTGCAGCCTTCCCTGAAGGAGCTATCAGAATTGTCTCTATTTCTGCATGTATGGCAGGTGCAGTTTGCGGTGACCACTGCTCCCCTATTTCGGATACAACAATTATGGCCAGTGCAGGAGCCCAGTGCAAACACATTGCCCACGTTTCTACCCAGTTACCTTACGCAATGACAGTTGCCGTAATTTCTTTCGTAGCTTACGCTATACAGGGAATTACCCTGGGACTCGGTCTTGTCCCATCATTAATAATTACCTGGATTTTTGCCATAGCCTTACTTGGCGGAACTCTTTTTGTAATTAAAAAGTTCTTTGTAAAGGAATAGATCTTTTACGCTTTCCCGTTCCCGCAAATTCATAAAAAAAGCAGCCCCATACGGGACTGCTCTTGAAGTACTCTTTTTTTGCTTAAAACTAATCCGGTATAACTAATCCAGTATAGCGCCCTTGTCTGCAGAACTTACAAGCTTTGCATAGCGGGCAAGGTATCCTGTCTTTACCTTAGGCTCAGGACAAACCCACTTTGCCTTTCTTTTTGCAAGCTCTTCGTCGCTAACCTTAAGGGTAATTTTATAATTGTTTATATCAAGTTCAATTAAATCACCTTCCTGAACAAGAGCAATAGGTCCCCCTACCGCAGCCTCAGGCGAACAGTGACCAAGAGAAGCACCCCTTGTTGCGCCGGAAAAACGTCCGTCGGTTATAAGGGCAACCTGCCTGTCTAAGCCCTGACCTGCAAGAGCAGCGGTAACTGCCAGCATTTCCCTCATACCAGGGCCACCCTTTGGTCCTTCATAACGAATTACAACAACATCACCGGCCTTAATCTGCTGTTTTTGAACTGCTTCCATTGCTTCGCTCTCGTCATTAAATACGCGGGCAGGACCTGTGTGATGCATAAGTTCCTTTGCACAGGCAGAACGTTTTACAACGGTTCCGTCCGGAGCAAGATTTCCAAAAAGGATTGCAAGACCGCCGTTATCGCTGAAAGGATTTTCAATTGGTCTTAAAATTTCAGGATTTCTGTTGCTTACATTCTTAATATTTTCTGCAATTGTTTTTCCTGTTGCAGTAATCAAATCTGTTTTAATAAGATTCTTTTTTGCAAGCTCCATTAATACAGCCTGAACCCCACCCGCATCATCAAATTCACACATAAAGGTATGACCTGCAGGAGCAAGGTGGACCAGGTTTGGAGTCTTGTTCGAAATTTCATTTACTTCATGTAAATCAATTGTAAGGCCTGCTTCGTGAGCAATGGCAGGAACATGAAGCATTGTATTTGAAGAACAGCCCATGGCCATATCTGCGGCAAGTGCATTTCTAAAGGAATCTTGAGTCATCATTGCACGGGCAGTAATATTCTTATTAAAAAGCTCCATTACCTTCATGCCGGCATGTTTTGCAAGGGCAATTCTGCGGCCGCTTACGGCAGGTATGGTTCCGTTTCCAGGAAGACCAAGTCCAATTACCTCTGTAAGACAGTTCATAGAGTTTGCTGTAAACATTCCTGAACAGGCACCGCAGCCCGGGCAGGCAACCTTTTCCATTTCGCAAAGCTGCTCTTCTGTAATTTTATTTGAAGAAAGGGCACCTACTGCTTCAAACATATCTGTTAAAGAAAGATTTTTATCGGAATAAGGATTTCCTTCTTCGTGGCTTGGAAGATGACCAGGCATCATTGGACCACCGGAACAGAATACTGTTGGTAAATCAAGTCTGGCAGCAGCCATAAGCATACCCGGAACAATCTTATCGCAGTTAGGAATCATTACAAGGGCATCAAACTGATGAGCCTTTGCCATACATTCAATGGAATCTGCAATTAATTCTCTTGTAACCAGGGAATATTTCATTCCTTCGTGGCCCATTGCAATACCATCGCATACACCAATTGCAGGGAATTCTACAGGAGTACCACCTGCCATTCTGATGCCGGCCTTTACAGCCTCTGCAATTCTGTCTAATTCTATGTGTCCCGGAATAATTTCATTCTTAGCACAGCATACACCAACTAATGGACGTTCCAGTTCCTCGTCGGTATAGCCCATAGCATAAAAGAGAGAACGGTGAGGAGCGCGTCCTGCACCTTTTTTTACGTTGTCGCTTTTCATTTTAGTATTAAACCTCGAAGTATAATATAGTTCTAAATATCACGAATAACAAGTTTAATAAGCATATCACTCTTTATAGAAATGAATTTTCTCTGCTCATTTAATTCTTCCTTGTCCAGGCTGATTCTTGATTCGTCACAGATTTTTTTGCTGTAATCAGAAAGCTGGGAAGCTACGGCTGCTGAACAGGCAAGAAGAACATTCTTTTTATTTATAAAGTGATGGTAGAACTGGGTAAATTCTTCGTTATCTAAAGGAAGTTTACTAAGCATGATGATTTTTCTGAATTCATGGATTCTGCCGATTTTTCTTGCACAATTTATAAGTTTCTCGGAGAAATCTTCGTTTCCGTTTTCGTCTGTTACAGTATTTTCTGCAATTACAAAAAGTTCTGTTTCTTCTTTTTCCGGATTTCCTTCAGGATTAATAATCACCTTGCTAAAGCCTACACTGTCAATTAAGATTTGAGTCTTTGAATCTAAGGCATCTGGATCTGTTTCTTCAGGCTGCTGTTCTTCGATTGTCTTTTCTTCATGATTAGCAAAAAGATTTGCAAGTTCATCATCTGTTACAGCAGGTCCCTTTGGAGCATCTTTCATAACATCCATTACTTCAGAAAGTACCTGAGTTTCCTGCTGACTTACTGCAACACTGGAAGCATCAATCTGATTTCGCTCTTTTTCTTCTCCCATGATATCTGCAAATAAATCATCAATATGATTATTACTTTCTTCCATAACAGTCTCCTTTTGTAAATCACTTTCTTCTTCAACCGAAGCTTCAATTATACAGTTTTCGTCAGAATCATCATTCTGCTCATCTGTAAAGAAAGATTCCAGTTCATTAGTAGAAAGATTTTTTTCTTCTTCGAATAAATCCACCTTACTTGGTTCAGGGAGATTTACCTTAAGGCGTAACTTATCCTCGCCTTCAATAGATTTTTCGTAAAGGCAGCCGTCATCTTCATTTACATAAAAAAGATGATTTTCACCGTCCACCCTGATATTGCGGATTTTATCACAGCCTTCAAAAGCATCCTCTGCCAGTTCGTAAAGTTTGGCAGGCAAAACTACAGTTTCAAGGCTTGTACAGTCTGCAAAAGCCCTTTTTCCAATGGTAGTAACTGAGGAAGGTATAACTATAGATTTGATTGAAGTACAGCCTTCTATACAGCTTTCCGGAATTTCCTGAATTCCTGCTCTAAAAGGAATATCGAGCATGGAAACACAGCCTTTAAAAAGCCCTTCAGGAAAAGCCGTAACCACATTTGGCATATGAACCTTTTGTAATGATGTACAGCCAGAAAATAAATAAGGGGCTAAAGTTGAATGAGAGGAAGGCAGTTTTACCTCTTTTAAAGCCTCTGAATTTTCAAAAAGGCAGGCTCCAAGCTCTTTTACCGAATCAGGTATGGTGATTTCTTCATAAGGACAGGCAGAGAAAACCCCGTCATCAATGGTCTCTGCCCCGTAAGGAATAGTACCCGAAAACTCTCCTGAAGCCTCATCAACTCCAACAACATTTAATAAATCTTCTGAATAAATAAGTCCATCTTTTCTAATATATGCCATATGAACTATTTTACTCTATTTTTCGACTATTCGCAATTTTTCTTTGCTATTAATTGTCTTTTTTATAGATGGCAGCCATAGCTTCATCAATAAAGCCCATTGGTTCAGTCTTTTTAAAGAAACCATTTGTTTCCCAGAGCATTGGAACATAATTATACTTTTCACAATTATCTACAACACTCTGCATCCAGGCTGCAGTTCCTTCCTTAATTGTCTGGTCAGAATTTCTTGAAACACCATATTCTCCAATAATTACGCCATAACCTGCATCTGTAAATTTCTTCATTTTGGCAAAATCTGCTTCCATAGCCGCATATTCCTTTTCGCTTCCCCAGCTGCGTTTTACCTTACCCCAGGAAGCATCCTTATCGAGAATACAATAAGTTGAAGGAGTATAATAATGTACAGAAACAAAAAGTCTGTTTTTTACCTTATCTACAGGCATTTTATAGCTTACTTCGCAGGTTGCATCAATATCGGTGTTGTAGCCGGCAATTAAAAGGAAGCGGTATTTGTTGTTTCCGCCGGTTGAACGTACTAAATCTACAAAGCACTGATTAATCTTATTTGTACAGTCATAGCATTCATACTGAGAAAGATTTCCCTTTAAGCCTTTAGAAAGGGCTGTATCGTCATTCAGGCGGGAACCAAGCTCTTCGTTGGCACTTTCAAAAATAAGGTGATCGCCGTAGTTCTTAAAGCGATTTGCAATCTGAGTCCACATTGACTTATAAATTACCCCTGCCTGATATCTCTGTTCAGTTTTTAAGGAACCAAACATTCCCCACCACTGACCGTCCCAGTGATCATTAATAATTACATAAAGGCCTGCATTTAATGCCCAGTTTACAATAAGTTCAACACGGTTCAAAAGTTTTTCGCTTATTACATAATCCCCGTCTTCATAATTCATCATATTTGTCCAGGCTACAGGAATACGAACGCTGTCAAAACCTGCTTCTTTCATAGCTTTAAACATTTCTTCTTTTGTTACAGGCTGACCCCAGAGCTGTTCATAAAAGGTAACTTCTTTGTTTTTATACTGATTCCAGCCTCTGTAGGCTTCCATTGTATTTCCAAGGTTAATACCATTTCCCATCAGTTTGCTAACTTCCAGAGCGGTAATGTTTTTATCCATTGGCTGAGCTGTCTTTAAAAATTTACTTGAAGTATCCGGCACTTTTACTTTTACAGAAAAATCTGCTCCCACATAACCTGTTGCTAAATTACCGTTTACCTTGCGGCTTTTTTTGCAGGAAGTAAGGCTCAAAGAAAGCAAAAGTGTAACTGCAAGTACAGTAATTCCAATACCAATTTTTTTCATAATTTTCCATCCTTTATTTTTTTTCAATTTAATTATTTATGATTTGTGAAACTAAATCGCCCATCTCTTTTGTGCCGATAAGTTTTCCCTCTCTTTTTACAGTCTCAAGGTCTCCTGCAATATCTGCTGTTCGCCAGCCCTCGTCTAAAACCCGGTTCACAGCCTTTTCTATACAAAGTGCTTCATCTTCCATCTTAAAGTCGTAACGCAAAAGCATTGCGGCAGAAAGAATTGTTGCAAGGGGATTTGCAAGATTTTTACCGCTTATATCTGGAGCAGAACCATGAATTGGCTCATAAAGACCGGGACCTGAACCGTCGCCTATAGAGGCAGAAGGAAGCATACCAATAGAACCGGTAATCTGACTTGCTTCATCAGAAAGAATATCGCCGAACATATTTGAAGTTACAATTACATCAAACTGACCAGGATTACGGACCAGCTGCATGGCGGCATTATCAACATAAAGATAATTTAATTCTACAGAAGGATATGCTTTAGAAAGTTCTGCTGCTACCTTACGCCATAATCTTGAAGAAGTCAGGATATTTGCCTTGTCTACCAGTGTAACCTTTTTGTTCCTTAATAAAGCCGCTTCAAAGGCAAGCTTTACAATGCGCTCAATTTCTTTACGGGAATACTTTTCTTCATCGCTGGCCCAGTCGCCCTCATCACTTAAAAAATGCTTTCCAAAATAGATTCCGCCGGTTAATTCCCTTACAATTAAAATATCAAGGCCGTCGCCTATAATTTCTTCTTTTAATGGGCAGGCTTTTTTAAGCTGGGGAAAAATTACTGCGGGCCTTAAGTTTGCAAAAACCTTTAAGCCCTTTCTAAGGCCAAGAAGGGCATCTTCCGGGCGGAAGGCTGAATCGGGATTATCCCATTTAGGGCCGCCTACTGCACCCAGTAAAACGGAGTCTGCCTTAAGACAAAGGTCCAGCTGGCTTTGAGGAAGGGGGTCTCCAAACTTGTCAATGGCAGCACCTCCCGCAACCACGGCCCTATACTCAAAGCGATGGCCGAACTTCTTTGCGACGGAATCTAAAACCTTAACCGCCTCATTAACTACATCAGGACCAATTCCGTCTCCGGGAATTAAAGCAATAGTTTTTTCCATTTTTTACCACTTATAAAGACTTAATCAGCTTATATTCAAAAGAATCCTGCAGGGCAATCCATGAAGCTTCAATAACGTCGCAGGAAACCCCAATAGTTGTCCAGCTTTCATTACCATCGGTACTTTCAATAATTACACGAACCTTAGCCGCTGTTGCAGATTTTCCGTCAAGAACACGTACCTTATAGTCCACCAGCCTGATTTTTGAAACCATAGGATAAAATCTCTGCAGGGCATTTCTTAAGGCAATATCAAGGGCGTTTACAGGTCCATCTCCTTCTCCTGCTGTAATTTCAAAATTACCGTCTACCTCTACCTTAATTTGAGCGCAGGAACAAACCCCCGGCTCCGGTCTTGGATTAGATCCGTTTGTCTGGTAATAGTGAAGTTTGAAGAAAGGTTTATACTGACCCATCAGTTTTAAAACAAGAAGTTCAAAAGAGCCGTCGGCCCCTTCAAACTGATAGCCTTCGAATTCAAGGTCTTTAATCTTCTTTATAATTTCATTTACAATTTTGTCGGTTTTCTTAAGGCCAGGAACAAGTTTTTGGATCTTATCTATAATTGTTGCCCTGCCCGCTACCTCGCTCATAAGGAACTTGCGGGAATTTCCAACAACTTCGGGCTCAATATGTTCGTAAGCAAAAGGATTTTTTAAAACTGCATCAATGTGCATGCCGGCCTTGTGGGCAAAGGCAGAAGCCCCTACATAAGGGCTCTGAGGATGCAGGCTGATATTTGTAATTTCTGCAATTTTTTTACAGATGGAAGTAAGCTTTTCCATATTTTCCTGAGGAATGCAGGAATAGCCCATCTTCAGCTGAAGGTTTGGAATAATTGTGCTTAAATTGGCGTTTCCGGTTCTTTCTCCAAAGCCCAGTAAAACTCCCTGAACCTGAAGAGCCCCTTCCTCTACAGCAACAAGAGAATTGGCAACTGCAAGTCCGCAGTCATTATGAGTATGAATTCCAATTTTAACTTTAGAACCGTATTTTTTTACTACTTCCTTTACTGCGGCCCGGCATTCGTCAATCATAAAGCCGCCCTTAGTTTCGCAAAGGCAGACGGTTTCTGCCCCACCCCTTACTGCTGCTTCTATAGTCTGCAGGGCATAATCCTTATCTTCTTTCCAGGCTGTAAAAAAGTGTTCTGCATCATAAAAAACATGCCGCCCATTTTCTTTAAGATAGGCGCAGGTTTCTTCTATCATTCTGAGGTTTTCTTCAAGACTGGTTTTAATGATTTCTGTTACCTGGAAGGTCCAGCTTTTTCCAAAAATGACTACGTAATCAGTCTGAGCCTCTAAAAGGCAGGAAAGATTTTCGTCCTTCTGACAACTGATATTTTTTCGCCGGGTTGCACCAAAGGCACAGACTTTTGCATAAGGAAGGGGATTTTTTTTGATTTCCATAAAAAATTCCATATCCTTAGGATTTGAACCTGGATTTCCGGCTTCAATATATTGAATTCCCAATTCATCCAGAGCCTGACAAATATGAATTTTATCCTGTACCGAAAAATTCACTCCCTCGCCCTGGGCACCGTCTCTTAATGTCGAATCAAGAATCTCAATTTTTTTCATAAGAATAATTATATTCTAAATGTATGGTAAAGAAAACACAAATTCGGCATAAAACACTATCAAATTGTGCAAATCTGAAAATCTTTACAACCCTTGGAAAAAAATATAAATTATAAAAAGGCAATCGGGAGTTTAATTGATTCAGTTAAAAAAACTTTTTTCATTTCTTTTTATCTCATCATTATGTCTTTTAAGGCTTCTGGCCCAGGAAGATTATTCTTATACTTCTGCGGGCACTCAAACTATGTCCGGAGCACAGCCTGTATCCGGAGCACAGACTCTGGAAGATAATCAGGACCTTTATTCCGTTTATGCCTGGAACGAAGACAGCAGCCTTTTTGCCTACGCAAAACAAAATGCGGTAAGCATTGTAAGTACAAAAGATTCACAAATTATTAGTAAGCTTGAAACAGAAAGTGCGGTAAAACAACTGCAATTCCAGCCCGCAGGCGAAAAACTGGAAAACAGGATATTTATTGTAACCGAAGAAGGAAGCATAATTTATTATGATTATAATCTGGATGAACTTATCTGGTCTGCAAACGATTATCCGGAGCTTTCCTTAAATAAGGCTGCATTTAATGCATCAGCAACTTCCATTGCGGCAGGTTATTCAAACGGAACAATTGTAATCTACACACAAATGAATGAATCTGATGTTTTTAATCAGATGGTTTTGAATCAATATGAAGAACTTGGATCTTCTGCAATTAATTTTTTAAACTTCAGCAGAGACAGCAGATACATTCTTTACGGAGATGCAGACGGTAACCTTATTATCTGGGATATTCTTTACAACATGGAAACCTGCCGCTTCCAGTATAATACCCAGTATGCAAACGACGCATTTTTTACCGGCGACGACAAACATATTCTTCTTTTAATTGACAGCCTTACCGCAGGAATTTTTGACTTTGAAGGTCAGCTGGTGCATAAAATCCATCTGGAATATGCAATTAAAAAAATTGAGGTAAGTGCAAACGGAAAAACCATCATCCTTGTAAGTAACAATAATACAAGAAAATATTATAACTACCAGCAGGGCTCCATACAGGAATTAAGTAATGTAACAGGTCTTGAAAACATGGCAAACATGCCGCAAAGACCACAGGAAGAAGGCCAGGCTCAAGGTAACATTCAAAGTCAAGGTCCAGATGCGGCTCCCGGGCAGGAAGGAAGTCAGGCAAAAGCTTCTTCAGAAGACAATAAAAAAGATGATGCTCGCAACAAAGCTGAAGAAAACTCAGAAGAAAAAAGACCTCCGGAAAATGAATATCACCTTGTAACGATTAACGAAGAAGAAGAAACTGTTCAGATTGAAAAAATTGTTACAGAACCTCCTGTAGAAATTGTAGAAGGTAAGGTAGAAACCGTTCTGCGCTATAAAAATGCAGATAACATTGACCTTGGCTTAAAGGCCGGAATCTCTCCGGATCCTTACTGTATTAACATAGATTTAAATGCAGGCTATATAACTTATAAATATCTTCAGCCTTTTTATTTTGGCGGCTTTCTTGATCTGGGACTTTCCTTCCCTCAAAAAGATTTTCCTTACAATTATCAGGCAGGAAGTTCAACCCTGCCTAAACCAAAAATCTTCATGCTAAGTCTTTACGGCAGCGCAGGCCTCTGTATTTACCCTTTTAAGATCCCGGTGGAAGTTTTTGCAGACCTGTCCTTAGGCTATTCCGGCAGCATCTTATGGAATGGCAAGATGGGACTCTTTAACGCCTACTCTTCCTGGTATTCAAGTCTTTATTCTGCATTAAGAGTAGGCGGCGGCTATAGGGGAATAAAGGGATATATGGAGTTTGTTTATACCCCTGTTTTTGGCCTGAACATCAATATTGGCATAGCATATGAAATTAAATTAAATATCTGATTATTTCTGTAATTCTTTCTGCAGTTCAAGAACTCTTTCTACCGGCAGGGAAATGGCCTGGGCAATCTGCTCAGGGGTAGCCAGATTCATTTTCAAGAGATTACTAGCGTCTTCTATGGCTTTTTGAGAAGCCCCTTGCTCAAGGCCCTTTTCTCTTCCTGCTTCAAAATCATAAACTCTTTGTCTTTCCCATTCCATATACTGCCTCTTCCACTGCAAATTTGATTTGGCTTCTTCCGCAAGTTTTTCTATCTGTTTTGTAAAACTGTCTGTTCCCTTTTTATTGATAACTAACTGCAGAAATGCCTTCTGTTCTTCATTCAGTATTTTATCACTATTTTTTGCTATGAAAAAGTATTTATACGCCCTGTCGTTTAATTTTATTTCTGGACTCTCCAGACAAGAATTTTCAAATGTATATTTTGCAAGCCCCTTTTTAAAGATATCTTCAATACAAATAAAAATGATATATGAATTCTTCAGTTCTTTATAGGTCTGCCCACTTCTAAGAATATCCACATCAATTACCCCCTGATAATAGCGGGCTCTTTCAGGCAGTTCATTTGTATCTGTGGCTTGCATTTCTACATTGAAGCATTCCTTCTGATTTTTAGCATACACATCCATGCGGATTCCTTTACTCTGGAAATCTATATTGATTTCTTCTTCAGAAGACATTTCGATATAATCAATTTCCATTTCTAGAAGAATTTCCAAAAGCCGTTTACATACATCTGTGTTGTTACGCATTACTTTATAGAAAATAAAATTGTTGGCTATGGTAGCCCTTTCCCATTTTTCTTCAGGCGTGAGTTTTTCTTCTAAGTCCATATTATCCTCCTTCCTTCAAAGCGATTTACTTAAAAATGCTCCCGCAGGAACCGGCTTTATGCTCCGCCGAGAAGAGCCAGCTTCGCTGCGTCTTCTTTACAGAAAGAACGGGCCTTATACTCTTCAACGCTCCGCAAAAGCCGAACCCTGCTCGCGCATTTTTTCAAACTATACCTTCATTCATAATATAGACGTAAAAATTCACTTTTGACAAAAAGACAAAAAAAATCCGGCAGAAATTATTTCTACCGGATCTAAAAAAGTAATAAACTTTAGTTTATTCTATTACAAAGCTGTGTTTGTAGCTGTAACTTTGTAAACAGTAATATCAACACCGTCTACAGTTCCCCAGTTTGTTGTTTCCTGAATATAAAGCTGAATAGAACCTAACTCATTGTCAGTAATAGTCTTTTTTACAGCTGAACCAGTAGACCAATCATCATATTGACCATAATTTGTTCCAAATTTAGTCTGGAAAGTTCCTTTTGCAACTGCTCCACCCTGAAGAATATTTCCCTGTGGATGTCCACCACCATTCTGTGCACTCATTGGCTGAACAATTACATTCTGGCCAGATACATTGCCTGTTGCAGAAAATTCTACATTGAGATATTTGTAACCAGTCAAATCTAAAACTTCATCTAATGATAAAGCTGTGTTATATGCATCACTTGTAAAAGTTTCTCCAGCATCAGAAGACCAGATTACTTTGTCTTCAAGAGCTTCAGTAGGATCACTTGTCTGGGTGCTGTTTGGACAGCCCATAAAGATCATTGACATTGCAGCGAGTGCACCTAAAATTAATAAAGATTTTTTCATTTTTTTTGTTCCTCCACTTTGAACATATTTTTTTAAATCCACCATAAAAAACGGTGGTTTAATTTGACAGATTGCTGAACCGGCGGGAAGCTGAAGATTTAACTCGCTTGTATTAATTCATTATTTTTGTTATATTTTATTCACTTTAGAGATATAAGGAGCTTTAAGAATGAGTAAAATGACAATCAATGCCAAGACTCGTACAGTAGCTGGTAAAACAGCTGCTAAAAAACTTCGCGAAGCAGGTAGTATCCCAGCAGTTATGTACAATGACAAGGGTGAAGCTACAATGCTTGAAGTAAACGAAGTTGAATTCAACAAAGTTTGGAGAACTATTACTCCAACTACTTCTATCAGCCTTGTTGTAGATGGAAAAGAAAATCTTGCTTTAATCAAAGATGCTGAATACAACATCCGCACAGATAAAGTATTACACGCAGACTTCTTTGTACCAGCCGCAGATCAGAAATTAGTAATGACAATTAAAGTTCATTACAAGGGAACTCCAGCCGGTGTTCTTAAGGGTGGTTTCAAGAAAGAACGCAACAACAAAATTAAAATCAAGGCTGCAATTGCAGATCTTCCAGAAGAAATTACAGCAGACATTTCTAAAATCAATGTCAGCGAAGCTCTTCGCGTAAAAGATCTTTCTATCGGTGATAAGGTAGAAATCCTTACAGATGCTAATCTTCCATTAGTAACTGTATCTCCAGCACGCTAATTGATTTTATCTTTTGGTAAAGTTTCCTAATACTTAAAATTAGTGTATAATAAAGACTGTCTTATATTGAAGATTTCTTCAAAAGGCAGTCTTTTTTTTATGGAATTAAATATATTTGAACAAAAAGTTTTTAATGGTCTGCAAAACTGCGGACTAAATATTTCTCCTTCTGACTCAAATCTTACTCTGGGAGCAGCCGTTTCCGGAGGAGCAGATTCTATAGCAATGCTTACAGCTCTTGTGGCCCTGGGCTTTAGGGTTGAAGTTATTACGGTAAATCATTACATAAGACCTGATAAAGAAACCTGTGCTGATGTTGATTTTGTTCTTTCTTACTGCAGGGAACTTGCAAATAAAGGTTATAAAGTAAACTGTACTGTAAAAGAACTGAAAAGAGGGCAGGTTGCCTCTCTTAGCGAAAAAAGAGAGTGTGGTATTGAAGAAGCGGCCCGCTTTTTACGTTATGAAGCTTTTGATGCCTTTATAAAAGAAAAAAATCTTGAATATTTATGTCTTGCCCATAATCAGAATGATCAGATAGAAACTCTTGTGATGAGGTTTTTACAGGGTAGCAGCGGTAATGCTGTTCTTGGAATTTTAAACAGAAGGGAAGAGTATATAAGGCCTCTGCTGGAAATTAATCGTTCCCAGATAGAAGAATACTTAAAAGAAAAAAATCTTAGATGGCAGACGGATTCAAGCAATTTTGATACTAAATATTTAAGAAATAAAATCCGTCACAAGGTTATTCCTTTACTGGATGAGGAGTTTCCGGGCTGGCAGAAGGCTGTTTTAAGCGGGGCCGAAAAACAGGTTGAAGATAAGATCTTTATTCAAAAGCTTCTTGACGGCATTAATATAGAAAAAACTTCGGACGGAAATTCGGTAACGGTAAAGGATTTTTTCAGTCTGCCTATGGGAATGCAGGTTCAGCTGCTGCTTCGTATGTGTAATCTTTGCAGCGAAGAAAACAGAATCCCCTATAAATTCTTAAAGGATACTGTCTTTGCCTTTAATCATAATGAAGACTGTTTTAAAATTTATGCAGATTTGGAAATCATCAGAAAAAAAGACTATATAATTGTAAAAAAATACAGCAAAAGCCAAACTGATTTATGTTTTTTTGATATAATAGAAAAAGAAGGAAGATACGAGTTTCCTTTTGGAAATATCTCCTTTATGAAAAAGGAAAAACTGAATCAGGTTTTTGTAAATGACCAGCCTTACGATTTTTATGTAAATTTTCCTGTCTGTGTAAGAAATGCACAGGCTGGGGATGTCGTTCTTGATAAGGAAGGGCATTTTAGAAAGGTTTCGGATGTGTACACTGCCTGGAAGGTTCCCAAAACAAAAAAAGATTATATTCCTATAATACAAGGTTTAGATAAAAATCAAAAAATATTGTGTATCCTTGGGGGCGCAATAGGGTTTGATAATTGGATTGTAAAAGAGTAGTTAAAATGAAAAAAAATTGTTTACTGATTGTTTTGTTAGGTATTTTTACCTTAAATCCTGTTTTTGCCCAGAATTCTGCAAATGCAGCTAACCGTAATACAGCCCTGCGCTGCTTAAAGCTTGCAGAAAATTATCTTACCCGGGGCGATTTTCAGTCAGCCTTAAAACAGGCAGAACTGGGCCTTTCTTATGATGATTCAGTTTCTGATTTGATTTATGTAAAAGCTGCCGCCTTAAGCTCTGCTTCAAAAAGTAAGGCCGAAGTTCTTGCTGTAATTTCGGAAGCATTTAAGAAAAATAACTGGCTTGGCTACAGTAAAAACGGAGCCCGCCTTTTATATGCAGATTTACTCAGTGATACAGGCGACTATGACTTATCTCTTCAATATTTGAATTCAGAGCCTTTTATTTATTCTGCCGATGCAGAATTTGTCCGCATAAAAAACTATTACCGCATGGGAAGTGAAGAAGCTCTGGAAGAGGCCCGCTTAAAAGTAAATTCTGCAAGAAGAATTTATCCTTCTGATGTAAGGTTTCCAAAAATCTTCTTTATGTTTGAGCAGTTATATCTTTCTTTAGATTCTATTTTTAACAGGGAAGCTGCAATTCAGACAAATACTCTGGTTCAGACAATTGCAGAATCATACATTGCAAAACTTCCTGATTATTCAGATAAAGATTTTGAACTTGAAATACTTGCTGCTTTTTTTACAGAGGGGGAGACCCAGCAGAGGCTTGTAAAGGCTCTTTTTGCTAAAACAAAAAAAACTCATCCTCTGCTTGCAATTCTTGGCTTAAAAACTTCTTATTTTGATGCTCAGCAGGCATTTGATTATTTTATTAATGCCAGTAAGGGAGAGATTTCTTTAATCTCTTTTGAATATTTTATGCAGAACCTTCAGTCTGAAGAAATTTTTAATTCAATTTCTGAATACTTTACCAATTTTGAAGGCACTTTTTATGTAGATGTAAATTACGATTTACAGAATGAAATGCTTGTTACTTACGAAGTTGGCCGTCCAAAATATATTACCTACGATATTAATAATGATGGTGAAAGCGAGTTATTCTGCGAATGTGATTTTGGCCTTCCAAAGTCAGTTTATCTTTTGAACAATTCAGTTCAGTTTCTTTATGATACCTATCCTGCCGTTTCTAAAGTTTATTATCCGGAAAGTAAGGAGACTATAAATTATCTTTATTCGGATTATCTTTACTATCCTTTTGAAATGGCAAAGGAACCTTTCTTACAGATTATAGGCCTTGATTTTTATATGCCGGTTGCCCTTTCTTTTACTTATCCAGAGTTTAATGACCTTGATAAGGCCGGAAGCCTTGAAGTACCTGGTACAGAAAGAGAAAACTGCAGAATTGTTTATACTTTGAACCAGGGAATTCCTGTTTCTGCAAATTTTTACGAAAATGACAGACAGTATGCTTATTGTGATTTTCAGACCGGCTTTCCGATTGTAAGGTATGCAGATTACGATAATGATGATATTTTTGAAACCTCTGAAGTTTTTGATTTGTATGAGCAGGGAAAAACCTTTGGCGAAGAGGATTCGCTTTTAATCAAAAACATATTCAGGATTTTCCCGGAAGATTACAGAATCTATCTTAGAAAAATCTCTATCGACAGAAATATGAATACCTTTGCCGAATATTCAGAAGAATTTCTTGAAAACGAGGGAAGAATTTCTACCTGGGATAATGATGATAACGGAATTCCTGACTATCAGTTTATAAAATATCCTGTTACTGATGAAAATAATGTAAAAGAAGAAACGCTTTTTTATAATGAAAAGGGAGATGAAAAGATCCGCCTTACAAGTGTAAATTCCCTTCCATATAGTCTTAAAGAAAACCAGAAAGAAATCCTTATTTTTGCCGGACTTAACAATAATATCTACTGGCTGGAAGAAAAAGGACCCGCTGACCTTGAAACACAGCTGCTTCCTTACCTTGAAAAGCTTTCTGTTCAGGGCTCTATGGAACTTTATGAAATTCTTCTTACAAGAGTTTCTGTAATTAAAATTGGAGATTTGTTTTTCTGTAAAATACAGCCTGATACTTTGAAGGATGAATAATGAAAAAACTTTTGCTGCCCCTTGTTTTTGTTTTATGTTTTACCGGATGTTCCACTTTAAAAAATCCTGTAAATGTTGCTCAAGCAATTGATTACACAAATGATGATGTTGTAGAAAATGAGATTAATCGAATAAGACGGTTTATACAGGAAGATGGAGATACTGTAAAGGCCTTGTGGCGCTCGCTTTTACTGGGGAAGGAAGAGCTTATTTCTGAATGTCAGGAAATTGTTTATGAACAGTATAAAGAAGCCCTGGAAAGCAAAGAATATTTTGATGCAAATAATCTTTATATCTCTTTAAAAAACTCAGGCTACAGCTTTTCTGAAGCCGAAGAAAATAAAATTAAGGAATTGTATTCAAAGGATATTCCAGGTCTTGCAGGTGATAAATCAAAAAGTCCAAAGACAATAGAAGACTGTTTAAATGCAAGCCTTACAATCTGGGTTGACCGTGGAGTTACAATTAAAAATGGCGGCGGCTATCCTGATATAATTCTTGGTTCCGGCTTCTTCATTGATAAAAGAGGATACCTTGTTACAAATTATCATGTAATTGAATCTATGGTGGACCCTTCCTATGAAGGTTATTCCCGCCTTTATATAAAACTGCTTTCTGATATGGATACCAAAATACCGGCAAAGGTAATCGGTTATGATTCTCTGCTGGATCTTGCACTTTTAAAGGTTGAAATTGAACCGGAATTTGTTCTGTCTCTTGGTTCTTCTAAAGATTTGCATATAGGAGATAAGGTTAGTGCAATTGGTACTCCTCTTGGTCTGGAAGGAACTTTAACTTCCGGAATTATTTCTGCAACAGACAGAAAACTTCTTAGTTTAGGAAATGTATTTCAAATAGATGCAGCCGTAAACTCCGGAAATTCAGGTGGTCCCTTAATAGACCAGAAACTTAATGTTCAGGCAATCGTTTTTGCAGGAGTTCCAAACTTTCAGGGACTGAACTTTGCTATTCCTGTTGAATACTTAAGACAGGAACTGCCGCTTTTATATAAAGGTAATAAGGTTTTACATGCCTGGACCGGTGCCTACGGACATACAAAAAAAGAGGGCGGTAAAAAGAAGGGGCTCGAAGTTCAGTATGTAATGCCGGGGTCTTCTGCATTTTTAAGCGGACTTCGTCCTGGTGATGTAATTACAGGCATTCAGGGAAATAGTGTTACCTGCCTTGAAGACATGCAGCTTGCCTACATGGCTATGCAGCCTGGAACAATGGTCAGCCTTGACTATTTAAAAAATGGTGGGGAAGAATGCAGAATCTTTGTTTATCTTGAAGAAAGACCGGAGGATCCTTCCATTCAAATTTATAAATCTGATTTAATCTCTAATTCCTTTGAGCCTTTGTTCGGCATGAAGCTGGTAAATGCAAGCAGTATTTATCATAAAGAATATGTAATTTCTAATATCATTCCCGGCAGTATTGCAGATCAGTCTTCTTTTTCTAATGGAGACAAGGTTTTGCTTAAGGGCATTGTATTTGATAAGGAAAATTCTGCAATATATGCACAGATTTATTCAAAACGTAAGAAAAAAGGTTTCCTGGATATAACTATGATTCTTGAAACATCTTACGATTCATCATATTATTTCTAGGTTACTTTGAGGTTATAAAATGACAGAAATGAAATATAAGCGCAACTTTTGTATTGTTGCCCACATTGATCACGGAAAATCTACATTAAGCGACCGTCTTATTCAAAAAGCAAAAATCATCGATGACCGCAAAATGGTAAATCAGATTCTTGATAATATGGATATTGAAAGGGAAAGGGGAATCACCATTAAGAGTCAGGCGGTTACAATCCCTTACCACGCAAAAGACGGCCATGATTATGAACTTAATTTCGTTGATACTCCGGGCCATGTTGACTTTAGTTATGAAGTAAGCCGTGCAATTGCTTCCTGCGAAGGTGCCCTGCTTTTAATTGACGCTACCCAGGGGGTAGAGAGCCAGACGGTTTCCAATATGTATATGGCCCTTGAACAGGACCTGACTATGGTTCCTGTCATTAATAAAATAGACCTTGCTTCTGCAGATATAGAAAGCTGTAAAAAACAGATCGATAACGAACTTGGCCTTGATTCATCAGATGCCATGTGTGTTTCTGCAAAAACAGGAGAGGGAATTGATGATTTGATGGAAGCCATCGTTACAAAATTTCCTGCTCCTCAGGGAGATCCTGAAGGAAAGCCTGCTGCCCTAATTTTTGACTGTCATTATGACCCTTACCGCGGTGTAATTGTTCATGTTAGAATTAAGGAAGGAAGATTTAAAACCGGAGACCAGATAAAAATGATGTCTACCGGACGTGAATACAAGGTTGAACAGTGCGGTATTTTTAAGATTAATTATGAAGAAACCGGAGTTCTTGAAGCAGGTGATGTAGGTTATATTATTTCCGGCTTAAAAACTGTAAGCGATGTAAAAGTTGGTGATACCATCACTTCTGTTGCAAATCCTGTAGATGCAGCTCTGCCAGGTTTTAAGGAAGTTAAGCCTGTTGTTTATTCTTCAATCTATCCTATGGATTCAAATGATTATGAAGAATTAAAAGACAGCATGGAAAAACTTAAGTTAAATGATGCTTCCTTAGTTTACGAAAAAGATAATTCCCTTGCCCTTGGTAACGGTTTTAGATGCGGCTTTTTAGGTCTTTTGCATCTGGAAATTATTCAGGAGCGCCTTGAAAGAGACTTTGATCAGGCAGTAATTTTTACAGCACCTTCTGTACGTTATAAATTACATCTTACAAGTGGCGAAGAAGTTTATATAGATAATCCATCTGAATACCCTCAGGGAAGAATTAAAGATGCAGAAGAGCCTTACATTAAGGCTTCAATCATCACTCCAGCTGAATATCTTGGTGCCATAATGAATCTTTGTACCGAAAAGCGTGGTGCCCAGACAAATATGCAGTACCTGGACGAAAAGCGCGTTGAACTTACTTACGAAATGCCGCTCGCCGAAGTTCTTTTTGATTTTTATGATAAACTCAAGTCTTACAGCCGTGGTTATGCTTCTTTTGATTATGAAATAATCGGTTACAGACCTACAGACCTTGTAAAAGTTGATATTCTTTTGAACGGAAAAATGGTTGATGCTCTTTCTCAGCTTACCTTTAAGGCAAATGCTTCTGACAGGGCTCACAAGGTTTGCGAACGCTTAAAGGACGAAATAAGCAGACAGCAGTTTAAGGTTGCAATTCAGGGGGCCATTGGCGGCCAGATTATTGCCCGCGAAACTGTAAATCCTGTAAGAAAGGACGTTCTTGCAAAATGTTACGGCGGTGATATTACCCGTAAACGAAAGCTTCTTGAAAAACAGAAGGAAGGTAAAAAACGAATGAAGATGGTTGGAGATGTTGAACTTTCTCAGAGCGCCTTCCTTGCCGTATTAAAAGAAAAGAATGAATAAGCAGAAAGGTTTTCTTAAAGGCTGAAAATCTTTAAAAAGAATTCCAGTTCAATTCTGATTCTGTTTAGAAAGCTCTGCGAGTATTTAAAAGTGTTACCGTCTGCAAAATGAAGGTAAAGGTATTCGCGGGGCTTTGCTATTTGTGTGATTTTTTCCTGCAGGTCGGAGGCAGAAAGCCCGCAGTCACTGGTAAGAAGCTTTTTAAGTTCCTGTAAAGAAGCAGTTTCGCAGGTAAAATAATCTTTAATTGCATTTGAATAGCTGGAATCGAATACAAGGGCTTTGTTCTCTTCCGGAGCAGGACTTGTACCTGTGACTGTACCTGCGTCCCTTCCTGCAACTGCTATTGTGCCTGTACTTGCGCCGGGTCCCAGACTTGACGGGCTCTTTTCTTCCAGTTCCAGTTGGAGGCCAAAATTAGAAGCCTTATATAAGTTTTTCTGATTATAAAAAAGTCCGTTAAAAAGTTCTGCATAAGAAGCAAGGCTTGGACTTGTGAATAATCTTCTATTCTGAGCGTTGATAAAGGCCTTTGTGTAAGGATTATAGGCTGAACGGTAATTTTCTATGCTTTTTATTTTTGATGAATTAATAAGGCTTTGTAAGTGGGCCATGCTTCCTTTTGCATGGGTTTTACCGCTCTGGTAGGCAAAGTCCAGTCCATAAATAAAGACCGGAACAGAAGAGTCTTTTCGGAATTTTAAGGCGTAATAGACGGTGGTAAGGCCGACTGAACCAAAAGGATTATTGCTTGGAGGAAGGAGATTTTTTTTCTGCAGTTTTTTTATAAAACTTGTCTGACTGTAGAGCGTTGTAAAAAAAGAAATCTTTTCCGGAGCAAAGTTTTTTGCAATAAGTGGAAGAGAAGAAAGGCCTGCAAAAATCTGAAAATCATTGTTTTTTGTGCCGATAAAAGCTTTTAGAATTACATTCTGAGCTTCTTCTATAAAGACTCCGTCAGCTTTTATACCGCTTTGTAATAAGGCCTGCAGGGCTGTATCAACACATAAAATAAAGTAATTTCCTGCATTGTTTTTTATTTCTTTTATGCCTTCTTCAAGGCTTTCTCCTGCACCAAAAACTATGACTGGCTTAGAAACGGAAGCAAAATAGCTTGTAAGAGGCTTTGTTTTATCTATAAACTTTAAGTTTGTAAAAAAGTTTTTTGAATAGGTTCGTCCAAAACGGGTAAGGGTGATTCTGTTTGCCCAGAAGGTTTTTAATGCATTTACACAGGCCTGGCAGAAGTTCTGGTAAAATGTTTCGTTAAATGTGCTTCCTGCCGAAAAATCTATTCTGATAATTCTTCTAAAAAGTCCTGCCTGTGGCAGAATGTGACCGTTAGCTAAAGATACTTCCGGGCCTGCAAGAAGGGAAGGAAAAGAATAAAGTTCTTCGTGAGGTATAAGAATAAAGTTTTTAGAAAAGCCGTACTCTTCTTTATGTTCATTAATAAAATCAAAAAGCTCTTTATCTTCTTCGACTGCTATAACAAGACAGTTTTCCGGAAGTTTTTGCAGCAGTTCCTTAATTCCATAGGTAAGGACGGGAGAGACTGCAAGAATGATGCTTTCCGCCTGCAAGGCAAGATTTTCAATTGTAGAAAGAATTGTCTTAGAAGGATTGTATTTTGAATAGAGAAACTTATTTTTGTAGGAAACAGAAAAGCCCTGCGGTGTAGATACAAGGCAGGGCTTTTGTTGATTATTGTTATTCAATTTCTACTGACTTAAAAAGTTCTTGAAATAAACTGTTGCAAAATTGTTTTCAAGTTTAGAACTGTTCATAACAGCCTGTCTTGAAGTATCAGAATCAAAGTTTTCTAATTCGCTTAAAACAGGAGTTTCTTCTGAAGAAGCAGTTTCTTCTGAAGCAAGCTGAAGAACAACAATATTGTCGTTCATTACGATTGGAGAAGAAAGTTCATTCATCTTTAATGAGAAAGCTGTTTTTAAGAAGTTTTCATTCTGATCTGCACCAGAAAGTCCCATAAGGGAAGTATCAACAGAAGATGCAATTGAAACACTTCCGAAGTTTAATGGGAATGGAGCAACTTCAATATTGTTTACACTTAATTTTGCACATGCTGTATCAAAATCTGAATTAAGTACCTGACTTGTAAAATCTTTTGCTTTTGCAGTGAAGTAATCTTCAATCATTGTTGATTCATAGTTTGTAATGTATGAAGAAACATTTGAAAGAGTTTCTGCATTTGTAAAGTCAGGTTCTGTTACGCTGCCATCAGCCTTGAATAAAGAAAAACCTGTACTTGTTTCAATAACTTCTGAAACTGCATCTTTTTCAAGATCTGTAATTTTTGCAAGGTCTTCTTTGTTTACAAGAATGTTTTCAATCTGATACTGAAGTTTATTTGTGATTTTTCCTTCTGTATTTGTGAATGATTTTTCTGAATATTCTGTGATTGCATCTGCAAATGTGATTTCTCCGTTTGCAATTCTCTTTGCAACTTTGTTAGCAGTAGCTTTGTCTTCTACTGTAATTACAGATAAATCATATGAATTAAATTTTGCAGCATTCTGTTTAGCATATTTTAATTTTTCTTCTTCAGGATAATCTTTAAGAGGGAAGACTGCCATGTGGAAGCCGCGTTTTTTAGCATTGTAAGCGTTTAAGAAATCAAGTTCTGCATTTGATTCTTTAAGTCCATAGAGTGACTGACCGCCAAAGGTAGCATCCTGACTTCCGAAGTTATCATCAAAGTAGCGCTGAGAAATAAGGCCTGATTCAATCTGAGATTTAATTTTAAGTTTGTCAGAATCTGATGCCTGTTTGTAAAGTTTGTCTGAATATTTTCCGTTTTCGTCTGTAAAGTAAGGAATCATGTTGCGGTTAATTTCTGCCTGTGAAACCTTGTAGCCGCTCTTATTTACAAAATCACTGTATGCGTATTTTAAAACTGTTGAATCGAATGCATAAGAGAAAATGTAATAATTTGTAGATGAATCTATCTGCTGTCCATAGCGCTGGAACATCTGGGCATATTGCTGAACAAAATCAACAAAATCAGAACCTTGTTCATAACGAATTTCTTTTCCGTTATATTTACCAAAAACAGGAGCATCATTTCCGTTAGCTCCTGCACCGCCTGTAAATACAGGTAAAATTACAAAAACAAAAGCACAAATCAAAAGGATGATAAGTGAGCCAATTGTATAAGCAGTATTTTTTTTCATTTTTGAAAAATCCTTTTTTAAAGTTTTAAATATAATAATATGATTTTAACATACTGACTTTTTGGTGTCAACGTTGAGAAAATAATCAATATATTTTGATTTTTTACCAGACAGTAATCAGATTTCCGTTAGAATCTTTGAACTGACCGCAGACAATAAGAATGAAGTCTACAATAAGGCCTATTCCAAAAAGTCCTGCTGTTAAAAGCCACAGAATTCCAGTACCAATTTTTCCTACATAGAAACGATGAATTCCAAGTTCTCCAAGGAATAAACATAAGAGTGTTGCAGCAAGCCTGCTTTTAGATGATGTACTCATAAAGTCCTCTTTTTGAATTTTTATTAAGTTTATAATTATTTATATTATAGCACAATAGTAAAAATAAATTTTGTTTTTTTAAAATTCTGTGTGTATAATGTTATTAATATAACATAAAAGGAGTTTTTATATGGCTAAAAAAGGTAAGGATTATTTTGGATTACCAAGAATCATTAGTATCATTCTTTGTTTCTTCTTAGGACCAATCTTAGGAATTATTCAGAGAATTATGGATGGAAACATCCTGGCTGCAATTCTGCGCCTCTTATTCGGATGGAACCTTGTTTGGTTAATCGACTTTATTCTTATGATTGTAAAAGGCTCAATTCTTAGACTTTTCTAATTTGAATAAATTAAGAAATCCCCCCTGAGTTTGATTACTTCATTTTCAGGGGGGATTTTTTTTAACGGGACTTAGTATTTTTAAGGTCCTGAATTAATTTTCTAACGGCTTGTGCTTAATTTTTGTTTTGAATTATAACGGCTTACGGCTTCTTCTATAAGGAGGGCAATAAGCTCTTCAAAAGAAAGACCTGCAGCTTCGCACATTTTTGGGAACATGCTTATAGAAGTAAAGCCAGGAAGAGTGTTTATTTCGTTCAGGTATAATTCTTTTGTGTTTTTATCAATAAAGAAATCTACGCGGGAAAGACCTGTTGCATCAAGAACCTTGTAGGCTGCACAGGCAGTTTTTCTGATTTTTTCAATATCATTTTCTGAAAGTTCAGCAGGAATTAATAACTGGGCTCCATCAGGATCATTATATTTTGCATCAAAATCATAGAAAATGTGGCTTGGTGCAATTTCGCCCGGAATATATGCAACAACATTGTCAAAATCATATTCAGAAGAGAAGGTAACTGAGTTTCCTGTAACAGAACATTCAATCTCCCTTGCACTTATAGCTTTTTCTATAAGGATTTTATCATCCCAGAGGAAGGCTTCCATAATGGCAAAGTTGAGTTCCTTTCTGTTTCTTGCCTTGCTTGCTCCGTTAGAAGAACCGGCGCAGCATGGTTTTACGAACATAGGATACCCAAGTTCTTTTTCTGTATCTTCAATAACAGCATCATAAACTGCAGAATTAACAACAACAAAACGCTTCATGCAGACATATGGAACAACCGGAAGACCTGCTGCCTGCCATATCATCTTTGTTTTTTCTTTATCCATAGTGATTGCAGAAGAAAGGGTGGTACAGCCGACGTATGGAAGATCTGCCATATCTAATAAGCCCTGGATAGTACCGTCTTCTCCATAAGTTCCGTGAAGGGCAGGGAAGACAAGGTCTACATTCAGAGATTTACCATTTACGGTAAAGGAATTCTGCTTTGCTCCCGGAACAATGTTTATGCAGGAGTTTTCGTCTTCAATAATCTTAAAAGTTTCAGATTTATTATTTAAAATTCTTTCAAGTTCAGATTCTGGCTGTAAAAACCATCTTCCGCTTTTGTTAATTCCAATAAGAATTATTTTGTGTTCTTTAGAAAAGCCTCTTGCAATTGAAGATGCAGAAATCAAACTGATTTCGTGTTCTCCGCTTCGTCCACCGTAAATTAATGCTATGTTCATATTTGCCCCTTTTTATTTATTAAATCCCATTTCTGCCAAAGCTTTTTTTGCTTCGGAAATTTCGTCATATGGCATTGTATAATCTTTATAAATGATACTGTTTTCATGAGATTTACCAAGCAGAAGTACAATATCATTTATGCCTGCAATTTTAAAAGCCTGTCTTATGGCTTTTGGTCTGTCGTGAATTATAAAAAGATTTTGGCCTTCTTTTTTGCCTTCTTTTACTGCTCCCTCTGCAATCATCTTTAAAAGTTCAACAGGATCTTCTCCTCTTGGGTCTTCGTCGCAGAGTATGATTGTGTCGCAGTATTTTGCGGCAATTTGTCCCTGTAAAGGTCTTTTTGTAAGGTCTCTTTCTCCGCCGCTTCCAAAAAGTGCTATCATTTTGCCCTGGCAACGCTTGCGGATTGGAGGGAAGATAGTTTCAAAGCTTGAAGGTGTGTGTGCATAATCAATAATCAGTTCAAAAGGCTGACCCATATCTATTTCTGTCATGCGGCCTTTAATTGGTTTAAGTTCCCTGATGTGGGCTGCTGTTTCCTGTAAAGAAAGCTTTGTAAGGTGACTTACTGCAATAACTGATGCCATAAGATTGTAGGCATTAAAGCTTCCTGGAAGATATGAATCAATTTTTGTGCTGAAGGAAGAATCATTTGCTTCCATTGTAAAAGATAAGGCTGTCTGGCTTGAAAGAATATCTTTTGCACAATAGTAGTTTTTGATTTTTGAAGGAATTTCAGGCAGCTGGATTGTTTCTTCTATAACAGCAGCTTTTCCGGCCTTTCCAAAAGAGGTAAAGCCTGTTACCGGAGCTTTTGTACATTTTGCAAAGAAATCTGCCGAAGGATCTTCAAGATTTACAATTCCAAGAGGATTGATTGTGACTCTTTCTCCTTCAATTGATTTTATGTGGTTATGTGCATCTAATGCCCTGAAAAGATTTGCCTTATCATTTCTGTAGGTTTCAAAATTCTTGTGGAATTCAAGATGCTCAAGGGTTACATTCATAAAAATGCCGCAGTCAAAGAGGATGTTTCCGCAGCGGTTCAGTTTTTCAGATAAACCGTGTGATGAAGTTTCTACAACTGCATACTTACAGCCGTTTATAAGCATCTGGTTTAAGTGATGCTGAATGATTGGGGCTTCCGGAGTTGTCTGATGCTGAGGATTTGGAATGGCTTCTCCGCCAAAGGAATATTCAACGGTAGAAATAAAACCTGCTTTTTGACCGCAGGCCCGTAAAAGCTGCCAGATAAAGCTGACTGTACTTGATTTTCCTTCTGTACCGGTTACGCCAATAACTATCATTTTAGAAGATGGATTATCGTAAAAACAGGCAGAAAGGGGGGCCATTGCAAAGCGGGAATTTTCAACCTTAATTAAGGCTGGTGCAAATTTAGGACTTTCTGAAGAAATGGCATTGTCGAAAGTTCGTTTTACAATTGCTTCTGCAATATCTTTTTTTTGTGAAGGAGAAAATTCCCCCTGGAAAACGACAGCATTTGCTCCGGCCAGAATTGCCTGGGCTATATAATTGTTGCCGTCTGTATGAGTTCCCGGCAGGGCAAAGAAGAGAGAATCTTTTACTACCTCGCGGGAATCGAAAACAATATTTGTTACTGGTATGTCGTTTATTTCTGATAAATCGGTAATTTTTGAACCGTCTGCTGCTACAACAGTATTTGTAAATGAAGGTAAAAGCTGTGAAAGTATTTTTTTCATTATTATAGAATAGTATTATTAACTATTTTTTTCAACTTAAAAAGGGGGAGACATTCCTGGTCAAAGGTATAATGAAAATTATTAATAAAGCGGAAGCAAGGTTCGTGTTTTGCGGAGCGTTGAAGCCGATAATGAAGATTCTTTCTGTAATGAAAACACAGAGTGAGCTTTGCGAACGTCGAGGCTTCTCGGCGGAGCATAAATACGGTTCTTGCTGGAAGCTTTTTAATTAGGATTAAGTATTATACCTTTGACCTGTGACTGATTTTCCCTCTTGGTGAGGTCTCTTTATCTTGTTATAATGCACATATGTTTGAAGTTAGAGTAGAAGCTGATTTTGCTGCAGCTCATTTTTTAAGAGATTACAATGGAAAGTGCGAAAATCTGCACGGTCATAATTATAAAGTTTATGCTCATGTTCGCGGGCCTAAGTTAAATGAAGGGGGAATGCTTCTGGATTTTTCTAAATTAAAAGCTGCCCTGCGCTCAGTTTGCAAAAAGCTAGATCACACAAATCTTAATGATTTTGACCTTTTTGAACAGAATCCCAGTGCCGAAAGAATTGCCATGTATATTTATGATGGAATTATTGACGAGTTAAAAAAAGAAGGACTGGATTTAAGCTTCTCTAAAGAAAAAGAAAGTCCAGTCCTTTTTGCCGTTGACGTTTTTGAAACAGAAACATCAAGGGCAAGATATAGGGTTGATTAAGCTTATTTTACGCTGTTCACAACAGAATAAAAACATTCTTTTGGAATATATGAGCTTCCTGATTTAGTAAATAGCAAAGGATACTGAGTTCCGTTTTTACTAATCCATGAATTTTCATCATTTATGCCCCAGATTGTAAAGCCTGTGATATGGTGACCATTGTATTTTGAAATTTCAGAACCTTTTTTACTGTATTTCAGGAACATATTAAAGTAAGCTTCCCAGTTATCTGTATCATCTTCTATAGTAGTTGCTATATCAAATTCTGTAACCTGAACATCAAGGTCTAAGGCCAGGAATGTTTTTAGAGCTCCTTCATATGAAGAAACTGACATCCATGAAGGTTCAACGTGTGACTGCATTCCCATTGCATCAATTCGTGGCTCTGTAGATTTTCCGTTTACAGTTTGTGCTTCTCCATTTTTTACGGCATTCAAAAGTCTTACAATACCCTTAGTTTTCCATGCTCCTGCGTTATTTTCTCCACTATAGTTTAAGTATTCATTATAATCGTTGTAACAGAGAGTTACATCACTTGGAGCATATGCATTTGCAAAGCGGAAGGCATTGATAATAAATTCCTCATCTTCGTAAATCTGATACCAGCGTGAGCCGCCCTTAGTATTTGTTGTTGAACCTCGTAAGTAATTTGTGTCTGAATCTTGAGCGTCATCTGCAACAGCCTCGTTTACAACATCCCATGAATAAATTAAATGATTTCCTTCTCCATATCCGTTTGCAGCTTCCCATTCTGCAACGTGTTCAAGAACTGATTTAATATACCATTCGTGACGGGCTGTCATGGTTTCTTCATCTACAAGATTTGTAGGATTTCCATCTGAATCTGTTGTAACATCATAAGCATAGTCTTCTGTAAAGAACCAGTCTGGTGTTTGAGAGTGCCAGGTTAAAACATGACCGCGAATCTGTATCCCTGCAGCTTTTGCGGCTTCTAGATATGGATCCATTTTTATAGAAAAGTTAATTGTGTCTGGAACATAAATTGTTTTTCCATTAGAGGCTGTGAATGTTGCTGTGTGTGAAGGACTTGAGTATTGCCAGAAGATAAACTGAGGTTTTAATTCATTTCCTGGAGTTGTAGTATTTGCATGGTATAAAAGTCCTTCTGCAGTTGTCTTAACTCCAAGTTCAGAAACTTCACATGCAAGGCCAAAGCGATCAAAATAACCTCCATCAACAAAGGTTTCTTTTAGAGAAGCTACGTCAAGCCATGTTGTTGAGTCAGTTATGGTTCCTGTTGTAATTGCATTTTCATCTCCTGTCAGATCTGAAACTTTATATGAAACAGCATCTTCATCAGCAGGGGTAATAACAAGAGAGAAAAATTTCAGATAAATAACAAGATTTGCAGGGGTTAAGTTATATGTGCTTAAGTAAAAATAAGGATTAGAACCTAATTCAATTGCATTATCTCCGGTTTTAGAACCTGAAACGCTCGTGTAAGCTGTAGTTCCGTTTTCAAAAGTTTTGCTTGCAATTATTGGATATTTTGAGTTCCCTGTGTTGATTTGCCACATGAGGTTAGCACTATCACCTGAATTTTCTACACACATTGTTGTTGATAAATCAACTTCTACAGTTTTTCCTGCAAAATCTGATAAATCAATTTTTACAAACTCATTTGAACTTTCAGCAAGTGAACTTCCATTAATTTTAATTGCATAAGTAATCTCGTTCTTTTTTACCTCCGGCTTACAGGCTGTAAAAGTGAAGAGGCCTGCTAAGAGTAGTCCGGAAAGGATTCTGTATATTTTTTTCATATAACCTCCGTTTAATTAGCAAATGCTTTAGTTTTCTAAGGCTGCATTAATTACAGAGTAGAAAGCATCGTTGGGATAATAATCTGTTTCTTTTCTGTCAAAAAGGAGAGGGTACTGGCTGCCGTTATTGCCAATCCATGATTCCTGATTGCTTATGCCCCATACTGTTACGTTTGTAATGTGATGGTCGCCGCTGTATTTTTTGCCGTAATTTTTAAGCATGTTAAAGTATTCGCCGTAAAGTTTTGCGGCTTCTGAAGGGCTTTTTGCGGCAATGTCAATTTCTGTTACATGAACATCATAGCCAGCCTGTAAAAAGCGTTTTAAGGCGTTTTCATAACCTTTTACTCCGGGCCAGGTGTTACCAACATGAGATTGCATTCCAATTACATCAAGTCTTGGTTTTACCTCGCGTCCATCAACTTTTTGAGCAGGAGCGTCTCTTAAAACTTCTGTAAGATGAAGGATGGCCGAAGTTTTCCAGCCGTTACCATAATCCATATATTCGTTGTAATCATTGTAGCAGAGTTTTACGTCTGCTGGGGCATAGGCATTTGCAAAACGGAAGGCATTTACAATAAATTCTTCGCTGCCGTAAATCTGATACCAGCGTGAACCCCCTTCCGAAGGTTTTTTGTCTTTTGTACCGCCGGTTGAACCTCTGAGCCAGTTCTGCTTATCACCGGTATAAACTCTCTGGGCATCATCTGCCATGGCTTCGTTTACAACATCCCAGGCCCATACAAGGTGATTGCCGGGACCATAGCCGTTTGCTGCTTCCCATTCGGCAACCGCTTCCAGAACGCTTTTAATGTACCATTCGTGGCGGGCAGTCATTGTTTCTTTGTCTACAAGAGGTTTATTTGCATCAAAATTCTCTCTGAAAAAGGCTTCCGGAGTCTGAGAATGCCAGGTAAGAACGTGGCCTCTCATTTTTAAGCCGGCAGAAGAAGCGTCCTTAAGAATTGTCTGCATTCTGCTTAAACCTTTAAGGGATGGAACATCTATTGTAAGTCCGTTGCTGGCGGTAAATTTTTTACCTGATAAAACAGCCTTTGTCTGTCCCCATGGAATACCAATAATAGAATCCGGTTTGAATTCGTTGCCCATGGTAATGGAATCTGCATGTTTTGAAAGGCCTTCCCTTACCTTAGGAGACTGAAGCTCTCCAAAGTTTCTGTTCCAGGGCTTGTACTCGCAGGCAATACCAAAAGAATCAAAAATGTCTTTATAACTTTCTTTAATAGAGGGAACTTTTTCATCTGTCCATAAAAGTGTTTTCTTGTCTTTTTTTGAAGCAGAGAAAACTGATGAAAAAATAAGGAAAAAGCATAAAAATGCTGTAAAAAGTTTAAAATTCCTGTTCATTTAATTTACTCCTGTAAAATTGAATAGGAACATTTTAACACGGAAACCTTGAGAAAAGGATAGGGGATTTATCTTTTTTAAACTTTAAAAAATAGAGCCTTAAAATGGAAAATCTAGAGTCTTACAGGAATGCCTGCCCGGCTCAAATCTTCTTTTATGCCGCCTACAGTATATTTTCCGCTGTGAACCATGGTTGCAATAAGGGCTGCATCAGCTTTTCCTTCTGTAAGAACATCGGCAAGATGCTGAGGAGTTCCGCCGCCACCAGAGGCAATTACAGGAACCGGCACATTTTCTGCAATCATTTTTGTGAGTTCAATATCATAGCCATTTTTTGTTCCATCTGCATCCATAGAATTAAGGACAATTTCTCCGGCGCCAAGCTCAACACCTTTTTTCGCCCATTCAAGTGCATCTAATCCTGTGTCTATTCTTCCGCCGTGGATTGTGGTTCCGTAGCCACTTGGTTTTGTAGGATCTTTGCGGACATCCATTCCCAGAACAATACACTGATTTCCAAAAATGCGGGCTCCTTCTGTAATTAAGGAAGGATTTTTTACAGCTTGACTGTTGAGACTTACTTTTTCTGCGCCTGCAAGAATTGTAGAACGAATATCATCTATGCTGCCGATTCCACCGCCGACACAAAAGGGAATAAATACCTGGGAAGCAACTCTTGAAATTAAATCAAGAATTGGGCCTCTGCCTCTTGCCGAAGCAATAATATCGTAAAAAACAAGTTCATCAACGCCCTGTCTGTAATACTCTGCTGCCATTTCTACCGGGTCGCCAATATCAATATTATTCTGAAACTTTACACCTTTTGTTGTACGGCCGTCTTTTACATCTAAACAAACAATAATTCTTTTTTTAAGCATTGCAGTAGTTCTCCAGAATTTTTAAGCCGTCTTTTCCTGATTTTTCGGGATGAAACTGGCAGGCATAGAGATTTCCCTTTTGAATTACAGAGGGAACTTTTATTCCGTAATCTGCACTTGCCTTTATTACAGCTGAATCTTTTGGGCAGATAACATAAGAATGTACAAAGTAAAAATTTGCGTCTTTTCGAATATCTTTTAAGATAGGGCAGGCCGGGTCAAAATCCAGGTTATTCCAGCCCATATGTGGAACTTTGATTTCTTTTTCTTTGAGGGAAGGATCTATAGTATAAAAATGTTTGATTGAACCTTCTACAAGTCCAAGGCAGGGAGTGTTTCCTTCTTCTGAAAGTTCAAAAATAATCTGAGAGCCAAGGCAGATGCCTAAAATGCCCTTGTTTTCTTTATTCCAGTCTTTAAGAAAAGTGTCGAAGCCGGAAGCTTTGAGCTCCTTCATTGCGTATGCGGCGTCTCCAACTCCGGGAAAAATCAGTTTTGAACATTTTTCTAATTCACAAGGATTTTTAGAAAGAATATTTTCTATGCCTAAGAAGTTTAAGGCCCTCTGTACGCTGGTTATGTTTCCGGCGTTGTAATCAACAATTCCAATCATGGTTAGTAATTTTAAGGAATTTTTGATTTTTTTACAATCCGGAAAAAAGCTAATCCATTAAGGTGATTTCTACACGGCGGTTTTTTGCCCTGCCGGCTTCTGTTGCATTGCTTGCTATAGGCTGTCGGGAACCCTTGCCTTCTGTAAAAATATGATATTCATCCCTTATTCCAAGATGCTTGAGATACTCAGCAACACTTACAGCTCTTTCTACGCTAAGGGCTTCTCTTGCCTTTACGCTTCCTCTTTCTGCGCAGTGGCCGGTAATTAAAAGATCATTGGAATATTCTTTTAAGATTTCGCCGATTTTCTGCAGTTTAATTTTCTCTGATTCCAGAAGGACGTTTGAATCTGGTTCAAACTGGATGTTATCAAGACTGATTGTTAAACCTTTTTCTCCTTTTTTTACAGAAACATTGTTCAAATCGAGTTCTTTTACGGTGTCGTTAATTTTTTTCAGGTTGTAATCATCATTTAAAGATTTATATTCTGTAACTTCGCCGTTTGCACTTCCGTGGAAAGTGTATCGAAAGCCCCTTATATCATACATGGTGATTTCGAATTCCTCTGTATAAAAGGCAAGGTCGCCCCTTTCGTTATCCCAGTAGATTTTTTCTTTTGCATAGCCGGTAGTGCCTGCATAATAAGTGCCCTGGTAAAGACCTTCTTTTTCTGCATCCTGGTAAAGTTCATAGTAAACATTGATTATAAAAACTTCGCTGTCATTATAAGTTTCTTTACCGGAAAAAGTATATTTTGCAGTAAAGGGGATTTCTATTGCACAATCCATGGAAAATAAATCTTTGCAGTCGTGAACTTCTCTTCCTTCTGCTTCCCAGGAATCACCGGGTTTTACTTTATAAGAGGGGAAGGATGGTACAGACTGAACGGTAGGCAAAAAAGCATTGTTTGAGTCATATAATTTACCATCTGCACTTCTTGAAATTTCTACAGAATCTTCTTCTCCCCAGCTTAAAAAAGCGCCGCTGGAATTGAGCAGACTGTTCTGGGTAATCATGTATTTGGTTAAAAGTCTTGCATCTTTGTTATCAAGAATATCTTTTATGGTGGTAGAAGTTCTGTTTATAAACTGAGTACGGTTATTTAAATAACCGTTCATATAGGCTTCTTCTTCCACAGTGGCAACGTGGCTTACAGAATCTCCCTTGTGCTGCTTAAATTCCAGTAAATAAGCTTCTTCGCTTTCCTGACAAAAAACAGAAGAAAATAAAGATAAGCATAAAAGAGAAAATCCAAGCTTTTTAAGATTTTTCATAAATCCATCCTTTTTAGTTCTTTAACAAGGCCTTTGTGTCGCCCGCAAGGAAAGAGTCGCACATATCAAAGGGCATAGGTTTTCCCTGTAAAAAGCCCTGTATAACATTGCAGTGGAATTTACTCAGAAGCTCAAACTGATTAATGTCTTCAACTCCTTCTGCAATTGTTTCAAGTCCCATTCGGGCAACCATGGTGATTATTGAACTGGTTATGTTTGCCTGAATTCCGTCAGAGGAACAGATATCCTGAATAAAAGATTTATCTATTTTTAAGGTATTTAATGGAAGTGCCTGCAGATAACTTAATGAAGAGTAGCCTGTTCCAAAGTCATCAAGAGAAACCCGCACTCCCATATCCTGAATGGCCTTAAGTTTTTCTATGGCTTCTTCCATATTATGAAGCATTACGCCTTCTGTAATTTCAATTTCTACAAGATTTGGATTTATTCCGTTTGAGCGGATTAAAGACTGCAGTTCATAAATAAATTCTTCCTGGGCAAGCTGGATTGGAGAAACGTTTACAGAAATAATTCCGTTAAAATTATATTTTTTCTGCCAGTTTTTAAGGGTAGAAAGGGCAGTCTGCAAAACCCAGCGGCCAATTGGAATAATAAGGTTTGATTCTTCTGCAAGAGGAATAAAAACTGATGGTGGAATTTCTCCAAGTTCATCGTCGGTCCAGCGGATTAAGGCTTCAAAACCCCGTAATTTTCCGCTGCTTACATCAAACTGGGGCTGGTAATACTGTTCAAAATTGCATTCTGTAATGGCGGCGGCCATTTTACTCTGTATGGTAAGCTTTTGAATGAATCTTCTCTGCATTTCCGGTTCAAAAATGCTTATGCAGTTTTTGCCGTTTTGTTTAGAGTAATGAACTGCCATGTTCGAAAAGCGGATTAATTCTTCCTTTTGTTCTGTATTAAAAGGAAAAATTGAAATACCGCCGGAAATCTGGATTTTTTCCATCTGGAAGCAGTCAAAAATTGAATCGCTGATGGTCAAAATTGCATCCAGATAATTCTGGTTTGAAATTAAAACTGCAAACTCATCATCTCCGTAGCGGTAAGAATGAATTGTGTCTCTTTCAAAGCGTTTCAGGATTTCTGCAACGCTGATTATGGCCTGGTCTCCGGCCTTTGAACCTGAAGATTCGTTTATGTTTTTAAGATTATCTATATCAAGAATAAAGACGCCTGCATATTTTTGCTGAAAGCGGCAGTTTTCAATGCAGATATCAAGATCGTCAGAAAAGCCGGTTCTGTTTGGAAGGCCGGTTAAAGGATCTTTTGAAATTGCTTCCTTTAATTTTCTGGCATAAGTCATTTCTGCCGTAATGTTGGTAAATAGTATGGAAATATTCTGGTCTGGAAGGAGGGAAAAATCAACCTTGTACCAGGCATTATTCCTTGCAGAAAAAAAAGTGTAATTCTGAGGAATCTGATTTCTGGCAGTCTGAATAAGAAGTTTATACCAGGGCAGCTGCACGGGGACTTTATCTTCTATATCTGACCAGCTTTTACCTTTTGTGTAAGAGTTTTCGCTCAATTCATCCATAGCCCGGTTTGTGTAGGCTATTACAAAACTTGTGATTTCCTCTTTTTCGTTTTTAACTGGTTCTGCTACTAAAACTGGTGTTGTAATATTGTCTAAAGTTTTCTGTGCATCAGTCATCATTCTTTACTGCCTTATTAATTTTTTTTTTATGTTAGTTGCAGATTAGTCCACAACTATAACATTTGCACTCCTTCCGTCCATTGTGTAAGCCTTCTTCGGATTTGAATCATCCAGAATTGGGGTAAGGCCTATAAAGTAATTGTAATAGTAAGTCCCCCTTGTAAGCGGGAGATTTAACTCATAGAATCCCGGTGCGGTTTCCTTTAAGGTGTAAATCCATGGATCCCAGGAAGTAAAGTTTCCTGCAAGTCTTATAGTCTGACCCGACTGGCCCTTATAAATAAAATGCACGGAATCGTCATTAGTTACCTGTGTATAGATTTTTATGCTGCCGGGATCTTCAACTTTTGAAAAATAAAGGTTTATATCTTCATCATATTCTTTGTTTGGATTAAGAGGGTCTGCTGTCCAAAGCCCGTCAAAAACCAGGCGGTACTTAAGGGAGGCAATTTTATGTTCCCTTTTATAGCAGTAGAACATGTATCTTCTGGAAGTTACGCCCTCATCATCTGTATGAGTCATAATCTCAAAAGGGTGGATGATTTTGTAATTTTCAAAATCGAAGGCAATGCCAACAAAGCGGTTGTGCATGTCTGCGGTAAAAATAATGTAATCGTCGGTTAGAATTGGAGCGCAGGGCTTTTCTATGTTGTGCAAAAGAGTATCCAGTTCAAAATTCTGATAATTTGTGCTTTCTGCGGCATTAAGACCTGATACTGCAAGCCCTAAAAAGAGTGCGGCAGATAAGAGAATTTTTGTCTTTTTCATATTTTAGTTATCGGCAGCAGGGCAAAAATATTAATTAAAAAATCAAATTTTATACTATATATAATAAAGTACTAAAGTGACTTTGTTTTTTTTCCGTTTATTAAATGAGGGGTTCCTTTTAAAAATAACTTCTACTTGTTTTTTAGAAGTATTGTGGGGTAAAATTATAATATGCCAGGCTTAAGTCAGCTAAAACAGTTCAATAGTGATATTCTTTCTCTAGGTGATGAGGTTACAGTTCGTGCCAGCAGAGGCGAAAGCCCTGTAAAAGTTCCTATTCCAAAGGAGATTCAGGATGTAAACGATTCTGAAGATTTCGTTCTTGGAATGCCATTAAAAGAAGCACCGGAAGATTTGTCGAATGTTGAGGAAGATTTATCTGACCTGGTTGGACTTGCTTCTCCTTCTGCTAAAAAAGATACAAATACCGAAGCCGCACCTGCTTTTGAAGCCCCTGATTTATCTGCACTTTTGAACCCTGTTGCCCAGTCTGATGATTCTGATGCTTCCATGCCGGACCTTTCCATGTTTATGGACGAAGAAGAAGAGGCTCCCGTTGAGGAAGAAGAACCTGAGGAAGTTTCTGTTGCAGATTTAGGTCTTGATGCCCTGCTTGCAGGAGCAGGTTTTGATGCTCCTCAGGAAGATGAAGAAGAGAATGAGGACGAGGACGAAATAGAAGATGCCGGGGAAGATATTCCGTCTTTAGAAGAGGATTTACCTTCTTTTGATGATGATTTTTCTTTGCCTGGGGATGATTTTGCTTTACCTGGCGAAGATTTACCTTTACCTGGCGATAGTGAGCCATCTACAAAAACAGCTTCTGCCTCTGGTGCGGACGATTTTTCTTTACCTGATGATATTGTTTCTTCCGGGGCTGATTCCGCTTCTTCTGGCGACGACTTTGCTTTACCGGAAGAAGATTTACCTTCCTTAGACGAAGACTTACCTTCGCTTGATGAAGAGCTTCCTTCCCTTGATGATGATTTAGCCTCTGCGGCAGATGAACTTTCTGCAGCTGATGAAGAGCCTTCCGCAGTCGAAGAACTTTCTTTAGACGATAATCTTCCTTCCGCCGATGAACTGCCTGCTGCAGACGAAGAACTTTCTTTAGACGACAATCTTTCTTCCGCCGATGAAGCCCTGCCTGGCCTTGATGAAGAGTTACCTTCCTTAGATGAAGACCTCCCATCCCTTGATGAAGATTCAGCATCTGCCGCAGATGAACTTCCTGCTGCTGATGAAGAGCTTTCTGCGGGCGAAGAACTTCCTTCTGCAGACGAAGAGCTTTCTGCGGGCGAAGAACTTCCTTCTGTAGACGAAGATTTTTCTTTACCGGATGATGCCCTTCCTTCGATGGACGGCATGGACGGCGATTTTGCCTCAGGCGATTTAGATTTCGGAGCCGAAGATACAGACACAGCTCCTGCCGATGAGAATTCACTTCCTTCCGGAGAAGAAGAGGCTCCTGCCGGAGAAGATACAACTGCCGCCGACGAAGACGTGGCTCCTGCCGACGAAGATTCAGCTTCCGACGACGATTTTTCTTTACCGGACGATGAACTTCCTTCCATGGACGGCATGGACGATGATTTTGCCTCAGGCGATTTAGATTCCGGCGATGCCCTTCCTTCGATGGACGACGCAGACTTTTCTACGCCAGACGGCCTTTACGAAGCTTCTGATGTAGAACTCCCGGACGATCAGGAAAGTCCGGACTCGCAGGACAGCTTTGATGGCCAGGACAGTTTTGACAATGCGGACAATCAGATAGAAGAAAGCGATTCTCAGGATGATTTTGGCGAAGTTCCTGAAGAAGATTTTGATACTTCAGAAATGGAAGGCCTTGATTTTAATCTTCCTGATACAGACTCTCAGTTGAAAGGCGAGGGGCCTGATTTTGAGCTTGGTAACGGTGATGATTTTGGAATGGAAGGGGATTTTGAAATTCCTGGCTTCTCAGATGTTGATACTGCAAAGGAAGAAAAATCAACTCCGGCAATTGTAAAAACTACAAAAGGAAAATCAAAGGGCAGACGTTCTAAAAAAGGTAAGAACGATGTTGATGAAGCAGATTTTTCTAATGCATTGGAAAGCGAAGAACTTCCACCAAATACCTTATCTGATGAGCAGTATAAAACCTTCCTTAAAAACTTTAATGAGTATCCTCTTAATGTAAGACTTGCCTTCGAAGATTTTATTGTTCAGGATGAATTTACAGATGATGCAGAATTTGAAATCATCGAAAAAATCCTTAATAAGGCTCCAGCCCGTCAGGTTGCAAGCTTCCTTGAAAAAATGCTTGATATTTCCATTCCGGTTCCTCGTGATTATGAACACAGAACTGCAGAAGAATATGAAGCATACAAAAAATCCCTTTCTTATCAGCTCAGAAATAAAATCATTCCTGGCTTACTGGTAGGTCTTGTTTCTCTCTTTGTTTTCTGGGGACTTTTTAATTTCTCAAGATACTGCATTTATAATCCTTTAAGGGCAAATCATTTTTACAAGCAGGGTTATGCCTTACTTGAACAGGATGAATATCCTCAGGCAGAAATTAATTTTGAAAGAGCTATTGAATACAGGTACAATAAAAACTGGTTCTTTAAATATGCCCGGGGTTACAGGGAACACAAACAGTATCAGCGTTCAGAAAAGATGTATGAAAATATCTTAATCTGCTTTAAGCATGATAAAGAGGCCGGTCTTGAATATGCAGATATGGAACTTGAAGATCTGGCAAATTATGAAAAGGCAGAAGAAATAGTAAAACGAGAAGTTCTTGATTATCATATAAATGATGCTGATGGAATATTAAAATTAGGTGACATTTACCTTGAATGGGGTACAGAAAAAGATCCTCAGAAGTTTGAACTGGCCCGCCAGCAGTATGCAACTTTAATTCAGCTTTACAAGTCTAATGATTTGTATGAATCAAGAATGATGCGTTACTTTATCCGTACAGATAATCTGCGTCAGGTAATCGGCTTACAGAAACGCTTTGAACCTAAAGAAAAATCTTTGTGCGGTCAGGACTGGACTGAATTAAGCGGCTATTTACTCGATAAAGCCTTTGGAGAACTGTCTCCATCTGAAGAATATTTAAGATATCAGATTGAAGGTCTCAGAAGCCTTTTGTTAAGGGCTGTAAAAGTTGATAAGGATAATCCTGTTGCCCTCTATAATCTTGGCCGCTATTATGTTGTTTCTAACGAAACTTCTGCTGTAGAGCCAACCTTTACAAAAACAATCGATACTTTTAATAAGGCAAAGTCCCTTAAAAAACGCGATATCTATAAATATATTGATTCTTACCGCCTTCTTGGCGAGCATTATATCTTTACTTCTGATTACTTAAAGGCTCAGGAGCAGCTTGCAGACGGCATCACCCTTTATACTACCGAGCGGGATAATGCAGGTTTTGAAGGTACTCCTCAGATTGGTAAACTCTTCGAAGATCTTGCAAACCTTAAGTACTTTATTTCGGGCGACTATGATGAAGCTCTAAATAACTATAAGAATTCCATTGAGCTTGATAACGATTCTCCTTCTATAAGATATAAGATTGGTTATATCCAGTATAAAAAATCAAATTATGCAGAAGCTCTTGGTTCCTTTATGAAAGCCGGAGATGGTAATGTAAAAGAGCAGAATCTTATGCAGGCCATGGCAAATACCCTTTCTATAAGGGGAGACTATTACGCTGCCCAGGGCTACTATGAACAGCTTTTACAGAAACTGGACGAAAAGGTTGCAGAAAGCGGAGCAATTTATCCTCAGACAAATAATAAGGATTATGACCTGGTAAATACCTATCTTACTGTTTCAAACAACTACGGAGTTACCCTCTATAAACTTGCAAAGAGAACCGGAAACAGTAATATGAATGCCCAGGCTATTGTTCAGTTCTCTCAGTCAGTACGTGCCTGGGATGCCTTGACAAGAAATCAGCAGACTATGGAAAGATTGCCGGGAAGTAACCTTGCTGAGCAGAATATAAAATACATTACAAACAGAGTTCCTGAATTTGAACCTGCAATTTATCTTGATATTAAGAAAACTATTAGTGATAAAGAAAAGTTCTAAGTATGAAAGAAGATGCACAGTATAATATTATTTCTGGTATTATAAGCAGACAGAGAATCAACAGTCTTAAAAAGGAGATTTTTAGAAAATCCATCCATATCTGTTCTGCTTTTGTGCCTCTTGCCTTAAAATATTTTTACCGGCCTGTTATCTTTCTTTTGCTTTTTGCCCTGGTTTTTTATTCTGTAAGTGAACTTTTAAGAATTAAAAATCATCCTATCCCTTTAATTTCAAAAATTACAGAAACTGCCGCCAGAAAAAGAGATGAAAATAAATTTGTTTTAGGTCCTGTTACTCTGGTTATTGGCATTCTGCTGGCTGTTTTTACCCTGCCTCTGCCTTCTGCAACGGTAGGAATTTTTGCCCTTTCTTTTGGAGACGGGCTTGCAAGTCTTGGCGGAAAATTAATGGGTAAAGTTCAGATTCCCGGCTGTCACGGAAAAACTGTTGCCGGAAGCCTTACCTGTTTTTTTGCAGTTTATATTGCATCATTCTGTTACTGCAGAAATACCTTTGTAAGCCTTATTTTAGCAGTCGTTGCAATGTTTTTAGAAATGCTTCCTTTAAATGATTTTGATAATGTACTTATTCCGATTTCTATAGGTTCTGTTTATTTTTACATATCAAACATGTAGCCTTTGTGCAGGGAACCAAGATAGAGAATTGTACCGGTTGTTGTAAGAATAATTCCCGCTGTAAGGGTAAGCAGATTCCAGGTATTGAATAGAATAATATAGCCAAAACTAATCATGGCATAGCCGAAGGTTAAAATCTGACTTGATTTTGCATTAAACTGCCTGAGGAACATAATAAAAATTGTAAGAATATTTATTGTTATCTGGGTAATAAAAATTGTTTTATCAAAGCTGTAGGAAATTGCGAAATTTTTATAAACGGTTCCTGTATTAAGAGGAATGTAAACTGCAAAAATTGTCGCACAAACTAAAATCATAAGTAAGTTTCTTTCTACATTCTGCCTTTCATCTTCTGTTGTAAAAACATTAAGACTTAGTAAAGAAAGAGGTGCTAGAATTCTTGAAAGAATGATAAAGTTTCCCAGGGTAAAAATAAAAGTGGAGTAGGGTCCCTTTGTATAATAAAAAGGAATAAGAAGTCTTGCTGAATCAAAAATAAAAGAAGCAAGAAAAAGTAAAATAAAAACAACTTCGGAAGACTGAGTTTTTTCAAAACCCAGCCAGAGATAAAAGCTGGTTGCAATTGTATAAAGCATTAAAAAGATGATGCTTGCAAAGACATAATAGATTCTGTAGCGTAAAAAAAAGGACTGGGAAGAAGAGCCTGCAGTAAAATCTGGCAGAGTGTAATTTCCGGCAATAAGACTGTGTATAAAGAAAGAAATACTAACTAAAAAAATAAAAATCGAAAAACAAATAAAGCCGATATTCAATCTGTTACGAAATTTTATTGTCATATTTAAAAGGTATCGTGAATCCAAATAATAGTAAAGACTTTTTAAATTAATCCGAAAATTAAATAAATGTCATCGTTTTAATCGGGAGGACAAAATGAAAAAAATATTAAATCTGGCATTAATTTTTGCTTTAAGTATAACTTCTTTATTTGCAGGGGATGTTGCAAGTTTTGTTGACTGCGGCTTTACAGCAGACGGGAAGTATTATGTCTTTGGTCAGTACGGAAAAATAGATAAGAAATTCCAGGGCTGGGCAGAAATTTACCAGGTAGATATTGCTGCAAATGATTATGTTGATGCAGGTGTCTTTAAGACAAAGCCTTCCAGCGTTACTGCAGATAAATCTGGAAAAGAAGTTTATGAAGCTCTTGAAGCAAAAAGCTATTATTATATGAAGGATTTTAAAACAAGTCCTGCAAATGCCGATCATGTTCTTTACATTCTTGAAGATATAAACAAAAAGGGAACTGACGAAATTAAATTTACAGATTTCCGCGGTTCAGATATTGAAAATCCTGATACTTATACAATCAATCTTGTTCCTACAATTACAGGCAAGGGAAAGAATGTAAAATCATCTTTCTATATTAATGTTGTAAAAACAGATGCCAAAGGAAATGTTTTAATGACAAAAAAAGTTGGTTCACCTGATATTGTTAGAAAAGGTGTAAGCAATTATAAAATTGAAAGAATCTTCTGTGACAAATCAGAAAAAAATCTTATTTTTGTTGTTGAAAAAATGTTTGAAGATGATGCAGGTATTTCTATCCGCTATATGGTAGAAGCAGCCCAGTTCTAAAAAAAAATATAAAAAAATGTAGAATTTTTGTTAAAAACGAATTTTCCTGTCAATAATATCTGTACAGGGGGATTTATGAACAAAAGTTTTACTAAAATACTCTTAATTATTTTACAAACCGCAATGATTACCTCTCTGGTACTTCTTGCGGTTTTGCCTTTTTCATGCAGGGTTACGACTCATGGTATTCAGATTCTGGGAGGCAATTACTCCTGCCCAAAAATTATGGATTACTATGTGGTAGACGAAAATACTCTGGCCATGCAGTTTTCTCAAAGCGTTACCTTAAAAGATCTGGTGCTGTCACCTTTTATAGAGGGCGTCTCTGACAGCCTGGAAGCGGGAACTGGCTTTGATGCGGGAACTTACTCTGGCGTGGAATCTTACGCTGTCGGGGAAAATTACACTGGCGGGGAAAATTACGTTGGCGGCGGGGGAGCCGGCCTTGAAAGCGAAGATTCTCTTTTCTCGGGATATGAAGCCTTCCTTCCTCCTGCCTTACAAAGTGCTTCCGGGCTTTTTGGAAAAATTGAATGCAGTGCCGTCTATGACCAAGCAGATAATCAGAACTTTGTTTATGTTCATTTTGATCAGAATACCCGGGTTGGACAAAAGTATCAGCTATATGGAATTGCCCTTGATAAGAGTGGAAATTCACTTTCTTTTCTTTTACCTTTTATGGCTTATAACAATCGTCTGCCAGCGCTTTTGATTACAGAAATTCATACCAATCTGGTCACAGCCAACAAAAGCGAAAAGGAAGCCGGAATTAGAAGGCTTGAGTATGTAGAATGCCTTGCCTTGTCAGGGGGAAACCTGGCAGGACTTGCTTTGTGCAGCGGGTACGAAGGCTTGCAGAATTGCTATGAGTTGCCGGCGGTGGAAGTTTCTGAAGGAGAAATCTTTTTAATTCATCCAAGAAGTAAAGAAAACGGCTGCATCAGCGAAGAAGGGGATGATTTAAATCTTGCTTTTTCAGGTTATTGTGGAAGTTACAGGGATTTATGGAATACCAGTGAAAGTAAACCTATGGGCGATAAAAATGATATTCTTGTAATCAAAAATCTTATAAATGGAAAAATTGTAGAAGCCGTTATGTACAGTAATTATTCAATAGAAAAATGGAGCGATTATTTAAAGACTGATTTTTCTGTGGAAGAAGGCTTTGCAGATTTTTATGAAGATGCCTCTGTAAGCTCTGCCATTAATTCAGAAAGCCTGACCGCAAGTAAGGTTCTTATTAGAAATATAGAAAGTGGTGAATGGAGTGTAGGAAATTCTAGTCCCGGTTCGCTTTAATAATCATCATAATTATGCTATATTTTTTTTATGATTGAATTATTAGCTCCGGCAGGAAATATAGAGTCTCTGGAAGCTGCAATTGGCGAAGGTGCAGATGCAGTTTATTTAGGATTAAAGAGTTTTAACGCAAGACTGCGTACTACAAACTTTGCCTGGAATCAGTTTGAAGCAGCTGTTGACAGTTTGCATAAACAGAACAAAAAAATTTATGTAACTGTAAATACTGTTTGCGAAGAACGGGAAACAGAACGTTTGTACAGGTTTCTTTCTTATTTGAATGAAGTTGGCCCTGATGCGCTTATTGTACAGGATTATGCAATAATGCGTATGTGTCAGGAATTCTTTCCAAATCTGGAATTACACGCTTCAACTCAAATGAATGTAGAAAGTTCAAATGCTGTCAGACTGCTGCAAAAATGCGGTGTAAAACGTATGGTCCTTGCACGTGAACTTGGTCTTGAAGAAATTAAGAAAATAAAACAGGAAACTAATGCAGACCTGGAAACTTTTGTTCATGGTGCCCTCTGTGTAAGTGAATCCGGCCTTTGTTTATTCTCAAGCTTCCTTGGTGGAAAATCTGCAAACCGTGGTATGTGTGCCCAGGCTTGCCGAAGATTCTATACAGCCGAAGTTCCTGGTGGAGAAAGACAGGGCTATTATTTTTCTCCATGCGATTTACAGCTTATTGACCAGATTCCAGCCTTAATTGAAGCTGGCGTTAATTCCTTTAAAATTGAAGGAAGAATGAAGAGTGCAGAATATGTTGGAAGCGTTGTTTCTGCTTACCGTTATGTAATTGACCATTACAAGGAAGACAGAAAAGGTTCTATTGCCGCAGCAAAACGTATGCTGGCTTCTGATTTTGCCCGCTCAAAAACAACATACTGGTATGGTTTTAATTCTCTGGAAGAGGGCGTCGAAAATGCCGCTTCTAAAATCCTTAATCCTGAGCAGGCCGGCGGAACCGGTATCTACCTGGGTAAAATTGCAGGTACAAAACCCGCTCCAAAAGAACTCATTCAGGCATTAAAAAATACCCTGTCTACACAGGACTCAAGTCAGATAAATATTCAGATGGCTTATTTAAAGGGTGGCAGTTATGATCCTGATCCTGGTGATTCAATCCGCCTTCATAAAAGCGATGACACCGGTCGTGTAAGTCATAAAATCAGAACTGTAGAAGTTGAAGAAAATTCAGAAAAACGCTGGATAGATATTCCACAGGGCTTTACAAAAGATGATGACGTTTACTTACTTCAGATGAAGTCCAGCTCAAAGCGTTACAACAGAGTTCTGCCTTCTGACATTGGAAAATACCGTAAACAGCCAAAAGATGAAATTCTTCCAATCCTTGATATTACTCCTGTAAAGGCAAAAGAACTGGACTATTTCCCGGACGGAATTTATGTTCAGGTTTCTTCAATTGCAGATGTATTTGCAATTCAGGCTCTTAATCCGGTAAGGGTAATTATAGAATACAATTCAGAAACTTCTTATGATCTTTTGAATCATAAAACTGTTATTCCTTTTTCTAAAAAACAGCTTTACATTTCTCTGGATCCATTCTGTTCTGCGGCCCAGGAAGATAAGCTCCAGGAAGAATTAATGCTTTTGATAAAGGACGGTTATTCAAACTTTGTCGTTAATAATATTGCCCATATTCAGATGCTTAAAGACCAGAAAGTAAAGCTTATTGCAGGTCCTTATCTTTATACCTTTAACCGCTGGGCTGTAAGCTGGCTTGAAAATCAGGATATTGGTGCATTTATTATGCCTTATGAAAATTCCAGAAGAAATCTTGAAGCAACCTTTGATCAGAATGTACGTTCAAGAGTTCTTGTTCCTGTTTTTGCCTATCCTGCTTTATTCAGAATGAGATTCAAACTTCCTGCTGATTATGACTTTACTTATTTTGAAGATAAGGAAGAAAAAGTCTTTAAGGTAAACTCAACAAAAGACGGCTCTTTTGTTATGCCTGAAGAACCTTTTGCCATAACAGACAAGGTAAGTTTTATTAAACAGGCCGGTTTTAATAAAATCCTTATTGATTTTTCTAAAACAAAAGTTAATAGAAATCAGATAAAGACAATAGCTTACTCCATGGCCAAAGGTCAGCCTTTACCGGATTCTTCCCGTTTTAACTGGAAGGATGGATTTTATTCTCCTCAGCAGATTGAGGAATATAAAGCTGCAAATGAAAGAGCGGCTTTGAATAAAATGAATGGTAAAAAGGGACAGCCAGGCGGCCGTTCAAAACCTTTTAATACCAAAAAAGGAAAAGGAAGAAGATAGCCTTTGCCTCAAAAAGGGGAGAAAAGAAAATCTTTTCTCCCCGGAATACCAGCAATCAGGTTAGAAGACAGCTTCTTCGCCGGCTGCTACTGTTTCTTCTTGAGACTCAGTAACCTGGTTTTCATCAGAAGCAGTCTGCATCTTAGGTTTGTACTCCAGATGCTCGGCCACAACATAAATCTTAGACTGACTTTTGTTCTCACTATCTTTCCAGCGATCTTGTTTTAACCTTCCGACAACACGCACACTTCTGCCCTTGCAGGCTTGTTTCGCACAAATTTCAGCCATTTTTCCATAAGTTTCAACATCAAAAAAAGAAACTTCCGTCACACCTTCACCGTCTTTGTTCTTGTACCAACGGTTCACAGCCAGAGGAAACTTGCAAACTTTGAATCCTGCAGCAGGTTCAAGTAATTCAGCTTGCTTAACAACATTTCCCTCAATAATCAAAGAATTCAACTGGTTCATAACCCAACCTCATAAAATAGATTTTGCCGGCACTCAAATACCTGCACTGATATTATTGTCAAAGAAATTCATTTTTGACAAAAATTCAGCAGAAAATGTGAAAAAAAAAGGCAAAATCGCAGGGGAAATTTACAAATAAAGGCAAAATGCAGGGAAAATTGCTGAAAAAGGAGGATAAGGTGGTAAAAATCAATAAAAAATGAACTACTGGTTTGACAGAAGCCTTAACATGTATAAGGTAACGTATTCTGTAAGACTCTTTTCTTCGTGAATCTTCTGCATGTTTGGTGTTTTGACCAGGGCAGCAGAAAGGTTTTCAATTCTTTCACGGGAAAAGGTTTGTGCAGATATGGTGTTTACAACCCGTCTTGTATAATCTCTGATAAGGGCATTTACATCTTCTGTAAGGTTCTGCTGACCTTCTTTGGTAATCATCTTGTTCCACTGTTTTTCAAGGTAATCCAGTTCGCGGTCAACGGTAGAACCTTCCGGAATAAGTTCCTGGGCAATGGATTTTGCTTTAGAGGCAATGATTTCCTGTTTGCTTTTAGGTTTTCCTTTCTTTGAGCTGTTTTCTTCCTGATTTTCGGAAGCATTTTCAATTACAGGATTCTTTCTTGCTTTTTTATTTTTTCTGTTTGTATTAATAAAGCTTATAATCCAGGAAATTAAAGGAATTGTATAAATAAAAGGTAATCTTGCTTTTGCATTTGCAAGAATCTGATGATTTCTGAGCATTAAAAGATCAGAGTAATCAAGAAGTTTTCCGTCTGTAAAGAGATGGAAGCCTTCCATAGTTTCATCATCCTCTTTTTCAAGGCCCAGAACTGTCATAAAGTTTGCGGTCAAAAGAGAGTGAAGGACAGGAGATTTCTGCTCAACCAGTTTTTTTAATAATTCTTCAAAGGCTTTGGCGTCGGTCATTTCGCGAAGCTTTTCATAATTTAAAAGGCAGTTATACCATTTATCTTCTATGTATTTTCCAATAGAACCGTTAGCTTCGTTACAAAGTCTGACAACAACCTGAATAATCTTATTTTTATAAACATAGTAGCGGGTTCCTGAATCAACCTTAAATATAAGCAGGGCCGGAAGTTTATTTGATTCAGCTTCCTGAGTCATCCTCTGCATGAACTGCTTCAAATCCTCTTCTGTGTAACAGCCGTAAAGGAGTCGGCCGTTTTTATCCTGAAATTTAAGAATCTGATTCATTGAATAAAAGAAAGGAGGCTTTGCAAGGGATGCTTCAAGTTCTCTCAAGGCTTCCTGCCTTTTTTGTGTATTCTGGAACTTTTGTTTTAAGTAGGTTGAATAAATCTCGCTTATCTTAATTGACTGAAGAATATTGATATCTTCAATGGTTTTATCCTGAACCTTTTCTATATCCTGGCGAAGATAGTATAGTGTCTGGTTCCACAGGTAATAATCATCACCCTGTTCAAAATCTATATCTCTTGTATTTTCTGCGTCGATATAGTGGGAAAAGAAACTCTTTATGGTAATTTCTTTTGTCGGATTTGTTCCCCTTAATTTTTTTATGATGTAATCATGGAACTCTTCTTTTTTTAGAATCTTTTTGATTTTTGTCTGGGCTGAATCTACAAGAACTTTTACCGGAACTGCCTGTGGAAAAAGCAGGGATGGAATTTCTTTTGAAAAATCCAGAATATAAAGGGCAGAAGATTTTAACTGCTGTTCATTAAGATTATCTGTAATGAAGGATGATGCCTGCTTTATTTCGATTGCATTCAGCGGAAACTTCTTTGGTAAATCTGAGCTAATTGGAAAAGGAATTGATTCATTGCTGCTGATTTCCTTGTAGCGCTGGGCCAGGGTTTGCGAAATGTAAGCAATGCAGATAACAGTTTTTTTGTTTCCATTTTCCATCAGGTGGACAATGTGCTTGCTGGTAAGGCCTGCAAGTTCTGCAATAACAGTTTGAGTCGGATCTCCTAAATATTTTACGAGAGCAGCTTCCTCTTCTACATGATGTTCGGCGTATTTTTTTACATAAGCGCAAAACTCCCTTACATCAATAAAAGCTGATTTTTGTTTCTCCGCGTAATGTTTCAGAATTGAACTGAGATTTGATACAACTGCCATAAATATTATTATAGAATAAAATCAAATTTTTTAATAGTAAAATCTAATGCGGCCGGTAAAAGCTTTTGTTATATTTTGGCTGGAATTGAATTTTATGTATATTAGCAATAAAATATTGATATGTTAGTATCTAATCGTATGAAGGGCCTTCATCCTTATGTTCCGGGTGAACAGCCAAAAGACCGTGTTTATATCAAACTGAATGCAAATGAAAATCCTTATGCACCAAGTAAGGCGGTGCAGAAGGCTGTCTTAAATTTCGTTAAAAAATATCCGGAAAAACTGGGGCTTTATCCTGATCCTGATTCTAATGAGCTGCACGCAGCCATTGCAAGAATGCTTAATCAGACTGGCGGAGTATTGTGCCGGGCTAAAGTTTCTTCTAAAGAGGTAAGTCCTGCAGAAGAAGATAAGATTCCTTTTACCGTTACTCCGGATATGATTTATACCGGAAACGGAAGTGACGAAGTTCTTTCCTTTGTTTTTTATGCCTTCTTTGATTCTGGAAAGAAATTTGTTCTTCCACAGTTTACATACAGCTTTTATCCTGTTTATGCAGGTTTTTATGATATTCCTATGGATCAGGTTCCTTTAAAAGATGACTGGTCTTTAGATAAGGAAGAGATGTTAAAAAGAGCAAAACAGAATGACAGCGGACTGATTTTTGCAAATCCAAACGCACCTACCGGCCTGGGCCTTAGCCGCGAAGAAGTAAGGCAGATGCTTTTGAACTCAAGTCCTGATCAGATTTTTATTGTAGACGAAGCTTATGTAGATTTTGGCGGGGAATCCTGTATTCCTCTCTTAAAGGATTTTAAGAATCTTGTTATTGTAAGAACCTTCTCAAAAAGCCTTTGCGGAGCAGGTCAGAGACTCGGCTATATAGTTGCTTCTCCTGAACTTGTAAATGTTGTTACAACCGTAAAAAACAGTGTAAATCACTTTCCTCTGGATGCACTTGCCCAGGTTTCCGGAACTGCCGCCTGCAAAGATATTTCTTATTATGTAAATACTTCTAAAAAAGTTGCAGAAGAAAGGGATGCTTTTTATAACTTTTTACAGGAAAAAGGGTTTTATGTAATAAAGAGTCAGACAAACTTCCTCTTTGCAAAAAAGAATGGAATTAAGGGCGAAGATTTATATAAATCAATAAAAGAGCGCGGTATTTTGATTCGTCATTTTAATACACCGGGAATTGAAGATTTTGTAAGAATTACAATTGGAACAAAAGAGCAGATGCAGAAATTAAAGGCTGCATTTGAAGATACATTAGATACATTAAAATAGGGGCGTAAATATGAAGTTTTTAGTTTTGAGTGATTTACATGCACATAATGATATGCTTGATAAACTTGATAATGTTTTTTCTGAGGTTGACGGAGTTTTATTCGCAGGAGACTTTGCAGAATGTTTTAAGCCTGAAACCGGAAAAGGCGCTCTTGAAAAACTTTGTACAAAGCATGAATCAATTTATGCAGTTTTAGGAAACTGTGATAACGAAGATTTTCTTGAAGACCTTGATGAAAAAGACGTTTGCGTAGAAAAGGCAATTGTTTTTCATGACGGAGTAGGAATCAGCGGAAGCGGCGGCGGTTCAAAGTTTACCGGAAAAACCGAATTTGAAAGAACAGAAGAAGAAATTCTTTCTGATTTTGATATTGTAAAAAATACAGTTGAACAGACAGGGGACGAATCTTTGTGGAAGAATATGATTTTAATCTGTCATAATCCTCCAAAGGGACAGACTGTTGATGCTGTAAACGAAAACCTTCATGCCGGAAGCCAGCTCTTCACAGACTTTATTAAAGAAAAAGGACCTCTTGTTGTAGTATGCGGCCATATTCACGAAGGCACTGGAATTGAAAAAATCGGACAGACCCTTGTAATTAATCCTGGCAGCATAGGCGAAAAAGGCTCTTATGCCCTGCTCGAAGTTACAAAGAAGGCTGACGGTTCTTTTAGCGCAGAGGCAAAAATAATTCAGTAGGTAATTTATGAAAAAATCACTTTTACTTTTTTGTTTTTTACAAATCTCTCTTTTTCTTTTTGCAGATAATTTTAAAAATCTTTCCTTTATCACTTTTAAAAATTCTTTAACTTATAAAATTGGTGATAATTCAGTTTCTTATCCGGCAGAAAGAAATCTGCAGCCTTTTGCAATTAACAAATATGAAACCACCTACCAGCTCTGGTACCAGGTAAGGGTAAAAGCAGAAAAACTCGGTTATTATTTTGAAAATCCGGGAATGGGCGGAACCTTTGGAAAAAGGGGAGCTGAGCCTGGAGAAGAAAATCAGTATATGCCGGTTACCACCATCAGCTGGTATGATGCTATAGTCTGGCTGAATGCTTTAAGCGAAATTTACGGAAGAAGACCCTGCTATACCTTTAAGGGAGAAGTCATCCGCGATTCCTCAAATACAGCTGTCTGCGATTTATGTGAATGCAATTTTGAATGTAACGGCTTCAGGCTTCCAAGCGAAGGGGAATGGGAATATGCTGCCAGAAAAACTAAAAATGGTTTTCAGTCGAGTGCCTGCATAAGCGGTGCAAAAAGAGCTGACAATGAGGAAGGGCTCTTTTTTGCCTGGACCAGCGAAAATGCAAACCGATTAAGGGTTGTCGGTACTGCCGGCATTCCTTTTGATCCTGATACAATTGCCCAGGCCGGAAGCGGAAATGCAAATTTTTCCGGCATTTATGATATGAGCGGAAACGTAATAGAATACTGCTGGGACTGGTTTAATGAAGTTTATAAGGATGATGAACCTTATGGTCCTGCAAGCGGTTATGAAAGGGTAAGCAGGGGAGGCAGTGTTTCCCGCTTTACACCTTACTGCTATGCCGGTGACCGCTATTCTTATGATCCTAACGAATATTATAATTTCTTTGGTTTTAGAATAGCTTACACCTGCACTGAATAGACTTACTTAAGTCTTTCTTCCTGTTTTCTAAGCTTTTTAGTTTCTGCCTTAATTCTGGCCCGCTGCTTGCGGGTCATTTTTTTTGCCTTACGGCGGGCAGCCAGAGTTTCTTTATTAATGTTGAGAAGTCCCCAGCTTAAGAATACAGAAATAATACAGATTACGGTTGCAAGAATTACCGGTATGTAGCCTCCCATGGTTTCGAAAGGAAGCTTAAAGTTCATACCAAAGAAGCTTGTAACAAAGGTTGGTGCCATCATAACCAGGTTGATGACGGCAAGCTTTTTCATAACTATGTTCAGGTTGTTTGAAGTTACGGAAGAGAAGGCATCCATTACTCCAAAAATAATGTTTGAATAGGTTTCGGCCATTTCTATAGCCTGGCGGTTATCAATCATAACGCCTTCAACAAAATCAATATCTTCTTCATCGAATTTAATTAATTTTGTTACCTTCATTTTTTGTAAAAGAAGGGCGTTGCTTCGTAAGGAAGTGCTGAAGTAAACCAGAGATTTTTCCAGTCCCAGCATGAGCATAATTTCCTGGTTTTGAATTTCCTGGCGCATTTCATTTTGAATGCTGGTAGACCTTCGGTTAATTTCCTTTAAGTATCTTAAGAAATTCAGATTTGCCCGGTTCATTATCTGTACAATGAAGGATGGAAAATCTGTAAGTCTGATATTTTTAATTCTGTTATTGCCAAAATCTTTAAGAATTTCACAGTCTGTCTGGCAAAGTGTGATGATGGTTTTTCCCTTAATGATAATGCCGACTGGAACTGCAAGGTAAGGTGTTTCTGCCTGAGGGTCATAAACCGGAACCCTGACAATGGTAAGAATGTAGCCTTCACCTTCTTCAATACGTGAAAGTTCATCCGGGTCCAGAATATCCATAAGGTGATCCTGTTCAATATCATATTCATCTTTTAATTCAACAGTTTCATCTCTTGTAATATTTCTTGCATCAACCCAGACAGGTTTGCGTGAATCAATATCTTCTTTTTTTATTTTTGTAAACTGACTGTCAATCTGCTGCCAAAATGTAATCATAATTAATCCTCTGTAGGCGTGATATTTTATTTATAAAACGTAAGGGATAACTCGACCCGCTGTCCATAATCGCCTCCTTAGGATTTTGTCTGTGCAGACAATAAAATGATTAAGTCAAACTGACAAAAAATATATTAGCATTTTTTTTAATTTTTTTAAAGATTTTTGCCTGAATTTTGTCAAAAGTGAATTTCCGTGGATATATTACATACGAAACCTTCTGGTTTTGAGTTTTTCTACAGTCTGGGGGAATAAGTGAAAAAGTCTCTGATTATATTTTTTGTCATGCTCTCTTTAAAAAATTTAGTCTTTAGCGAAGATTATTATTCCTGGGATTTCGCTGCCTGTGAACTCAAAGATATTATCTTTGCGGTTTCGGTGGATACGGGTTTTTCAATCACTTCTGATGATACTGTAATGGGTCACGGCAGCTTCAGATATGTTGGAAAAGACTTTAAATCTGCCTTTGACAGTTTTGCCCTGGAAAACAGACTTTACGTAAGTAAGGGGGACTCAGCCTGGACTGTAAGTAAATATAGTTTTACACAGACAGAGAAAGGTCTTTCTTTTGACGTCTTCGATCTTTCTCCCCTGCAGATTGTAGAAAAACTCTCCCTTGAAATTAACGAAGTTATCACCTTTGACAGTCTTCCTTCTTCGCAGCTTTCCCTGCATTTTAGAAATCTTAGTAAGGATGAACTTTTACAGAGCCTTGCAAGAAGATTCGGTTCATATGAAGTAAGGAAGGAAGGCCGGGGCTACCATATAGCAAGAAAAAATGAAATTAAAAATCTTGCTGCAGAAGACAGCCGTGTCAAAATAATTAAAAACGAAGATGCTTCTTTCCAGGTGGATATAAAAAACTCAGGCGTTATTGCAGCTCTGGAAGAAGTGATGAAAGTGGAAGAAGAAAAAGAATACTGTCTTTCTCTGGCTTCAGACAGCAGGATTGTAAGAACCTCTTTCAGGGCCCGGGACTTTTCTGATCTGCTTGAAAAACTTTGCGGTCAGAGCGGGGTTGAATATCTTTTACAGAATAATATTTATTATTTTATTTCTGCTTCAGGCCCCAGGGAGGATTTTATATATGGAAAAAGGGAGTGGAAAAAGTACTGCCTTAAATACAGTAAGGTAAATAATCTTTTGAATATTCTTACTAAGACTTTTCCACAGGCAGACTTTATTGTGATGGTAGAAGCAAACGGCTTTTTGTGTAAGGCGGAAGAAAAGCTTCAAAGTCAGATAGAAGTCTTTCTTAAAGAAAATGACCTTGAAAAAAAGACTTATGAAATCAGCTTAAAATACGCAAAAGCCGAAAGTCTTATAAAAAATCTTTCTGCCTTATTTGAAAAAGCTCAGATTAGCCTTAGCGATAATAACAGGAGCCTTTATTTTACAGGAACTGCAGAAGAATACGAAAAGTTTACAGCTCAGGTGGAATTAATGGATAAGGCAGATATCTGTCTTTCTTACGATTTACTTATTCTGCAATATGATGAAAGTCTGCAGAATAACTGGTATTCATCCTTTAGCACAAACCGGCTTTCTTTAGGAGACAGAAACAGTCTTGGAGCCCAGCTTGGATCTGTTATGAATTTTAATCTTAATGTGATCAGTGCCTTTGGACTCAGCTTTGCGGCAAATGTTCAGTCTTCTATTGAGGAAAACTCTACAAAGGTTTATGCAGATACTGTCTTACATGGAATAAGCGGAAGTCCCATCAGTTTTCAAAATACCAGCACCTATCGTTACAGAGATAATAATCTGGATCCCGAAACCGGAAAGCCGGTTTACTCCGGTGTAACAAGAGAAATTACTTCAGGTATTAAGCTGGATATCTGCGGCTGGGTAAACGGAGAAGGGCTTATTACAAGCAATGTAACTGCAAGTCTTAGCCGGCAGGGAAGTGATACTTCAGCCTTAACGGGTAATCCTCCTCCTACTACCGAAAAAATTGTTACAACACAGGTAAGGGGAAAAAGCGGGCAGGCAATTGTTTTGAGCGGCCTTACCCAGTCTTCTGCCAGCCAGGAAAATTCGCGAAGTCCATTTTTGTCAAAACTTCCTTTTGTAGGAAAACTTTTTAGAAAGGATAAAGTGATTGAAGAAAAAAGTCAGATGGTAATTTTTCTGGTGCCACATACCGGTGGTGAGGTCAAAAAAGAAGAAAAACTTTTTGATCAGAAGTGGGCAGAAAAAAGAATTGCTGCTTTAAGAGAGCTGGAGGTCTTATATGAATAATTATGACTTTAAGCTTAATCCTGCCTATTGTCTTTTTAATGGAGTTGCAATTGTTTATCAGAGCGGGACTTCCATAATTTTTATGATTGAAAATATGCAGAATGAAATACTTATTCAAAGATTAAAGAAAGCTTTTGTGAATCATCTGCATTATGTACAGAATCAAAGTGATTGTCCTAAAGAATATAAATGCCTTGAAAAAATTGAATTCCGGAAGGGAAGCAGAAATGAATTAAAAAAGTATGTTTCCAGCCTTTACGAAGATCAGAATAATCCGAACAGCGGGACAGAAAAGAAGGAAGAAAACCCGGAAGAAAAGCTGGCCTTTGATAAAGATAAAGAGGAAGCCGCTGCTGTTATTCTTCTGGATGATATTTTGAGTGAGGCAAGGGAACTAAAGTGCAGCGATATTCATATAGAAAGTTCTTCTGTGCGCTACCGGGTTCAGGGCAAACTTTCAAAGGTACGCAGGTTTGAAAGCCAGAAATGCCGGGAACTGATTCAAAGAATTAAGCTCCTTTCCGGTATGAATGTCCTTAAGAAAAACGAGAGTCAGGACGGGAGCTTTGCTTATGGAAGGGAAAAGCCTCTTTTTGTAAGGGTTTCTGCAATGCCCCTTCATAGTTCTGACAAGGATTTTCAAAATGAATCTGTTGTCTTAAGAATTTTAGATACCTCGCGGATCCCGCTGACTCTGCCGCTTTTAGGTTTTAACGAAAATCAACTTGAAGGAATTGAAAGGCTTTTAGAAGAAAAAAACGGACTGATTTTAATCTGCGGGCCAACCGGAAGCGGAAAATCGACAAGTGCGGCTTCCATGCTGCTGGAATTAAGCAGTAAAAACTGTAATCAGTTAAAAATCATAAGTCTGGAAAATCCTCCTGAATATGTAATTCCCTATGTGTCTCAGATAAAAACTGATGAAGGAAATTTCAATCATATTCTATCCCATGTTTTCAGACAGGATCCGGATGTTTTAATGATAGGAGAAATTAGAGATAAGGAGACTTGTGAAGCGGCTGTAAGGGCCAGCCTTACGGGGCATCTTGTAATTGCAACAATGCACAGTTCCAGCGTAAGGGATGCAATTTACAGATTAAAGGATCTGGGCTCCGATCTGAATGTAATTTCTTCTGTGCTGAGGGGAATAATTGTTCAGGAAATTAATTACTGTAATTCAAAAGCCAGTCTGCTGGCTGACCTTGCTCTTCCAAAAGAAAACTTTTATGAGCTTATCAGCAGGCGGGAAGATGAGGATCTGGAAGTTTTTTTTGAACATAAGACAAATGCCCTTGAGGTGCTTGTAAAAACTCTGGGTAAAGAAAATATGAGGCCTAAACAATATAGGGCGGATAAACCTGTTAAGAGAAAAAAGACTGGCGGTGGAAGGAAGATTCAGCTTAAGCTTCCTTCTTCCCTTGCTGAAAATGAGGCCTAGGAGAGAATTATGAATAATAAAAATGTATTAACTTTTACAAGACTTTTACATGACCTTTATGTTATTCAAAAACTGAATCTTTATGACTCTTTTGAAATTATGAAGAACAGTCCCTGCTGCCGTAAAAATAAAAGACTCAGGCTTTCTGCAAAAGATATAAGTCAGAGCCTGAGAGAGGGAAGTCTGCTTTCTACCTCATTAAAAAAATGCAGGTATATAAAGTTTGATAATACTTACATCAGTTTTATTGAGTTTTCCCAGGTCAGCGGAAATTTGAGCGAAAGTATAAGTTATCTTAAAGACAGGGAAGAAAGAAGTCAGGAGGTTTTTAATAATCTTTTGTCTGCCCTTATTTATCCTGTTTTTGTTTTTATACTTGCTATAGCAGTTTTGTTTCTCTTCTTCTTTTATGGCAGTTTTTTGAATTCTACAGATTTTTTTACCGTGGACTTTATTAAGAAAATTGCCCTGGATTTTCTTGTAATTTTCTTTATGGCTCTCTTTTTTCTTTATCTTCTTATAAAAAATCTTAAGGAAAATAAAGTTTATGAAGCCTTTCTTGCTTCCGGCTTTCTGATTAAGTCCGGGGTAAACGTGTCTAACTCTCTTGATTATGCACTTTTGATTCTGGGACCTGCTTCAAAGCTTGGACAGATTTTTAAAAGAATAAAGGAGAAGCTGGAGTTTGGAATGGATTTTCCTACGGCTTTCAGGGAGCTGACTCTTATACCGGCCTTTTCTGCTATAGAGAATCTATTCTTCCTTTGCGGTCAGGGGAGGGGAAGAGCTGATCTTTTTATTAAGGCCGCCGAATTGCTGAAAATCCAGGATGATAAAAAAAGGAATTTTTGTCTTCTTTTAGTTGAACCGGTTTTTATTGGCTTAACAGGTGTTTTTTTACTAACCCTTGTTATGAATTTCTTTATGCCCGTGTTTATGAATACCGGGCTTTTACAGGCTTTTTAAGTTTTTTTAGGGAGGTAAAAAGTGAAGGAGTTAAAAAATGTCAGGGAGAAAGAAAAAACTTCAGAAGGATTTTCCTTTGTGGAAACAATGGCCGTTATGGCAATTTTTGCAGTCCTTGCAATGGGGACAAGCGTTTCCGGTGCAAAAATCATTGCAAAAGCAAAACAAATCTCGGCAAGAAACCAGATTCAGCAATACTATTCAGCCCTGCAATCATACTTTCTTGACTGCGGCTGCTACCCCACAAGTCAGCAGGGATTACAGGCCCTGTGGGAAGAACCAGTTAGCTTTCCAGTACCGGAAAACTGGAACGGACCATACCTTGAGCATAAACCCACCCCAGATCCTTGGGGAACCGATTTTGAGTATATCAGCGCTGAAAGTTCAACCCTGCCGCCAGAGGTTCCTGCGAATCTGCCCTTTGTACTTATGTCATTCGGAGCAGATAAAAAAGAAGGAGGAGATGGAAATGCAAAAGACATCCTTTCCTGGCAATAAAACGGGGGCTGCAGGCCTTTTAATTTCATTTATGTTTGTCCTTTCCTTATTAACTTATTCATTTCTGGAAGCAAAAAATGCCCGGATTCAAAAACTTGTAAGGGAAGAAAAAATCCTGCTTGAAAAAATGGAAGAATTAAACAGCAGTCAGATTAAGGGGCTGTAAATGAAACTAACAGATGCTCTGATAATTCTTTCTCTGCTGCTTGTCTTTGCAGGTGGTTTTTCCTGGTCCTGTAAGTTTTTTTATGATCTGGACAGTAAGTATTACAAGCTGCAGAAAAAAGTTGATTCTGCAAACTTTGTAAGGGAAAGCTTTATAAAAACCTGTAATGGAGATGGATATAAAGATTTGGATGAATGGCAGAAAAACTGCAGAAAAATATGGCAGCTTGACTATATTGCCTGGTGCAATGCAGAAGATTTTATGGATGTTTCTTATGAGAATTCTCCCTCGGCCCTCTTTTATGGCTGCTGGGAAAATGAAAACGGATTTTACGAAGTTTATTGCAGAAAAAAGGGAGTTGTAAATGATTAATGGAAAAGTTGTAGTTGCGGAAGAGGATTATGATACTTACCTGCTTCATCTGCCCTGGTCAGTCATCAGAAAAAATAAAAGGGAAGAATATATTCTTGGTGAACTTGAAAAAGTGCATCCCTGCTTTTCGCCCAGGTTTGATTTTAAGTCTGAGTTTGTTTTAGGAAAAAATGGCAAAAACTGTAAGGTGCTTGTTATGGACAAACTGAAAATCTCTGATTACAAAAGCCGCTTTCCCGGAAAGAAGATGTGGATTAAACGCTTCAGGGTTTCTTATGAGGATTTTGGAAAGAGAAAAAAGTTCTTCTTTCTTTCCGCTCTTTTTTTTGGCTTGATATTGCTTTTCTTTCTGGGCTTGTGGCAAAAGGGGGAGACCCTTCAAAAGGTGGAAACTTTGCCAAAGCAAAATAGTGAGTGGCCGGAGGTGCTTGAACTTCCGGCTGCTTTTGACGGGGATACAGGGCAAAAAACAATAGAAGATTTACTTACACTTGTTTCAGAAAATGAGGGAAAAATCACAGCTTTTGACCTTCAGTCTTCCCTGAATGAAGAAAAGATATCAGCATCGCTAATAAATATTTATCCTGAAAAACTGGAAGCTTTTCTTTCCTGTGCAAGTACTTCTAATGTAACTTTTGTAAATGAAAATCCGCGGCTGGAACTTGAAATGAAGGTAAAGAAAAAAAAGGGAAATTCTTCTCTTTTTATGCCTTTAGAAGTTATCCCCCTGGTAAGGCAGAGAGCTATTAAGTGGAATGGAAAAATTCTTAGGGAAGACTGGAAGAAGGCCTGCCTTAATTTTGAATTTGAAAAGCAGTCTGACTATGCGAACTTTATCAGGGAGGCGGGTGGACTTATGGAGGTAAAGGGGCCTTTTGTAAAAAGATTGAAGGTCTCCGGCGGAAAGAAGCTTTCTGTGGAAGTCTTTTTGACCCAGGGGGAAGATGGCCTTGATAAAAGTCTTATAGAAAAAGCCTCTCTTCTTTTGCAGGAAGAAATTATTAAGGAAGAAAAAGTTCCTGTAAAGGCCGTGGCTCAGGGCCTTAAAAAAAATGAAAAAAGTGCAGAGGAAAGTGGCCTAGAGCTTGGAAGAATCAGCAGAAGCAGCGGTGAAGAAATAATTTTTTACAGAAATGCTGATGGAAAAATAAAGAAAAAAATCCTGGAGGTAAAAAATGAAAGAAAATCAGATTAAAAAGTTTTTTTTGAAAGTCAGCCTTTTCTTTTTTTGTATGACATCCCTTATCTGCCTGTCCTGTAAAAGTTTACCGCAGACTGCAGCTGAAGGAGATTTACCCGGCCTGGTTATTGATGAAAATAATCAGCCGCTTGAAAACTTTGTGCTTAAACTTGAAAAGCTTGGACAGGAAGAAAAAGAAGTTATTTCCAATGAAAGAGGCTTATTTATAGTTTCGGACATGAGCTTTGGTAAATGGAAGCTATATGGGGTAAAGGAAGGTTATTCTGTTTACAGGGAGGAGGATTTTATGTTTTTAGATAAATCAAAGATTTTATGCATACAGGTTAATTCTGCAGATTTAATTCTTGATAAGGTAGAAAAACAGATTATTGCAGAAAATCCTTCTGAGGCAGAAAGTCTTCTTTCTGAAATCTATCTTGCCAGATCGAAAGTCCTTAAGGAACTTGTAAGCCGTTACAGGAACTTAATAATGAAAATAAAAGTCAGCTAAAAGGAGGAAAATATGCGTAAAATATCTGGTTTTATCTTTTTATATTTTATTCTTTCTGCCTTGTCATGCCGCGTCTTCAGTCTGGATTCTGCTCCCTATCTGATTGACGGAGAAATGACTCTTGAAACTTCTTCAAAATATGAAATTGCAGGTTTTAATTTTTATTTTTTGAATAAGGCAGATAAGGCTGTTAAGGATTTTACCCTGGTTTTTTATCTTTTTGATGAAGACGGAAATCCACTTTCCTTTGGAAAAAACAACATTGTTGCAAAGGTAAATGTTCCCCTGGCGGCAGGCGAGGGAATAAACGGCTGCATCAGTCTGGACCCCTTCCTCTTCGAAATTCCCGACTACGAGTATGAGGTGGACTATCTTTATGTAAGTCTGATTACTTATGAAGACGACAGCGTCTGGTCTGATCCCTTTGGCCTTTGTAAACTTTAGGAGGGCGTATGAAAAAGCTTCATTTTATTAAAAATGTAATATTTTCTGCCGGGCTTTTTATAATCATCTCTCTCTTTTTTGCCTGTGAATTATTTACCGGAACTACATCTCTTAGCTATGGAGGGAAAACTTTTATAGAAGCAGATAATGAAGAGCTTCCTTCTTCAAAAGAAAGGCTTTGGACAATTTTTGTTTATATGTGCGCAGATAACAATCTTGAAAGTGCTGCTATAAATGATATTTACGAAATGGAAGCTTCCACTTTAGATACAGAGCTGGTAGAGGTAATAATTCTTCTGGACAGAAGTCCTGCCTACAATAATTCAAACTCCAACTGGAGCGGAACAAAAATGTTCAGATTAAAAAGCGGCAGGGGGGAGGCAGATACAGCAATTATTTCTGAAGAAATTGCCTGCCGGGAACTGGGCCTTACCTTACAAAATGAAGCCGAACTTGATATGGCAGATGCGGACACTCTTTCAAACGGTCTTTCCTTTTGTATAAAGCACTTTCCGGCCAGCCACTATGGACTTATTATGTGGGGGCATGGCAGCGGCTGGAAAAGCAGCCAGACAGGGGACCTTTCATCGGCGGGTGAAGCAGAATCCGGCCAAGCAGACCTTTACAAAGGTTTTGCCTATGACGAAAGTTCTTCAGACTACCTTACCCTCAAACAGTTTGCCTCAGCACTTAAAAGCGGCCTTGACTCTCTAAAGCTGGACTTTATTGCTTTTGACACCTGCTATGGAGCAGAACTTGAAGTCCTTTATGAAATAAAAGATTACGCCCTTTTAGCCCTTGGAAGCGAAGGCCTTATTTCTTCAAAGGGCTGGAACTATCAGCTCTTGTTTTCTGATTTCAATGCTTCGCCTTTAAAAAGCCTGCAGGACTTTTCTGACCTTGCCTTACTGCAGTTTAAAAAAGAATACAGCATAACTTCCAGAAGTTCTTTTGCAGTATGTGATTTAAGTAAATGCTCAGACTATTTTACAGCCTTCGATTCTTTTATGAAGGCCTCTGCTGATGAAATTAAGACTGTCGAAATACGGGATTCCGTATTAGAATGTATTTACAGCGGACAAAATTGTAACACAGAAATTTACTCCTATGGTAAAGAAGGTTACGATGTTTATCTTGATACCTGCTCTCTCTGCGAAAATCTAAACACCTTTTTTAACAATTCAAACCTTTCTATTTTATATGAAGCTTTTATGAAAAGTAAAAGCTCTTTTATTATCAGTTCCTGGGCCTCTGATCGGGATGAAGGAGGCCTGGGAGTTTATTTTCAGACTTTAACTACAGGAGGATTATTAAAAACAAGCTTTGATTCAAATTACGTAAAGGACAAAACTTATAACCAGATTCTGTTTGTAAGTGAAAGTGACGGATATGTTCCCGGAAGCAAAAAGGGGGACAGTTTTTTAGACAAATTGTTTAATTGTGAATTCTAAGGAGAAAGTATGAATAAAAGAAAAAAAGTTCTGATTGTTTGCCTCATATGTTTCTTTAATATCTTTACAATTTTTGCCGGAGATGCGGAAGGAGCAGCAATTACTCAGGCTGCAGGAAGCGGGCAACCGCTTGGGGAATGTTCAACAGAATCCCTTTCTGAAGCATATAGTTATGCATCGTCTCACGGCTACGATTCGGAGGCAGGGGTAATTTATGCTGAGTTACAGGCAAGAGAACATAGACTTGCAATGGAAGCCCTGATTGCAGAAAGCGAGGCTGCCGAGGCCATAGAAGCATCTGAAAAAGTCAGGGAAGAACTTGCGGCTGCAGAAAAGGAGCTTGCAGCGGTAAAAGAAGAATATGGCCTTTTTAGTGATGAATACAAAAGTATGAAAGAAACCGTGCAGGATTTAAAGACCGCGGTAAAAGAGGCCAAAGCTGTTGTAGAAGAAAAATCCAAGGCAATGGTTGAAGCCTATTCTAAGCTTGCAGAGCATTACAGGGAAACTCAGGGAATCGGGGATCCTGTAAGAGCTTCCAGCGGCGAGTTTATGGCTTCTTACTGTGATTTTATTGCCCAGGATTACCAGGAAAAATTTACGGTTGTAAGACATTTGAATAATACAAGGTGTGATGAAGGTTTTGGTTACGGCTGGACCTGCTCTTTGAGTTCAAGAATTATTCACTGTGTAAACAATACAATTGATAAAACTTATCTGGTTTTAAAGGAAAATCTTTCCAAAATAGAAAACATGCTTGAGCGGCTGAATGCCTATAATGAGCATCATCCTAACTTTCCAAGACAGGAAATTGATGATCTTATTGCTTTTTATAATGGCAGGCTTGAAGATTATACTTATTTAATTGCTTTATGCGAAGAAGAAATTGAAAGAAATAATCAGAATAAAGAGCTTAATAAGTACGTTACTTACGGAAGATTTTCTAAAGAAGAAAACTATTTTGATATTAATGAAAGTATTATTTATGTTGATGCTGACGGCTGTTCAAGTATTTTCTATTACGAGGGAGATGGTGAATGGAAGGCCTTAAGTAAAATTATTGCGGCAGATATTACTATCCGGGGCCTGAACGCTAAGGGAAAATATTCAAAGGATGCTTCTGTGGAAGGGGGCTTTGAAGTCCGCTACAGAAATGGAAGTGTAAAATATTATTCAAAATATGGGGTGTTGGAAAAAGAAAGAGACAGATACAAAAATACAACAACTTACACAAACCTTGACGGAAGAATTAATCAGATTACCCTTAAAACCGGAGAAAAAATTACCGTAGAAAGAAACTCTGCAAATCAGATTACAAAAATTGAAGGACCTGTTTCCGGCGCTGCTAGCTATGCCTACAAAAATGGAAAACTTATGTTTGCCTTTGGAAACAGAATGTTCTCTCAAAAGTACGATTATGATTCTGAAAGTTATCTTACAAAAATTACCAAGGCTGATGATACTTTTGTACAGATTAATTATAGGGCAGATCTGGATAAAAAATATGTTTCTTCAGTTACTAATGAAAATGGAGATAATGAAAGCTTTCTTTATGATTTTTCTGACCGGGAACTTTTGCATTCAACATTTGACGGTAAAAGCGAAAAAGTTGCCTGGAATGATTTAGGAAACATAATCTATAAAATGGACGATACCGGCAGTGAGTTTATTTTTGAAAACAACAGGGAAGGGCTTATAACTTCTCAGACCGTCAATTCGGTAAAATACGATTATAGCTACAATGATTATTATGACTTTATAAAAAGCGAAAACTCAGATGCGGTTATGTACACTGATTATAATGAAGGGGGCTTTGTAACGCGGCAGGTGGATGCTGACGGTTTTTATTATAAATATGAATATGATGAAAACAATAATCTTACAGCCCTTTATTACTGCGACAATCTGATTTCTACCTGCACTTATTATGATAACGGACTTTTAAAGAGCCTGTACGAAAACGACTGCATCTACAATTATGAATACAACACTTACGGAAGCCTGACTCGTAAAACTAAAATCGAAAGAAAAAATAATGAGGAAAAAATCTATTGTCAGCAATGGCAGTATGATGAAAAGAACCGGCCCTCTTTATACCTTGCTCCTGATGGAGAAGAATGTCTAATATCTTATGGGGATTATTACCGTTGTGAAATAGAAGCGGGTAAAAAAAAAGGGAACATTTTTATAACAGGCGTCTTCTTGAGATAAAGACTGTAGAGACAGATTTACAGACAGGCCTTACATATACTAAAGAGACTCAATACGATGGCACGGGAAATGCGCTGAAGATTTTTATGAACGGTCAGCTTTTCCTGGAATACGAATATCTGCCTTCAGGCCGTCTTAAGTCTTATACTGTCTGGAACTACACAGACCAGGATTCTCTTCTTGCAAAGCATGGTCTTATCACATCTTTTTTATATGATGCTTCCGGAATTAAAATTGAAGAAAGAAAAAGTCTTATAATAAAAGAAGAAGATAAAGATAAAATCTGTCCTCTGGATTCTGTGTCTCTTATCTCTTACAGGGCTGTCTGCCAGAAAAATACTGATTCTACTCAAATATCAAAAGCCTCTTATTCCTCTCTTCCACGGCAGTTTTTCTATAATAAAAAAGGGAAACTGGTCTGTTTAAAAAATCCTGATTCATCTGAAAGATTCTATGCTTATAGTAAAGCCGGACGAATTATAAGGGAATGGGATAATAAAGGAAGAATAATCGAGTATTCTTACTCTGCCGACGGTGGCTGTAAAAAAATCCTGAAAATTAATGGAAACCGAATGGCTTTTTATGAATATGATGAGTGCGGAAATCTTATTCTTTTTAAGGATTTTGCAGGCAATTGTATAAAATGGAAATACGATTCTTCCGGAAAAATGATTCTTGAAGAAAGTCCTGACAGATTGGTGGAATACTTTTATGATTTAGCAGGGAGACTGGTCAAAAATCAGATAAGGGACAAAAACGGTAAAAAGAACTTTTTTACGCAGATAATAAATAAGGATGGGGAGATTATAAAATACAGGGGAGACTATATTGCAGAAAGCTATAAGTGTGACTGCTGGGACAGAATCCTTGAGTATAAGTCTGCGGTCTGCCAGGAAAAATATTTTTATAATCCTCTTGGCCAGCTTATCAAAAAAGAAGATGGAAATGGTCTGGTTATTACCTATGAATACAATGCCCTTGGAAAGGCTTCTCTTATTAAAGACAATGAAAATAATATTCTTCAAATAAATTACAGGCTTGATAATCAAAAATCAAAAATGACAAGAAACGGGGAAGCTTTAATTGAATATGAGTACGAAAAGGACAGGCTGTCTGCTTGTTGTTTACAAAATGGCCTTGAAAGAAATTATACTTTTGATGATTTGGGAATAATCAGCGAACTTTCAAGAAGCGAATGTGGAAAGCGAAGATATTCTTATAATCATAACTCTTATACTATTGAAGATGAAAATCATAAGAGCTGGAAAAGAATCTATAACTCGAATTTTGAACTCGAAAAAGAAATCAATCCTCTGGGAAAAGAAAGAAAGTTTTTTTATGACGAAAATGGAAATTTAAAAAGAGAAATCTCTTTTGGTGGAAAAAATATATTTTATGATTATGATTCAGGCGAAAATAGTCTTTTAATAAGTGATGACAGCGGAGCAAAAAGTCTTATTCAAAAAAATGAACTTGGAAATATTAAGAGACTTGAAAATCCTTTTACAGCACTTTCTTATAAATATAACAGTGCGGGGCTTATAGAAGAGCAGAGGGATTTGAAGGCCGATTTTAAACTTTTATATTCTTATGATACTTTTGGACGTTTAATAAAAAAAGAGAGTGAATTATTTTCCTTTCTATATCAATACGACAATCAGGGAAATATAAAGGAAATCAGGGAAGAGCTTTCGGCTTCATGGGTAAAAATTACAAGAGATAAATATGGCAGGGAAGGTCTTTTAGAATATTCCAATGGAATTAAAATTCAAAAAAATTATTCTTCTTCCGGCCTTATAAACTACATTCTGGTAAAAGACAAAATCAATCAGCTGCTATGGGCAGATTATCTTTTATATGACAATAACAATCGGGTAAAAGTCCGTTGCAACCATCTTGGAGAATTAAAAAAATATTTTTATGACCAGCAGAGCCGCTTTATCTCCTGTCTTGAAAACTACAGTCAGCCTCTTTATGATTCCGCCCTTACCGAACTCAAGTTTTGCGGTGGTTTTGAAAGCACTGACCTGCCGCCAGAAGAAAACCTTACTCTGTCTGATGCAGAATATTCTGCCCTGCAAAATCTTGTAAAATATTCCGGCCAGAAGCTTTTTATACCCCAGTTTCAGCCTTCCTGGAAACGGGAATTTTCCTATACCAGTACGGGTTCTGTCAGGGAAGAAAAAAATCCTCTTGGAACAATAGTATATGAATACGACGACTTAAACAGACTTCTTCAAAAGCATTCTTCAAAAACTAAAAGCAAAGGTATTTTTTATAAATGGAGCGATGACAATTATCTTGAAGAAGAAGTTTGTGATTATTACAAAAAAACTTATAAGTATAAGAATAATCCAAGACCTGAAGAAATACTCTTTGAAAACTATGAAGATGGCAGCCTGGAAAAAATTGAATATGAATACGATGCTCTTGGAAGGCGTTATAAAGAAAAAATTAATGGAGAAAATCAATTTATTTATCTTTATGAAGGCCTGAGCCTGAACCTTCTTGCAAAAATTCCGGTATTTAAAAGCGGCAGAAAAAATACTTACTTTTCAATCTCCTCAGACTCCTCAGAAGAGGACTCTGAACTTTACAGGCTTATGAAGCTGCCTGATCAGGAGATTACTTCCTGCCATGTCTTTCTTTGCGAAGGAAAAAATATTTTTGCCTCCATCCGGCCGGACGAAAGAGGCAATTTGTCTTCCGCGCAGGGCAATCAGAATATCACATCGCAGGGCAATCAGAATATCACTTCGCAGGCCAATCAGAACATCACTTTTTATGCCCATAACTACAAAAAAGATCTCCTTGTCAGCCTGAATAATTCCGGTGAAATTATAGAATATTTTGATGACTCTTTATGGGGGGCTTCTCAAGACTTTGGCTACAGGGATTATTCAGAAGAAATGAAAGCCTTTACTTCTATGGACCCTTCTTATGACGGAGGAAACTATTTTTCCTACTGCCTCTGCGACCCTGTAAATAATATAGATGAAGGGGGCTTAAAAAAAACGACTTTAACCCAGGCAGAATTAAGTGATTTTTATTCCCATCTTGGAGAATATCTTACCTTTGACCAGGGAGAGTTTAAAGAAAACGGAGGTTATCATGGTCTTCCAGAATCCTTTGACTGCGCAGATGTTTCCGCCTATTTGAATTTTATGTGTATGAAGGAAGCCGGAGTTGATTTTGGAACGATGTCCTCTTTACTTGCCCAGTTCGGAAAATTATTTCTGGAAGGAAAATATCAGGAAGCTAAAAATTTAATAAACTCTGCAAACTTTTTTAATGAAAGTTACAGGGACTTTGTCACCTTACTTTTTTATGGTTATGACAGAGATTTACTTACTTATCATGATGAACTGAAGGGAAGTGATGAATATACAAGTAATCAGATGAAGAGGGAATTTGCAAAATCATTTTTAGAAAATCCAAATTTTATAACTCCGGGAACAGTCCTTGTCTGGAAAAAATCTGAATACCAGAAAAGTGATACAAACTGGGTAGGGCATACCCTTACCGTTATGGCAAGAAAAATTGATTTTTCTACGGGAAAGATTCTGGGCTTTGCATATCTGGAAGGACATCAGAATAAGGATACAGAAATTGGTTATATGAATCTTGAAAGTATGGAGTTTAATGACTGGATAGGAGAGTTTATGGGGGCTTTCGAAATGGAAGCTACAGAAGAACATTGCAGCAACCTCCCCAAAGAGGGAGGCTGTCTGCTTTAGTTATTAGTCTTCCATTTTTTTGTATTCGTCAAATTTTGCCATTATTTCTTCATCTTTCTTTGTGAAAGCAGAAACAATGATTGTAACAATAAGACATACAAGGAAGGCTGGAACAATTTCGTAAAGACCAAATACTGGTGAAACTGTTGATGGAATATAGTGCCATACAACATCTGTAACTCCACCAGCGATTAAGCCTGCAACTGCACCTGTGGCTGTGGTCTTTTTAGAATAGAGGGCCAGTAATACTAAAGGTCCAAAGGTTCCTCCGAAGCCTGACCATGCAAAAGAAACCAGCTTAAAAATAGAAGAAGAAGGATTGAGAGAAAGGAAGAGGGCAACCAGGGCAATAAGGAAAACTGTAAGACGACTGATTGTCAAAACTTCTTTTTCGCTTGCATCTTTCTTAATTAAACCTTTGAAGAGGTCCTGACTAACTGCAGATGAAGCGGCTAAAAGCTGTGAGTCTGCAGTTGACATTGAAGCGGCAAGAATTGCACAAAGGAAGATTCCTGCAATGAAGGCAGGGTACATGTGCTGCATTGTTGCACTGAATACGGTTTCTGCATCACCAAAGTTAAAGATTCCCGAAATATCAGTAAAATTGCCGGTTCCAAGAATTGTTCCGTGATTAAAGAGATAAGCAGTTCCCAGTGTACCAATAATAAAGGTTCCAATGTAAGAAATAATCATCCAGGAAATACCGATTCTTCTTGCTTTTTTAATTTCAGAATTAGATCTGATTCCCATAAATCTTACGATGATGTGTGGCATACCAAAGTAGCCCAGTCCCCAGGCAAGGGCAGAAATTATGCTCAGTCCCTTATAGCTTGAGTTTGCCACAAAGGATTCTTTAAGGCTTTCTCCAAAGCCGCCGGAAATTGCTGTTTCTTTAAATGTATTTACCTGAGCAACTGCGTCTGAAAGTCCACCAAGAGAGAATACAGCAATAATAGAAGAAACTACAAAGGCAACAAAAATTAAGGTTCCCTGTACGAAGTCTGTTGTACAAACTGCAGTGTATCCGCCTGTAATTGTATAGCAGAGGATTACAATCAGTCCGATTGCAAGGCCTGCGTGGTAAGGAAGTCCGAATACAGAATTGAAAAGTTTTGCACAGGCTACAAAGCCCGAAGCTGTATAAATAGTAAAGAATAATACGATGAAAATTACAGAAACCAGAGAGAGCATGTGTGATTTATCGTTGAAGCGGTTAGAAAGGAATTCCGGAATTGTAATTGAATCACCAAAAGTGATTGAACATTTGCGAAGAGGTTTTGCAATAAAGAGCCAGCTTAAATATGTACCGGCAATTAAACCTAATGCAGTCCAGAAGGTTTCCTGAACACCACCAAGATAACATAATCCTGGAAGTCCCATCAAAAGCCATGCAGATGAATCTGATGCTTCTGCAGAAAGAGCTGTAATCCATGGACCGGATTTGCGTCCGCCAAGGAAGAAGTCTGCAGACGAATTATTTTTACTGGCATTTTTAAGACCAATAAAAATCATAACGCCAAGATAAAGAACAAATGCAATAATCTTAGCTGCAATTTGTGCTGTCATAAGCAACCACCTTTTTTCTAATTTGAATAATTATACACCTAAATTGCATATTGATACAGTCCCTGTATTTTCTATGTTTGTGATTATTTCATTTTTATTTCGCTTTTAATTGATGGCTGAACTTTTTTTTATTATATTTAAAGTATATTTTTCCTGGAGGATTGTATGGCAGATTGTAATCACAATTGTGGTTCTTGTTCTCAAGATTGTTCTGAACGAGATTTTAAAGCTTATCTTAGAAAAGACAGCAGCGTAAAAAAAGTTATTGGAATTGTCAGTGGAAAGGGGGGTGTTGGAAAATCACTTGTAACATCGCTTCTGGCTTCCAAAGTAAATAAGGATGGGTTTCGTTCGGCAATTCTTGATGCTGATATTACAGGCCCTTCAATTCCAGAAAGTTTTGGAGTTGGTCAGGAGAGGGCAGCCGCTTTAGATAACGAAGATGCTCTTGTTCCTGTTGTAACTGAATCTGGTATTCAGATTATGTCTATGAACTTCCTGCTTCAGAATGAAACTGATCCTGTTATCTGGCGTGGTCCTGTAATTGCAGGTGCGGTAAAACAGTTCTGGACAGATGTTGTATGGAAGGATGTAGATTTTATGTTTGTAGATATGCCACCTGGAACCGGTGATGTACCTCTTACAGTTTTCCAGTCTTTACCTGTAGACGGTCTTATTATTGTATCTTCTCCTCAGCAGCTGGTTCGTGTAATTGTAGAAAAAGCCGTTAATATGGCAAATATGATGAAGATTCCAATTCTGGGTCTTGTTGAAAATATGAGCTATGTAAAGTGTCCGGACTGCGGCAAAGAGATTACTATTTTTGGAAAATCAAATATTGATGAAATTGCAAAGTCTTTCAATATTCCTGTTTTAGCCCGCCTTCCAATGGAAGAATCTACCAGCCGTGCCGTTGATGCAGGTGATGTAGAAAGCATTGATATGCCTGAAATTGAAGAAGCCGCTAAAGCCGTAGAAGCTCTGCTTAAATAATTTGTCTAATTTTCGTTTTTAGTGTATACTCGTTTCTATGAATAATAACGAAAATCCCCCTTACGTTGATGAAACTATCAGGGAACTCTGCCATTTGCTTAAAATGGCAGATAACGAAGACTTTACCTACGAATTTTTCTCAAATTTGTTTACAAAGCCCGAGTTAAAAGATTTTGCAAACCGCTGGCTTCTGGTAAAAGAAATTGACAAGGGTACTACACAGCGGGAAATTGCCAGACGTTTTAATATGTCTTTGTGCAAAATTACCCGCGGTGCTAAGGTTCTGCATGATCCTGACAGTGCTTTTGTAAAAATGCTTCAAATGCTTAAGTCAGAAGAATAAATTCCATTAAAATCCTAAACTCCCCCCGGAATATTACCGATTTAAAATTATAAAAACGTTTTTCTGAGGGGAAAATATGAACAAAAAAACACTTCTTTTATTGTCTGCTCTAACAGTCTTTTTTATTTCATGCCAGTCAACTAAAGAGACTCAGCCATTAACTCCACACCAGATGTTAAAACAAAACTTAATCGACGAAGCAAAGGGCCAGTTTATGATGCCCAGCGATATTAATGGGGTTGATGAAGATGGAAATACCGTTTTACACCTTGCCGCAAAATTAAACGATGCAGATTTATGTACCTTCTTTATTATTAAAGGCGCCGATACAGAACTTAAAAATTATGACAGCGATACCCCTCTGCATATTGCAATTAAACATGGCTGTATGGATGCCGCAAAAGCTATTGTAGACTTAGACTGCAAAAGCCTTCTTTCCTATGATGCAGACGGCATTTCTGCCTTAGACCTTGGCCTTGATACCGATTCCTACTATTACAATATTTTTATTACCCAAAAGGCTGGCGAACTGGTAGATGATCAGGGACAGAATATTGTTCATCATTTTGTAAAAAGCAAAAATCTTAAGGCTATAAATGCCTGTATAAAAAACAAAATAAATATATCCCTGCAGGATAATAACGGAAAAAGTCCTCTTGATATTGCCTTTGAAAATCTTGGAGATGATGATTCTGTAAAAATTGCCGCAGCCCTTATTCTGGGTGGAGCCGAAGAAGTTGATACAATCTTCTCTTATTTCCAGGATACAGTAGTTTCAAGAAATTATTCAGTTCGCTTTGACGACGGTCAGACCCCTCTCCATATTGCCGCAATCAATAATCATGTGGCAATTGCAAAATTTCTGCTCGAAAATGACGCTTCAACTTCTGCCCAGGACAGCACTGGTGCAACTCCTTTACACGAGGCAGTCCGCTATGGAAACACAGAAATTGCCCGCCTTTTACTTTCGGCCGGTGCAAATGTAAATGCCACAGATAATCTTGGAAAAACTCCAATTATGATTATTATGCCAAAGGATAAGGTTCACGAACTTTATACAACCTTAATTAGTTACAGGGCAGATTTAAGTCAGAAGGATATGTATGGTGATACAATACTTCATATTGCAACCATGATGAAAAATGATGTTCCTGAACTCAGCCTGCTTACCAATAACGGAGCAGACGTAAATGCCAGAAACAAGGAAGGTGTAACTCCTTTACAGATTGCAGTTCAGAACGGAGACCTTAAAATAGTAAAACTTCTTACCGCAAACGGCGCAAACATCCATACAAAAGATACTTATGGCAATTCTCCTTTAAGCATGGCCTTTGCCGGTTCTACAGAATTATTTGAATCTGTTGTAAATGCCGCAAATGCAACTTCTCAGGATTCAGACGGAAACACCCCTTTACATATTGCCCTTTTGAATTTTGCCCCACTTGCAAAAACAAAATATATCATCAGTCTTACTTCAGATGTAAATATCAGAAATATGGACGGTGATTCAGCCCTTTACATTGCTGCAAAAAATGATATGCGCGAAGTAGGGGAGTTACTGCTTGCAAAGAATGCAGATATTTTTGCTACAAATAAATCAAATGATTCTCCTTTACGTGTTGCCTTAAGAACCAATTCAGTTCAGGACTGGCTTATAACTTCTAACACAATTCATGCTTCTGATGGTTCGGGAAATACAGTTTTACACTATGCCGCTGAATGGAAATATTCAAAAGCTATCAATTCCCTGCTTGTAAAGGGAGCTGATATTAATGCCCGCAATGCAAACGGAGAAACACCACTCTTTAATGCTGCAAAATCAAATACGCCTGCCGTTATTCAGGTTATTGTTGACGGCGGCGGAGAAATTCAGGCCCGCGATAATCTTGGTTCTACAGCCATTCATTCAGCTGTAAGATGGGATGCCGTTAAATCAATAGATAAACTTGTTTCTCTTGGAATTAATGTAAATGCCCAGAACACCTCCGGAAAATCTGCCCTTGCAGAAGCTGTAGGTTCAGGAAAATACGAAATTGCAAAAAAATTACTGGATCTTGGAGCAGATCCAAACTCCTGCGATACAGAAGGCGTAACAATTCTTATGGATTCTATCCGCGGTATGAATGTTGATAACGTAAAACTTCTGCTTGCCAACGGTGCTAATCCAAATATGCAGGATATTAATGGAAAAAATGCTTACCATGTCGCAGCCCAGATGCAGAACAGGGAAATTATTTCTTTAATCAGAAATGCAGGCGGAAATCCACTTTCCAGAGATAAAAATGGAAATACTCCATTCTCTTTAGTTCTCTTTACAGACAAAAAAATCATTAAAGAGGTGCTGGGTACTTCAACTACAATTACAGACTCAGATGGAAATACTCCGGTCCACATTGTTGTAAAGGCAAATGCTTCTGATGATTTACTCCGTTACCTTATCAGCCTTGGTTATCCTGTAGATACAAGAAATGCTGACGGTTACACAGCCTTAAACTGGGCAATTGAACAGAATGATGTAAAAACCGCCCTTGTTCTTCTTGAAAATGGAGCAAATCCATTCCAGGCAATCGATAAAAAAGGAAATAACGGGGTTACAATTGCCTTACAGAATAAGAACAAGCAGATGCTTTCTAATATTGTAAAATTTGCCGGAAAATTAAGCGATGTTCAGGGAAATACAATTTTACATTACGCAGCAAAGAATTCCACAGCTGCAATTGTTAAAACCCTTATTTCTTATGGACTTGATAAAAATGTAAAGAATGTTGCCGGCGATACTCCATACGATATTGCAGTCCGCTGGAAACATTCTGATATTGCTGCTCTCTTAAAATAAGATAGTTTATTAAGAGCAGGATGGACAAACTCCCCAGACATAAGTCTGAGCTTTATTAATAGTAAAGCCGGATGGAAGTTCAAGGGGAGTTTTTTTATTTTCTTCTATATCAATAACCTTTCCACATTTCAGACACTTAAAGTGAATGTGCTGAGAAGTATCAGCATCAAAACGAAGTTTATCATCTTCAATTTTTACAGACTGAACAATGTTTTTTTCTTCAAAAAGTTTAAGCGTGTTATAGACAGTAGTTTTAGAAAGAGTTGCATACAAAGGAGATAAAGCGTTGTAGATGGTTTCAATATCGGGATGAGTTGGATGTTCATAAAGATAAGAGTATACGGCGACTCTTTGAACAGAAGGCCTGATGCCGGCTGTTTCCAATACTTTAGAATAATTAACTGGTTCCAATTTTGTTTCCTATTTAAAAGTGTAATTATTACAATTTTATAAAAGTTGTCTTAAAAAATCAAGAGTGCTATAATTATGGTAGAGGTGGAGTTTATGTAGGGGGAAAAATGAAAGATAAAATTAATTTTAAAAATCGACTTACTGTACGTTTTGGTTCGATTATGATTTTTGGAATCTTAATTTTATGTTTAAGTATGGTTGTAGTTGTCAGCAGACTGGTAAAAAAACAGGTTGAAAATACTACATATAATTTGCTTCAAAACATTGTAGCCGGACGTGCAGACGAAATTTCTAACTGGACAGAAATCTATCTTAATGATTTAAGAATCTACTCACAGAATGACATTAATCTTAGCGGAGAAGACCAGACTGTAATTAACTGGCTTCAAAATCATACAGAACTTAGAAATCCTGATTATGATTATATGTTTTATTGTACTTCAGAAGGTACTTCCTACCGCGACACCGGCCTGGTCGGCGCAAAGGGAGCTCTGCTTGAGCGCGACTATTACAAGGCTATGATGAAAGAAAATAAATCAGCCTTTATTGGCGATATGGTTCTTTCAAAAACTTCGGGCCAGTATGTAGTACCTGTTGCCCGTCCTGCAAAAAATGCAAATGGTAAAACTTTTGGTTTTTATGTTGGAATGATTGGTTTTAAGTCTCTGCAGGAAAAACTATCTTCCTTCAAAATTGGAAAAAGCGGTTACTTCTTCATGCTCGATAAAAACTGCAGGGTTATAGCCCATCCCGATTCAGAAAAATTTCTTTATTCCTATTCACAGGATGAAAAAATCTCTTCTGCCGTAAAAAGTAAAAAAATCACAGATTTTGAATACCGTTCAGATAATAAAAAATATCATATGACCTTCTGTCCTATAAGTGGAACCGAATGGACAATTGCAATGAATATAGAAGATTCAGAAATTCAGCTGCCGGTACGCCGTTCGCAGTCTTCTCTGGTTCTTTTTAGCATCCTTCTTGGCCTTTTAATCTTCGTTCTTTTTGCCCTGATTATGTCTTATATCATAGGCCGAATACAAAATGTTACCAGCCTTGTTGATAATCTTTCTTCCGGAGATGCCGATTTAACTTTACAGTTCGAAGTTCGCAGAAAGAATGAAATCGGCCTTTTATTAATTTCTGTTAATAATTTCTTAAATAAATTCCATTCAATCATGACAACCGTAAAGGATTCTGAAGACAACCTTGCAAAAGCCGGCTCAACTCTTTCTTCAGAAATTGTTTCTACAACATCTGTAATGCAGAAAATGTCAGACAGCCTCTTACAGGTAAATGGAGAAGTTATGGCTCAGTCTGTAACAGTCGACGGAACTTCTGCCGCCATTGAACAGATTACAAAAAATATTTCTTCTCTTGATGAACAGATTCAGAATCAGTCTTCTGCTGTTGTAGAAGCTTCGGCTGCTGTAGAAGAAATGATTGGTAATATTAATTCGGTAGATAAATCTGTTGTAAAAATGTCTGATGAATTCAGAATTCTTGAAGAAGATACAAATAATGGAATTCAGAAAAACGGAACCGTTAACAATCTTATTCAGCGCATAGCCCAGCAGTCAACTTCCATGTTTGATGCCAACTCTATAATTCAGAGTATTGCCGAACAGACAAACCTTCTTGCCATGAATGCGGCAATTGAAGCTGCCCACGCAGGCGAGGCCGGAAAGGGCTTCTCTGTAGTTGCAGACGAAATCAGAAAACTTGCAGAAACCTCTTCAGAACAGTCTGCAAAAATTGGGCAGGAACTTACAAGCATTCAGGAAGGTATTGGTCAGGCGGTTGCTGCTTCCGAAGATTCAGAAAAATCCTTTGAATCTGTTTCTAACCGCATTACTTCTACCGGTATTCTTGTTTCTCAGATTAAGGCAGCTATGGAAGAACAGCAGTCTGGTTCCCAGCAGATTCTTGAAGCCTTGCAGGAAATGAATAATACTACAGAACTTGTAAAAACTTCAGCCCGCGAAATGAACGAAGGCGGCAAGGTTATTGTAAGCGATGTTCAGAATCTTAAGCTTTCTATGGAAAACATCACAAATTCTATGCATGAAATTACTGAAGGTACAGGTTTGATAAATTCAAGCACAGAGAATTTGAAGAATATTACTGATACAATTGAAGAAGCTATTACCGATATTGGAAATGATGTAAATATGTTTAAATTATAAAGGATGAGATTATGGCTGATTTACTTGATTATTTAGACTGGAGGGGAGATTTAGATTTTAAAGCATCTTCTTTTAATAAAGTAGATGCCCTGATGCTTTCTCTCATTTCCTATAATATTTTTGACGGTTTTCTGGATGACTCTTTTGCCGGCAGAAAATCAATGCAGGAAATTCTGGAAGCCTTTTATAAAGCTCCTGATTTTGAAGAAAGAAAAGATATTGGTGCCATGATTAACGAAAAGACTTTTGATGTCTTTGAAAAGATGGTCACTGTAGCCCGCTTTAAAGATCTTCAGCTTACAGCCTATAAATCTGTTATCAACCTTGGAAGCACAGAACAGTTTGCAGCAATAACTTTTATCTGGGGTAAAACAAATATTGTAGTTTTCAGGGGAACTGATGATTCCATTGTCGGCTGGAAGGAGGATTTTAATATTTCCTGGCAAAATCCTATTCCATCTCAAATTCATGCTCTTGATTATTTTGATAAGGCTGCTTCCTGCCTTAAAGGTGATTTTATTTTAATAGGACATTCAAAAGGCGGTAATCTTGTTGTAAATACCGCAGCAAAAACATCTGCAAAAAATCAGAAAAGAATTCTTTCTGTTTATAATTTTGATGGTCCAGGCTTTGAAAATGATTATTACCTGCAGCCAGGTTTTCTTAATGTCAAAAATAAAATCAAATCTTTTTATCCGGCTTTTTCAATTGTAGGAATGATTTTTAAGCATCCTGAAAATTTTGAAATTGTCCAGAGCAATGGTTCTGCAATTATGCAGCATGACCCTTTAACCTGGCAAATTTCCGGCCCGGATTTTATTCACGAAGAGGATTTTACCTCTGAAAGTAAGTTTTTCTACACAACCTTTAATGAATGGGTAAAAAAAATCTCTACAGATCAGAGAAAAATTATTGTAGAAACACTTTTTGATATTATAGAAGCTTCGGGCTGTACTTCAAACAAAGAACTTGTAAAAAACAGAATCCATGCTTCGGCAAAGATGATTGAGGCTTATGCAAAACTTAACCGCGAAAGAAAAAATGAGATTCATAAAATTGTAAGGGTACTCCGTCAGGCCGTTCATGACAGTCTGCCAATGTTAAGTTTAATTAATGTAAATCAAAAATAATTTGCACTAAAATCAGGTGAGGAATATAATTAGGTTATGAATAACACAACTATAGTAACAGACAGTCCTGTAGGACATCACTTGGACGCAATTGGGGAATCTAAGCCGGCTTCTTATCTTATGATAAATAATAAGAAGGTAGATTTGGTTGCAAAAATCACAATTGGCCGCGATTCAGATAATGATGTTGTTGTTGATAATAAACTTGCAAGCAGACATCATGCAATGATTCAGAAAATAAAGAATGTTTACTTTTTAAAGGATGTAGGAAGTACAAACGGAACCTTCCTTAACGGAACAAAACTCCCTTCCGATAAATATGTAAAACTTCAAAGCGGCGACAGAATCACAATTGGAAATATGACTCTGGTAATTTCTTAGTTTGATGCAGTCACAGTTAAAACAAATAGAAGAAATATTAAATAAAACCTCACTTCCTCTCTATGATGACCTTTTTAATCTGACTAACAGCGTTTCAACAATTCTTGAAAACGAAAAGACAGAATACAGGCCTCAGGCAAAAAGTGGGGAAGCAGGTTCTCTTTTAAATTTTTTACAGGATGATTTACCTCTGGTAATTGTACCGGATATTCATGCAAGACCTTTTTTTATAGGAAAAATCCTGAATTACACCTTACCGGAAGATTTTATTCCTCTTGCAAGAAAAGAATACACTGTTTTTGAAGCCCTTAAGCATAAAAAAATCAGATTAATCTGTCTTGGAGATGCCCTTCATACCGAGTATCAGACTAAGGAAAGGTGGCAGGCCGCCATGGCAGAGTTTTCTATTGGTCTTTATACCGGTCCTTTTATGAGCGAAGAAATGCTTCTTGGCATGAATACAATCTGTGCCCTTATGAAGCTTAAAGAGTTTTTTCCCGGAAATTTTCATTTTTTAAAGGGAAACCATGAAAATATAATGAATAAGAATACCGGCGGAGACTTCAGCTTTCTAAAGTTTGCTCAGGAAGGAGCAATGGTAAGGGAATTTATCCATGACTATTATGGAGATGATATTCTTTATCTTTTAAGCTGTGTAGAAAATGCCATGCCTCTTGCTGTAATAACAAAATGGGTAGCCCTTTCCCATGCAGAACCCGAAGATTCTTACAGTCTGGAAGAAATAATTAATGCCAGAGCTTATCCTTCGGTTATTTCAGGTCTTACCTGGACTGCAAATGACACTGCCCGGGAAACTTCCTGTTCAGAAATCATTAAGAATCTAAATCCACAGGCAGATATTAAGGACTATGCCTATATTGCAGGCCACAGACCTGTAAAGGGAAATTATAATTTAAGGCAGAAGGGCCTTTTTATTCAGATTCACAATCCGGCTAAAGAAAATGTAGCCCTGGTTTATAATAACAGAAAATTTAATCCCCAGAGTGATATAGTAAACGTTTCTAATGAGGTTATATATGAATGAAAACTTTCCACCAGCAATTGGTAAATACAAAATTATGGGAGTTATTGCCCAGGGAGGAATGGGCGTAGTTTACAAGGCTATTCATCCTTCGTTAAAACGTGGTGTTGTTATAAAACAGATGAAGGGTTCTAATAAAGGCCAGAATGCAGAACGTTTTGAAAAAGAAGCTAAAATCCTTCTGGATTTAAATAGCCCCTATATTGTTCATCTTTTTGACTATTTTAGAGAAGGAAATTACCGTTTTATGGTAGAGGAACTTGTTGATGGTTTTTCTCTCGATAACCTTATTAACAGACAGTATTCCCTGCCGGTTCCCCTTGCCATGCTCATCACTTCAGATGCCTGCAATGCCCTTAAAACAGCTCACAATAAAAATATAATTCACCGCGACATAAAGCCCGGAAATATTTTGATTTCTAAAACAGGTCAGGTAAAACTGGCAGATTTTGGAATTGCAACCGAAACTCAGGCTGACGACAATATTACTTCAAGCGGGGTAGCCCTGGGAACTCCAGCCTACATGCCTCCTGAACAGTACGAAGATTCTGCCAGGGTAGATAAGAGGGCAGATATTTATGCCCTTGGAATTATGCTTTACGAAATGGTAACAGGCACAAAACCTTATCCAGGTTCTTATACAATAGAAACCTTAAAGGCTGTAAAAAAAGGAAAGTACATAAAGCCTAGAAAAATTGATAAGACAATCCCAAAAGAGGTTCAGAAAATCATTGTAAAAATGATTAAGCCAAAGGCTAAGAACCGCTATCAGACTATTGAACAGGTAAGCCGTCAGATAAAAAAATATCTTAAGCATTATGATACTCACGAAATAAGGGTTCAGCTTTCAAATCTTGTACGCTATCCAAAACAGTATAAGTTTCCGCCTTTTGTTCAAAAAGACCGAAAAATCAGAATTATAAGACGCTCCCTGTTTTCTGTCTTTTTGATTTCTGCCCTGGGAATCTTCAGCTGGAAGAGTGGTCTTATTCATGAGTTTATTCTGCGCCCCTGGTATAAGAGCGTAAACTTTGAAATTGTTATGCCTAATTCTCTCTTTGCCCAGATGGATCTTCCTCTAAAAATAACATTCTTCGAGAACGACAATGATACAATTCCTCTGATTAAAGGTTCTTCAAGAAAATTCAGCATTAAGGGGTCCCGCCTCTACGAAAAGCTTTACACAAGGGGAAGCAAACTGGAGGTTGTAAGGCCTGCTTCAAAAAATAAAACTTATACCATGTATCCTGTCTGGCTTAAAAAGGGAGACTACAGGGCAAAAATTGTAGTAGGCCCTTATGTATGGTGGAAGAGCTTTACGGTTTCTGATCAGCCTTTTGTTTATACCTGCGATTTCTTAAAGAACATGAAAAGGCCTCTGCATATTCAGCCTTATGCCTTTGATAAAAATACAATGGAAAATATAAGCGAAAGAGCAAGCTTTAAGATGAACTATAAAAACCGCTGGGTTGATATTTCTGAAGTTCCCCTTGAAGAAATTACTTCTGCTACCGTATGGAAAATCAAGGTTTCCTGTCCTGATTATGAAGATGAAGTTTTCTCTCTTTTAATAGACTGGTACCAGGATGAATTAATTCTTTCGGCCGCATTAAAGCCTCTGAATTAAAGCCTCAGAATTAACGATTTTAATTGAATTTCGCCGCTCATATTATTATTTTAATAATATGAGTTCAATTGATGATGATATTATTAATACAATAGTTCCCGGCGACCAGATGCTGCCAGAAAAACTTACAATTATTCCATTGCAGGGACGACCAATCTTTCCCGGAATTTTCAGTCCTCTTATCATTAATTCAGAAGAAGATGTAAAGGCTGTAGAAGAAGCCTACAATAAAGAAGGCTTTATTGGTATTTCCATGGTTAAAAACGAAAAGGAAAATACCAGTCTTTCAGATTTATATACAGTAGGTACAGCTGCAAGAATCCTGAAAAAAATCAACCTTCCGGACGGCGGAATCAACATTTTTATTTCTACCGTCAAGAGATTCAAAGTTAGTAAAATCATAAATCTTTCCGCTCCTATGGTAGCCGCCGTTGAGTATCTTGAGGAAGAAGAAAACAATACCTTCGAAGTAAGAGCCCTTACCCGTGCCCTCATAAGCGAGATGAAGGAAGTCAGCGAAAATAATCCTTTGTTCACCGAAGAAATGCGCATGAATATGGTGAATATTGATAATCCTGGAAAAATTGCAGACTTCATTGCTTCCATTTTGAACGTAGACAAAAAAGAACAGCAGAAAATTCTTGAAACTGTAAACGTTCGCTCCAGAATGGAACAGGTTCTTGTTTTTATAAAAAAAGAGCAGGAGCTTTTAAGAGTTCAAAAAAAGATTCAGTCAGAAATAAATGATAAGGTTCAGAAGAATCAGAGGGAATTCTTTTTAAGAGAAGAATTAAAGGCAATTCAGGAAGAGCTTGGCGAAAATATTGACGGAAGCGCAACTGATTATCAGAAATTTAAGGCAAAAATAGAAGAACTTAATTTTGAAGGCGAAATAAAAGAAAGCCTGGATAGTGAACTTTCAAAGTTCTCTTTAATGGATCCAAATTACAGTGAATATATTGTAACAAGAAACTTCCTAGAACTTGTTACAAGTCTGCCCTGGAAAAAAAGCGAAGAAGAGCCTTTAGAGCTTAATAAGGCAAAGACAATTCTTGAAAACGAACATTTTGGCCTTGAAGAAGTAAAAAAACGAATCATAGAATATCTTGCTGTCAGGAAAATGAAAAAAGATTCCAAGGGTTCTATTTTAATTCTGGTGGGACCTCCTGGAGTTGGTAAAACTTCAATTGGAAAATCTATAGCAAAGGCCATGAATAAACCTTTCTATCGTTTTAGCGTAGGCGGTATGCATGACGAAAGCGAAATTAAAGGTCACCGCAGAACTTATATTGGTTCTATGCCTGGAAAAATTATTCAGGGCTTAAAGATTACAAAATCAAACTCGCCGGTATTCTTAATTGACGAAGTCGATAAGATGTCTGCCTCTGCCCAGGGGGATCCTTCTGCTGCCCTGCTCGAAGTTCTGGACCCTGAGCAGAATGTAAGCTTTCGCGATAATTACCTGGATTTACCATTTGATATTTCCAATGTTTTCTTTATCTTAACCGCAAATACTCTTGATACTATTCCTTCTCCTCTTTTAGACAGGGCAGAAATAATTCAGCTCAGCGGTTATATTGATCAGGAAAAGGTTGAAATTGCAAAAAAATATCTGATTCCAAAAAATCTTGAAAAAAACGGTTTAAAAAAGAATCAGGTAAAATACACAAAAGCTGCACTCTTAAAAATTGCAGAAGAATATGCAAGGGAATCCGGAGTGCGCCATTATGAAAAGCAGATTGATAAGATTCACCGTAAAATTGTAACCGATTTAATCACTCAGAGCGAAGATGGTAAAGAAGCTGTAAAAGCAGAGACAATTACCATAGACCAGGAAGATTTATACAAATATCTTGGAAAGCCTGACTTTGACGAAAGCCAGATTAAAACTGCAGACCAGAGTGGAACAGCAATCGGTCTTGCCTGGACAAGTATGGGTGGAGATACTCTGCTTATAGAAGCTGTAAGCTTCAGCGGAAAGTCAGGTCTTCTTTTGACAGGTCAGATGGGCGATGTAATGAAGGAATCTTCACAGATTGCCTTTAACTGGGCCAGAAAATATGTAATAGAGAAGGGAATAAAAGAAGCTTCCTGGTTTGAAGAAAATACAGTTCATCTTCATATTCCTGAAGGGGCAACTCCAAAGGATGGTCCAAGTGCCGGAATTACCATGGCTACAACCTTCCTGTCTTTATTCCTTAATAAGACAATCAAGCCTCACCTTGCCATGACAGGAGAACTTTCTTTAACCGGTCAGGTTCTTCCAATCGGCGGTTTAAGGGAAAAAACTGTAGCTGCAAAAAGAAATAAAATTAAGACCATAATTATTCCAAAAGCAAATCTGCATGACCTTGAAGAAATTCCGGAAAATGTAAAAAAAGGAATTAACTTTATGCCGGTTTCTAATGTAATGGAAGTTATGAAAATAGCCCTGGGAATATAATATGGACTTAAATTTAAAAGCTGTAATATTTGATATGGATGGCGTTCTTCTGGATTCTGAAAGCATCTGCGACAGAACCTGGGCCATGGCCTTTGAAGAAACGGGACTTAAATACAATCCAAATATTATAAATCTATGCAGGGGCTGCAATAAAAATGATACACTGCAGATTCTTAAAAAAGAGTTTGGAGAAGATTTTGATGCCCTAAAATATACAGAAAGAACCAGTCAGCTTTTTTTTCAGATAGAAAAAGAAGAAGGCATTCCCTTAATGCCTTATGTAAAAGAATGTCTGGAATATCTTAGTAAAAAATATACCCTTGCCCTTGCATCTTCTACCGGCGAAGTTCACGTAAAAAGACAGCTGGCAAAGGCCGGAATCATAGATTACTTTAAAACTTTGACCTGCGGTAACATGGTGGAGCACAGTAAGCCTGAACCTGATATTTATCTTAAGGCCTGTGCTTCAATTGGAATTAAGCCTTCTGAATGTGCCGGAATAGAAGACAGTCCTAACGGAATAAAAAGTTCTTTTAGAGCAGGCCTTAAAACTATTATGGTTCCCGATAAAATTCAGCCCGATTCCGAAATAAAAAAACTCTGCTTTAAGGTTTGTAAATCTTTAAAAGAGGTTATGGAGCTTTTATAATTTACAGAAGGATTTTACCGTTCGAAAGGTTTTTGATTTTTTCTGCAAATTCATCAAAAGCGTTTACGGCTATTTCTCCGCTTATAGAAATCTGACTTTCAAAACTTTCCTTAAGGCCGTAAATTTGAAAGTCAGAAAAAAGATTTTTAATTAGTTTATAAAGATTATATTCTGTACAAAAAGAAAAGGCCTTTTTTTCTATAAGTTCTTCAAAGGCATTTTCGCTGTCTGCTTTTTCAAGAACTTTTTTTGCGCCCCCGCCATAGGCTTTAACAAGCCCTCCGGTTCCAAGTAAAGTTCCTCCGAACCACCTGGTAATGGTAATCAGAATATTTGTACACTGATGCCCTTTTAAAACATCTAAAACAGGGCGGCCTGCAGTACCGGAGGGTTCTCCATCATCACTCATACCCATAATTTCGCAGTTTTTTCCAATAATAAAGGCATGAACTACATGAGTGGAGTCTGAATATTTTTCTTTCTGTTCTTTTATAATCTCTTTAGCCTGAGCCTGACTCTGGCAGGGAAAAAGTTCTGAGTAAAATCTGGAGCCTTTAATGCTTTCTTCAAAAGAAACCTGATTAATTAAAGTCTTCATATTATTCTGCTACAGTAATATCCTGAACTTCTTTTGCTGCAAGTCTGACTCCCTTTGCTTTTAAAGATTTTTCTTCAAAGGCAGAGGCCTTGAACTTTTCTGTAAGGTTCTTAAGTCTTGGCTTCTTTACATAATTAAGGGTAAAGGTAAAATCTTTACGGGTATCTATATGTAAAACTTCCATGCCGTCTGGAGCAAAGAAGTAGTCTCTGTTCATAATATAGCCGGCAATTTTACAGCGTTTGATGTATACATATTGAGTTTCCGGATCCCTGTAAAGGATTGTAAATAATACCTTAGAAAGACTTTCTTTGTCTGCAAGGCCACAGTGGGCAAGCTTTGGTCCAACGAAAATCTTCTTAGGACATTCAGAAACAGAATAAATTCCTGATTTTCTTACATAAATTACTTTGTCGTAAGGAGTTACCTTAAAGAGTTCTTCTCCACCTGAAACTTCAATTCCAAGGTTTCCGGATTTTTCATCATATTTAAGAGGAGTGTCTCTCTTTACAACCGTTCTTACATCAACAGTATTAATGTTTGTAATTGTTGTTTTTCTCTTAATGGCATCCTTATCAAGTTTCTTTTCAATACCTTCAAGATAACCGATTGCATATTCAACAAGATGTTTTAAGGTTCTGTTGATTTCTTTAATACGGTCATTAATAGCCTGAACTTCCTGACGGTTCTTATTAATATCGTACAAAGAAATTCTTCTGATTGGAATCTTTAATAAGTGGTCTACATCATCATCGTTAATAGGTCTGAGAAGTTCTGCAGTAAAAGGCTTAAAACCATCTTTTACGGCTTTAATAACGCCTTCTTCTGTTTTTTGAGCTTCAATCTTTTTATAGATTCTTTCTTCTACGAAAATGCGTTCAATAGTTCTTAAGTGGAGTTTTTCCATCAGCTGGCGTTTTTCGTATTCCAGTTCATCCTTTAAAATACCAACCAGCTGCTTTGCGTGGTGCTCAATTACCTGAGTACAGGTCATCTGAACCGGCATGTTGTCTTTTATAACAAGCAGATTACAGTAGATAGTCTGTTCACATTCTGTAAAGGCATAAAGGGAATCTATTACATCTTTTGAATAAACACCGCGTGGAAGTTTAATTTCAATGTTTACAGAATCAGAAGTGTAGTCCTGAATTGAAGAAATCTTTACCTTACCGTTTTTTGCGGCCTTTTCTACTGAATCACAAAGGCTTTCTGTTGTAGAACCGTATGGAAGTTCTGTAATTACGATTTTCTTTTCGTCAGAAGTGTCCATCTTTGCACGGGTTACAATTTTTCCTAGCCCATCCTGATAGTCAGAAACATCAATCAGACCGCCTGTAGGAAAGTCCGGGTATAATTGAAATTTTTCGCCCCTGAGACATTTTTTTTCTGCGTCAATAACTTCGTGAATGTTATGTCTTAAAATGCTGGTACTCATACCAACGGCAATACCTTCGGCTCCCATAATTAAAACTAAAGGAAGCTTTGCCTTAAAAGCTACAGGTTCCACATCGCGGCTGTCATAAGTTTCTACATACTGGGTAATTTCAGGATTTGTGTTTAAAATATCCTTTGTAATTGGTCTGAGCCGGCATTCAATGTAACGGGGAGCAGATGCACCGTCTCCTGTGTACATGTTACCGAAGTTTCCCTGTTTATCTATAAAAAGTTCTTTGTTTGCAAGGTTTACAAGTGCTGTATAGATTGAGGCATCTCCATGAGGATGATAAGCCATTACCTTACCAACAACATTTGCAACCTTGGTAAAACGTCCGTCATCATTCTTAATTAAAGTGTGGATAATTCTTCGCTGAACAGGTTTTAATCCGTCTGTAATTTCCGGAATCGCACGGTCACGAATAACGTAACTGGCATATTGAATAAAATTCTGATCGAAGAGATTTTTTACGTAAGCCATATTTTCCCCATTGCAAGTTTTTTTTTGCTAACCCAAATATAATTATAAAGGAAAAATCAAAATTTAGAAAGGGCAGGGAAGATTAAATTCCATTTTTTCATTTGTGACCGGATGTATAAAGCTTAAGTAATGGCAGTGGAGCATAAGTCTTTCTCCTTCCTCGCATTTTCCGTAAAGGCTGTCTCCTACAATAGGAAGCTTAAAACCGTGAGAATCTGAAGAAATAAGCCTCAGCTGATGGGTACGGCCGGTAAGGGGTCTGTAAAGCATGCGGCTTACAGTTTTCTCTTTTTTGCTGATGGGATTTGTATATTTTTCTATATTCAATAACTGCCATTCTGTTATGCCAAGCTTTCCATTTTCTTCATCATAAATCTGATGAGGGCGGTTGTTTATATCAAGGCGGAACTTTAATTCAATTCTTCCGCTTTTTTCTCCGCCATGGGGCGAAAGTTCCCCGCTTGATTTTGGCAGGGCTCCGTCCAGTAAGGCAGTATAAGCTTTTTCTACAAGTTTTTTTTCAAACTGAAGGTTCAGATTTTTGTGGGCTTCTTTTGTAAAGGCCAGCACCATAAGACCTGAAGTTTCCATGTCCAGGCGGTGAACCGAAGGCTGTTCAATGCAGAAGGGGTAAAGTTTTTTTACCCTGTTTACAATACAGTCCTGTTTGTCCGGAGTGCGGCCGGGAACAGAAAGCAGCATGGAAGGTTTGTTTACAACAATTATGTAGTCGTCCCGGTAAATAATATCAAGACCTAAAATATCCGGCAGAATATAATCGCAGCGTTCAGGGCAGGGAGGATAGCTTTGCAAATTGATTTTATTCTTTGTGTTTTTTCCGTAAAAGACTTCGTCCATGCTTAGGGGAGTGTAATTGTGCTCATAAGCGTAGGAAAGAAGTTTCGGCGCGCAGCAGTCGCCCGTTCCAGTTGGAGGGAGTTTTCCTCCGTGTCTAAGAATTATATTATCAAGAGTGATATTTGTATTGTCTGATTTGTAAAAGTTATAGAGCGAAAAAACTTTTTGCAGGGACTGGTCTGTAAGTTTTTTTCTTTCTTCCGTAAGATTTGTAGAGCCCGCATTTATTTTGTCTGTAAGCTCGTGAATTTTCCTGTCATTTTGTTCAAGGGCTTTGCTTATAGCCTGGTTATCTGCCAGAGGGGGCACAATTACAAAATCAAAATCAAAGGGATTATTTATAACCTGCAGCTGGCGGTGAATTCCGCTTACGCAAAAAAGCACCTTTTCCTTGCAGATTAAGGTACCCAGCATAAGGCCGTTATCTTTACGTTCTTTGGAATCCTGAGTGATTTGTTTTAAAATAATATTGCCCGCTTCTATCTGAGAAATTAGTTTAAGGCAGTAGCTGCGGGCATCTTTTGTTTCAAAGGGTGGGAACATACTAGTTACGGCGTTCTACACTTCCATCTTCTTTTGCAATAAAGACAATAGGCTTATTTTTGGTGAAGAGACCGCATTCAACAACTCCGGCAATGGAATTAATTTTGTCTTCCATGGCAGGAACATCAATAGGCTCTTTCCAGGTACAGTCAAGAATCTGGTTTCCGTTATCTGTAATAACAGGACCGCATTTTCTTACCCCTTCGCGAAGTATGCAGCTGGCACCCATTTCGCTTAATTTATTTGTAACAGGAATTCTTGCTTCGCCAATTACTTCAACAGGAACAGGGAATTTTGTTCCGATTGTATTTACAACTTTAGAAGAGTCTGCAATTACAACAAAGATTTTTGCATTGTATTCAACAATCTTTTCTCTAACGTGGGCTGCTCCGCCACCTTTAATGCAGTTGCAGTCAGGATCTACTTCATCAGCTCCGTCAATTGCTAAATCAAGCTGTCCGCCAATAATTCTGTCGTTTAAGGAATAAACAGGAATGCCGTAATCCTGGCAGGCATTCTGTGTCTGAAAGCTTGTAACTACGGCTTTAATATCCTTTAAATCTCCCTTGTTAATGTGTTCAGCAAGTCTTTTTACGGCTGGCATTGCAGTTGAACCTGTTCCAAGTCCAATCTTCATTCCGGAAAAGATTTTGCCTTCCTTAATTAAAGTGTCTATTGCGGTGTTTGCAACTAAGATTTTTTGTTCAGCTTGTGTCATTTTAATTCCTCTTAAAATATTATGAAATATAACTGTCGCCAGTAAATAATTTAAATTGTTCTTTAATTGAATACTCCAGCATTCTTTTTCCGTTTGCAGTTCTGCAGCCCGCAAGGGAAGCTCTTTTCATAAGTGGAGTAATGGATGGAGTGTAGATTAAATCCAGTAAGAGCTCGTTGCCCGTAAAGTTATAAAAACTGATAGGGTCTGCAAACTTTGCTTCTTCAGAAGTGTTGTCGGAACCGGCAGGAGTAGTCTGAATAATAAGGGTTGAATATTCACGCAAAAGTTCTGCAGAAGGGGCGTCCAGGCCTGCATACTGGAAATTGTAACGTTCAGCGAGCAGCTGGGCATGCTCTAAGGTTCTGTTAAAAATACAGACTTTAGCTCCCATAAGGTAGAGAATGTAGGCAACTGTTTTTGCAGTTCCTCCGGCTCCTATGATTGCAACCTTTTTTCTTTTGATTTTTGTATCACCAAGAAATTCCTTTAAGGCCAGACGGAAGCCTTCAATGTTTGTATTAAAGCCTGCAAATTTATTGTTTCTTCTTACTACAGTGTTACAGGTTCCGGTTTCATCAACTTCTGGTGAACGTTCAGAAAGATAGAATAAAATTGCCTCTGTTAATGGCTCTGTTATTGAAAGTCCGCTAAAGCCAAGCTGATCTGTAAAATACAAAATATCAGAAATAATAGGGGAGCGGAGGGGAATTGAAACTGCATTATGATTTCTGTTTCGAAAGCCCAGATTCAGCATTTCTATTGTCTGAGTTTTTTGTAAAGGCCAGCCGCTCACGCCAAAAAGTTTTGTGTCTTTGGCAAGATTTCTGAAGCTGTAAACGTTTAAAAGAGATTCCAGATCCAGAAGACCTAAATCTGCAGAAAGGGGAGCAAGCTCTGTTGAACTTACATAAGTAAGATAATTACCTGCCTTTTGAGATAATATTCTTGAAGGCTGGCCCTGCAGTCCTATTGCAGAAATAATGTGATTGTATTTTGTAATGCTTTCGCCTTCCTTAAAAACATTTGCAACATCTGTAAGGTTTCCCGGCAAAAAGGCAACTTTTGGAATTTCGTAACCGGTTCGTCTTAAAGAATCACATTTTTCTTTAAGATTGCTGATATTTTCATTAATGCTGTAATAGCTTCTGATCATCTGTACACCAAAAGCAATTGCCGCATCCTGAATACTTGAAACGTGATAGTCGTCTTCAAACTCTACGTAAGAAAAGTTTTTTCTTTTGTCCGGATTTGCAAAAGCAAGGGCCCTCGCAAAAAGATTTGTTCTTGAAAATTCTCCGCCGTTAAAAAATCCGCCGTCAATATTTCTGCGGATTGTTAAAATACTTGGTAAATGGCAGAGGCTTGGAAAGCGTTTTATATAAAGCTGTTCGTCTTCATTTAAGCAGTCTGCACGCAGTTCAACTAAGTCAACCTGTTTATGATACTTTTGAATTAATCTCAGGTCTTCATCAAGAGTCTTACCTGTTAATGTCATGCAGACTAAAGGTTCAGCCATTTTTTAGTTTATTACCTTCTTTGCCTGAATTTTATCTCCAACATACAGAACTAAAGTTGTTCCATGTGCTACAGAATAAGGAATTGTAAGGTTTCCACCAGGATGTGTAAAGCTTACGATTGTATAAGAATTTCCTTCAGCTGGTACAGCATCAAGGTGCATTGCAGTTGGGAAAGGATAATTTGCAAGCTGAGCTTTGAAGATTCCCGCTTCGGTGTCTGAGCCATCGTTGTGTGGCATAGCCATTTCTACAGGGATTCTTGTATAGTTTGGAACAAATTCAGCATCCGGTGCTTCAACGGCAGTAACAGTTCCTGGTTTTTCATCAGCAGCAGCGTTGTGAGTTGTGATATCGAAAACTACCTTACTCCAGCTCATGGTCTGTAAAAGATCGTTGATAGATTGTCCTAAAATATATGGTACCTTAGTGTTTTCGTAGGTTGGTCCACGGCTTACAATAAGCTGAACTGTAACCGGCTCGGAGATTGAAGTTCCGGCAGGTGGATCCTGTTCAAGAATTGTACCTGCTGCACTCTGGTCAGGAATGTATTCAGGACTTGCAAGTATAATTAAAGGTTTTGTCTGACCTGCAAAAAGGGTCTGAATGTTCATGGAAACTTCATCATAAGTTTTTCCAATATAGTCGCCCACAGAATCTACAATTACACCACGGCTGACAACAAGATTTACCCTGCTGTAACCTTTTACGATTGCGCCTGCTTTTGGAGACTGTTCCATAATGCAGCCTTCATCGCCCGGAAGGTCAGAATATCTTAAGCTGATTTTTGGATAAAGCTCTTTTACCTGAAGTTCCAGCAAAGCATCTTCAAGTTTTTTTCCTTCAACATTTGGAACCAGAACTTTTTCGCTGCCTTTTACATTTGCAAAAAATACTGCACAGGCAGCAAGAATCATAATGATGAAGGTAGTTACGCTGGTAAATACCAGGGCAGGGATGTTTGACTGTAATTTTTCATAAGATGAAGAAACATTAATTCTTTTATTTTTAAGATTTTTTAAGCCATCCATAAATTTTTGATTTTTAGACATAAATATCCTCTTTTTTTATTGTAAAACAGTTCCTGTAAAATTACGGGCTCCATTCATAAAGTCTTTATAATTCATAGCAGCTTTTCCCTGCTTCTGAAGCTTTGTAACGCAGAGTATACATTCTGCAGTTTTAATGTAGATGCCTTCATTTTTTACAAAATCAAGGACAGTTCCCTTTTCTTTTTCCTGCCAGGCAGGATTATCTGCAGCGATAACTTTTGCTTCTATAATTTTCAAAGGCTGATTTTCGTAAAGACACCAGGCTCCCGGATTCTGCCAGTAGGCCCTGATTTTTGCTTCTATGATTTCTGCCTTTTCATTCCAGTTAATTTTAGCATCTTCTTTAGTAATTATGCCAGTATAACTTGCCTGTCCGCTCTGGGCTTTCCCTTCCGGCAGCCTCTTTTCTTCTGCAGTTTGTTTAAGCAGCTTACAGATTAGCTCTGCACCGGTAAGGGCACAGTCATTAAGTAAAGATTCACTTGTTTCTGTAAAATTCAGGGGAACTTTCTGGCAGGCAAGAATATCACCTTCATCCATTTTTAAAGAAAGAGTCTGAATGGAAACTGCAGTTTCTTTATCGCGGTTTATAATTGCGGCAGGAACCGGAGTGCAGCCTCTGTATTTAGGAAGAAGGGAAGGGTGCAGGTTGATTCCTCCGAACTTAAACATTTCAAGAAATTTTGGTCCAAAAATATGACCATAGGCAAAGCAGACAAGAATATCAGCTCCTAATGGAAGAATTGCCTGCCTGCATTCAGAGTCCAGATGTTCAGGTTCAAAGCATGGAAGATTGTTTTCTCTTGCAAAAAGACCTGTGGCGGTTGGTGTAAGGTCCTTTTTACGGCCCTTTGCACTAGGAGGATTTGTTAAAACCCCGGCAATTTCAAAGCCGTATTCCTTTTGATTTTTGTAGAGATATTCCAGTGTCTTTGCAGAAGCTTCCGGGCTTCCAGCATATAAAATCTTTAATGCCATTTTATTTATTTTTCTTTGCTTCCTTTGCGGCAAGCTTTGCATTTAATCTTGCTTTTTTTGCAGCCTTTTCCTGAGCCTTTTTAGCAGCTCTTTCTGCTCTTTTCTGGAAGGCCTGCTCTGTTTTTTCTGCAAAAGCCTTGTCTCCACGGTCAATAAAAACAATACCTTCCAGGTGGTCGTATTCATGCTGAATGACTCTTGCAAGCAAACCGTCAGCATCGAGGGTAAAAGGTTTTCCGTTTTCGTTTAAGGCCTGAACGGTAACTTTCAGAGGGCGGATGATTGATTCATATACCTGAGGAATACTCAGACAGCCTTCATCGTAAGGTCCAACTTCTTCAGAAGTTTTAATAATCTGTGGATTAATAAAAACCCTGCGGATATCATCATCTGCAATAATTACAAACATGCGGATGTTTTTTCCAATCTGAGGAGCTGCAAGACCAACGCCGTCAGCTTCAATCATTGTTTCAAACATGTCATTTGCAAGCTGTTTGATTTCGTCATTTACTTCTTCTACGGCTACTGATTTTTCGCGTAAACTTTCTTCGCCAAGTTTTACAATATCAAGAATCATTCTTATTCCTTATTTTATTTTTCAAGTCTTATTCTGGCTGCTCTTGCATGACCTGCAAGTCCTTCTGCATCTCCAAGATATCCTGCAGCTGCAGAACTTCTTAAAGTTCCGGGTTTGTTTTCCAGTGCACGTAAGGTTGTTACTGTTTTAAGGAACATTCTTACGCTTAAGCCGCCGGTAAAGCGGGCAGAACCGGAAGTTGGAAGGGTGTGGTTCAAACCTGCAGCATAGTCTCCAAGAACTTCTGCAGAGTAGTGACCAATAAAGAGAGAACCGTAGTTGTGTACAAGTTTTTCAATTTTAGCTCTGTCTTTAGAATCTTCCATTGCAAGCTCAAGATGTTCCGGAGCCTTTTTGTTTGCAATTTCTGCAAGGTCTTCCAGTTTGTCTGCAATAATAATTGTACCGTAAGTATCTATAGATTTGCGGGCTGTTTCTTTTGTTGTTAAAGTTTCCAGCTGATTTTCAATTTCCTGGCTAACCTTTGCGGCTAAATCTCTGCTGCGGGTAAGTAAAATTGGCTGGGCAACAACATCGTGTTCAGCCTGGGCAAGAAGATCTGCAGCAACCCATGCAGGATTTGCACTTTCGTCAGCTATGATTAAAACTTCTGTAGGACCTGCAATCATATCAATTCCTACATTTCCAAACACTTCTTTTTTAGCTCCTGCAACAAATTTGTTTCCAGGACCAACAATAACATCAACCTTAGGAATGCTGTCTGTTCCAAAAGCCATGGCACCAATTGCCTGGGCTCCCCCTACCGCATATAAGTGGTTTACACCGCAGATGTAAGCTGCAGCCATAATTCCTTCATCGGCATATGGTTTTCCGCCTACATAGGCCTTGCCCGGTACTCCCTTTCCCTTTGTTGAGGCAATGGCGGCGTCGTCAGGGTGAACTCTTGGAGGAGTACACATAATTACATTTTTAACACCGGCTGCAACGGCAGGTGTTACAGTCATAATAACTGTAGAAACCAGAGGAAATCTTCCGGCAGGAACATAACAGCCAGCTGTATCAACAGGAATTGTTTTCTGACCTGTGAACAAACCTGGTTCCAGTTCTTCTTCAAAATCCTTAAAAGATTTTCTCTGTAATTTTGCAAAACGAAGGGCTAAGTCATGAGAATAGACAATAGCATCGTAAACATCTCTTTTTTGAATCTTTAATTTTTCTGCTGCAGCCTGTAATTCTTCCATAGGAACTTCAAAATCCTTTGGAACTGATACATCAAATTTTGTTCCATAAATACGAAGTGCTGCATCTTTTTTAGACTGTACTTCTTCAAGAACAGACTTTACAGTTTCGTCTGTTTTATTTCCAAATGAACGACCTTCAAAAAACTCGCCCGGTAAATCCTTGTAGTCAATTACTTTTATCATCTGATTATTTCTCCTTGTGTCGTCGGTCTAATTCATCGTAAACATCTTTCCAGGTAACACCTTCTTTATACATCAAAACATTTACAAAATAGATTAAATCTGCAGCTTCCCAGATAACTTCATCTTTTCCTTCTGCTTCGCATAATTCTTCTGCTTCTTCTTCAACCTTTTCTCTTACGCGTTTAGCATCAAGAGTTGCAGTGTATGAACCTGGTTTAGGATTTGCAAAGCGGTCAGCAATTATGTTGTAGAGTCTTCCCATTGAAGAAGTTTCTGTAGGCGCTGTTGTATAACAGGTCCAGGAACCGGTATGGCAGGAAGGTCCTGAAGGTAAAACTGTTGCAAGAATACTGTCTCTGTCGCAGTCAGCCCTCATTTTTATAAGATTAAGGAAGTTTCCGCTGGTTTCGCCCTTGGTCCAGAGCTGATTTCTTGAACGGCTCCAGAAGGTAAGTTTCTGGCTTTCAAAGGATTTTTTTACAGCCTCTGCGTTTGCAAAGCCCTGCATTAAAACTTCTCCGTTTATGCTCTGTGCAATAACCGGAATTAATGGAGATTTTTCAAAATCCATACAGGCTGTAAAGGCGTCTTTTAAGTCCACCTTACCAGTGTATAAGGCCATTCCAAGCTGAACGTCGCAGTGAAGTTTTTCAAGCTTAGCAATTTCTTCTACCGAAGAAACTCCGCCGGCTACAACGACGCGGCATTTTACGGCTTTACGCAATTCTTCTACGTAAGTCATATCAGTGCCCTGCATGCAGCCTTCTTTTTCTACACAGGTAAATAATAATTCAGAGCAGTATTTTTCTGCTTCTTTAGCACCTTCAATTAAGGAAATATCTACAGTTTCGGTCCAGCCTTTTACGGCAATTTTTCCATTTATGGCATCTACACTAATGATTATGCGGTCTTTACCAATTGCTGCGGCAAGTTCATTTAAGAAATCCAGATTAAGAACAGATTCTCCTTCCTTTGGATTTGCATTCCAGGCTGCAGAACCAATAATTACTTTTTCTGCACCAAGACTTACTAATTCTCTTGCACGTTTTACGCTGCGAATTCCACCGCCGGTTCTTACGTTTCCCTGATGTAATAATTTTTTTAACAGCGGTGTGTTTTTAGTGTTTCCCTTTGCATCTATGTTTCCAAGAGCTGCATCAAGATCAATTACAGCTACTTCTCCATACATATTAAACTGGCTGATAAGTGCATCTGCATCATCTCTCTGAAGTACCAGTTCTTTACCGTTTTTTAACTGAACTACGTGTCCGTCTTTTAAATCAATTGAAGATATTACCATATATCCATTTTATCAAATTTCTAAGACTTATACAAATTTTGTATTTTAAGGAAAATATATGAAGAAATTAAAAAAAATCTGTAACCTTTGGCCCCTGCTTTTGTTGTTTTAGTGTAACTTGATTACAAATACTAGTGATTTTTTTTTATATATGTAGTTATGTTTCAAAACTGCCGTTTCCTCCTTTCGGCAGTTTTTTTTTGTCTTTTTTATAATCTGCAGTTTTTTTATTACAAATAGGGGAGTAAAAAATCATTTTCTTCAATAAAGTCTTTTTGAGGAAAGTTCTTTAAAAGTTCCCTGATTTTTTCTTCGTCCGCGCAGGATTTTTTTATGCTCTTAATAAAATCATTTTTTTCTTTTTCAATAAGGGGCAGGCTAAGGGCTTTTTCTATTGAAGCAACTTCAATTCCGGGAATCTTTAAGCCTTTAGGGCAGAGGGTATAGGTTTTTACCTGAGGACAGGCTGCAAGACGGCTTTCAAACCACCAGGCAAACATCTTCATTCTTGAATCTGTAAGAACCGGCATTCCCCTGTAGTCTGTTCCTTTTTGGGCATTTGCACTAAAAAGACTTCTTAAGCCCATTTTTTCTGAGCTGTTTCTTTTTTCTGATATTTTATGAAAAGTCTGTTCAGCAGAAGAACCTCTTATGTGGGTTTCTTTTTCAGGGAAGGCCAGATCAAGTCCTGCGGTATAAATTATTTCTGAGCCTGCAAAATGAGCAAAATTCCATGCAGAAGAAGCAACAGAGCCTCCAGTCCCTAGGTCGCCTAGATTAATGGCAAGCTTTTTTTCAAAATATTTTCCGACTGGAAATTGTGAAGCGCAAAGAAGAATCTGAGAGCAGTCAAAGGTAAAGCAGCTGGGGTAGGCGGTAATTTCTGTAATCAGGATACTTTTTTTTGCATGCAGTCCTGCAATGTGTTTGTAGGCCCAGTACTGGGGATCCAGCAGAATAATAAAATCCGGCTGAAAATCATTTTTTAATAATACGCCAAGAGCGGTTTCTACGCTGATGGTTATAAAATGCCTGTTCAGTTCCTTAAGGTAGGGAAGAACTTCTTCTAAGGAAGGGCCTGCTCCAAGAAGCAAAAAAGGAGCCTTTGTTTTATTTTCTAAAGAAGAGATTCCCGAAAGTCTTGAAAGCTGCAGGGCATTTTTTAAGGAGTTTTTGCACCAGAGCTTTCCGAACTTTTTAAGGGTTGCTTCATTAATTTTATTTTTCTGAATATTTCTGTCTATGATGGTTTTTACAGTATTAAAATAATTCTGGGCATGGGCTGTAAAGGGTGGCAGATTAAAAATAAAGGAATCAGAAACTCCCGTGTTTCCAATGTTTACTTTATTCTGGTCTTCTATAAGGCTTAAAATATTTTCTTCCTGACAGTTTAAGGCAATAACCAGCTGCTGGACTTTAAAAACTTCCTTCCAGTCCAGAAGACTTAAGGCTGCAAAAAAATGAGCAATGTCCGGTTCAATTATGATGAGTTTTTTATTTGTATTTTTGTATTCTTTTGCCCATTCAATAAGGTGATAGCCAAGACCAAAACCAAAGAAGATTGTGATGGATTTTTCTGCAACTTCCTTTTGTTTTACGGCATTGCCTGCTTCCCTTACCGGATTGTAAGCGGAGTGCAGGGAAAGTCCCCCTTCCACCGCGCTTATCTCCCCAGATTTTGCGCTTTTAATTTCCCAGAAGGGCGGCAGGTCCCCCTCCTTCAATGCTTTTCCAAGCTGCACAATAGTATCTTCGTACATCTTCGAAAGCTGAGGAAACCTTTGCCTGAAAGCTTCTATGTTATTATTCCAGATTGAGTTCAATTACCATGTTCTCCGTAATTGGTGTGCCTGGGGCTGGATCCTGAGAAACAACCCAGCCGCTTCCGTTAATGTGGAGCTGAACAGACTTGTTTTCTATCAGAGGTAAAAGTTCCCTCTTTGATTTTCCTGTAAAGTCCGGAACGGTAGAGCCAATCTTAATTGAATTGGTATTGGAAATTGTTATTCTTCCGTTATGCTCTAAAGAGGCGGCGCTGCCACGGCTCATTCCCAGGTGGTCAATAATTACATCTGCAGCTTCTGCAATAACAGGGGCTACAATTCGTCCGGCGTAGTTTTCGCCCTTAGCTTTTTCTACAACAATATAAAGTACAATCTGAGGGTCTTCTACGGGGAAAATAGCCATACAGTTAGAAAGGAAGTCTGTCTGGCTGTAGCCTCCGTTTTCTTTATCTGCCATCTGGGCAGTACCGGTTTTTACACCAATGGAAATATCATTTAAGTTTGCCCGGCTTCCGGTTCCAGCTGTTGCAACAGTTTCCATACAGCTCAAAATATAATCTGCAGTCTGTTTACTGAAAACTCTCTGCTTGTAAGAAGGTTCATGACTGTAATAAATAGAACCGTCTTTATTTGTAATCTGTTTTATAACTGTAAGCTGAACCGGAAGTCCGCCGTTTGCAATTGCAGTTGTTGCCTGAACCATCTGCAGGGCAGAAACAGAAATTTCCTGACCAATTGCAATTGTTGCCTGAGATCTTGCAGACCAGAGACGGCTTGTTGTGTCCTTTACAGAGCCAGTTGTTTCGCTTGGAAGTTCAACTCCGGTTTTTTCACCAAAGCCCAGAAGTCTGATTCTTTCTATAAATACATCTTCGTCCACCCGGGCAGCAATCTGGCCCAGAACATCATTGCAGGAATAACGCAGTCCGTCTCTTGGAGTACACCAGCCGTGGTGTTCCAGACATTTAATGCGGACAGTTTCTCCTTTTGTTTTCTGCTCATATATACCGTCGCAGAAAAAACTGTCGTTAGGAGAAATTTTATGTTCATCGTAGGCAATTCCTACCGTAAAAATTTTAAAAACTGAACCCGGTTCATAGGCATACATGGCAGGACGGTCAACACGGCTTTCCTGACTGGAAGCTCCGTATTCATTTAAGTCTGAATTTGGAAGACTTATATAGGAAAGAATCTCTCCGTTTCTGGAATCTGCCGCAATAAGCATCATACTTTCAGCCTGGGTTTCTTTCATTGTTTTGTAAGAAATCTGTTCCAGCTTGTACTGAAGGTTTTCATCTATAGTAAGGTAAATGTTTTTTCCGTGAACTTCTTCGCTGCTGTCTTCTGTAATTTCCGGCTGCAGAATATTTTGCTGTGAAAACTCTATTCCTGCCAGGCCCTTTCCGTCGTCTCCCATAAAACCAATCAGCTGGGAAGACAGGGCGTGATTAGGATAGTTTCGTCCCGGAATTTTTTCATAGCTTACAAAATTGTAATTGTATTTATCTGTTACAGCTTTGACTCCTTCATATTCTGTCTGAGTCATTTTCTTTTTAAGGTAAACAAAGCTTTTTGAGGTGTTGAGTATTTTAAGAACATCTTCCACGCTAAGGCTGAGTGGTTCTGCTATGTTCTGGGCAAACTGTTCCTTTGATTTTGTACTGTCCCTGAGATTTTTTACAGAAACTCCCATGTGGTAGAAATTCGTCTGAACTGCAAGAGGATAACCGTAGCGGTCTACAATGGAACCTCTTTCTACCGCAGGCTTCTTTTTTGCAATTGGAGTAACCGGCGCAAAAGCAAGTTTTGCATAAGTTACAATCAGTGCAATAATAAAAAGTGCGCAAACTGTAAAAAAGAATATTAATCTTCTAGGCTTAAAATACTTGTTCATAAATATATTTTAACTATACTCCGTAACTCGTAAAAAATCCATAAGTAAGAGAAAAAGCTCTCTTATAAAAAGACTAAACTAACTTTTAAAAAAACCGAAAATTGACGTATGGAAATAATTAGTTACGTACAGAATAGTCCAAAAGTTAGAAAAAATAATAACTGGTTTTTTGAACATAAATCACGCAAGTCTTCTGCTGCCAGCATCACTTATTCTGAATTCAATACAGAATTAAGAAGTTTTGGTGCCCAGAGAATCAGGCCAAAAATCTCTTTGAATGCTTTCTTTTTGTTCACAGGAAGATGTCTTTCTGTAACGGGAGAAGCTTTCAAAAACAATATTAAGAAAATAGGCCTTTCTTTTCTGGCCCTTTTCCTGCTTACTTCTGCATTTCTTGGCATTCACACTTTTGCAGCCTGGAGACAGAACTTTACCGGAGCAATTAAGCTCCCTTCCACCGACAGTTCGGACCTGGAAGCCTTAAACAAGCTTATGGCCGCTTTTGCCCTCGAAGGCCGGGTTGATTATGATGATGCCGGAAACCTTCTTGACGTAACTGCAGTCAACGTTTCTTACAGTCAGCCGGTAAGCTATCAGACTTACAAGGTAAAGAATGGAGATACAATCAGCGGAATTACAAAAAAATTCGGCTTAAGAAATATTTCTACTTTAATTTCTGTAAATGATATTGGAAATGTAAGACAGCTTGGTGCCGGTCAAAAATTAAAAATCCCTTCAATCGACGGAATTGTTTACGTTGTAAAGCAGGGAGATAATCTTGATTCAATCGTAAAAAAATATAATGTAAAACTTGAAACCCTGCTTGATGTAAATGAACTTTCATCAGAAGTGCTTGCAAAAGGCCAGCAGCTTTTTATTCCTGGTGCTGCAATGGATCAGAAATCTTTAAAAGAGGCTATGGGTGAATTATTTACCATGCCAATTAAGGCAAAATTCCGCTGGTCATCTCCTTACGGTTACCGCATTGACCCAATTGCAAATGTAAAATCTTTCCATACAGGTACAGATTTGGCCTGTCCTACAGGAACTCCAATTTATGCTGCAATGAGTGGAACTATTGCTACAGCCGGAGTAAGCAGGGTTTATGGAAACTATGTGATTATTGATCATGGAAACGGTTATCAGACTTTGTATGCCCATATGTCAAAAATAATTGGAAGTAAAGGTCAGTGGGTTAGCCAGGGAACAAAAATAGGACTTGTTGGAAGTACAGGCTATTCTACAGGACCACATCTTCATTTTACCGTTTACAAAAATGGAAAAATGATGGATCCAATGACTGTGTTAAATAAATAAGCTTTAGATAGGAAGGGGAAAGCAAATGTGTATTTGTCAAGGTTGTGGAAAAATTATACAGAAAGAGTTTTTTTATTGTCCCTGGTGCGGTTATTCAAAAATCAATCAGGAAAATAATGAATCTCAAAGACTGCATCTGGAAATGAATGAAGAAAAGATGCGTCAGAATAAGCTTAATCAGATTGAAAAATTAGAAGAAGAACTGGATAATCTTGAAAGAGAACTTTCAGTTTTAGTATTAAGTGCGGAGATGCATAAATGAGAAAAATCCTCTTATCTTTAATTTTATTTTTTGCTTCCATAATTCCTCTTTCTGCAAAAATATCTTTTGGAAATCCCTCAATAAATAAAAATGATGAAGTACTTTTTACCATAAATCAGCAGATGCCTGGGGTATATCCTTATAACACTCTTTTTTATGTAAAGCTTAAGGATGGCTCGGCAGAAAAAAATCCTGCTCCATTAACAGTTTTTCCTGAACAGATGGAACTTCTTGATAACGGAACTGTATTGCAGATTCGTAACCGTTATGGTACTGCCCGTTATTCTTCCATAACAGAAAAACTTGAATGGATTAATTTTTCGGAAAAACTTCCTGTTAATGCCCTTCCTACCAGTCCTTACAGCGCCAGTCCTGACGGAAAATACATTTGTAAAATAGAAAAAAACGGTATTTGTTCAGGTTCCCTGGTAATTCAGAATATCAACAGTAATAAAAGCGTTATTGTCTGCGATTCTGTTTTAAACTCTTACGAAGATGTACCTGTAAAGTGGTCTGCAGACAGCAGTGTGCTGCTCTACGAAAATAATGGGGTGGTCTATTTCTGTAATCCGGAGGCCGTGCTCAGGGGTGTTGAAGTAGATGAAAAATACAGAAAGATAGGCCGGGGTACAATTAATTCTGTCTGCTGGACAAGTTCAAAATATCTGGCCTATGTTGATGACTGTATTCTCTATAAAATCAATTCCAAGGAACTTTATACCCTTGGTTTATATTCTGGCATAATAGGGCAGGGAACAGCCATGGGCCGTCTTCCTTTCCGCTTTAATTCTCAGACCGACCGTTTTTATACAAATGATGCAGTAAATGCTATTGTTGTTGTTCAGAATGATAAAATCTTTTCATATTTAAAGAGTCAGTCTACAAATTTAGATTATCTTGATGTAATTTATTCCCGCCCATATACAGATTCCCAGGCTTCTCTGGTAGATACTTATGTATTCTGGAACAATGCGGGCCAGCCGGTTTTATGGCAGAGAAAACTTCCTTACAACGGTGCAAACGAACAGGGAGCTGTCTATCGTTTTGATGTAAAGGCAACCAGAGTTCTTGATATTCAGGAAGCCGGAAAACCTTATCTTTCTCCTGATGGTTCAAAGGTTGCATTTTTCGCAAATAAATCCTGCTGGGTTTATGATATTAACAACTGGCAGAAGATTGCAGAGCTTAACGGCGAAAAAGTATCTTCTCTCTGCTGGATAAACAGAAATGCCCTTTATGTTGGAGGCGAAAACACCATTAAAAAATGGAGCCTTCTTACAAATACTTACGAAATTGTAACTCTTTCTTCTGCCCTTAAAGGCTGCTGGGATGATGATGAAAAAGAAATTGTTGCCCAGGTTTCTGATAATCTTTTTTATAAATACAATCAGGAAAAAGCTACCTGGAAAACTCAGTCTGCCCAGCCCCTTTCTAAAGGAATTACCCAGAATGGAAGATACAGGGTTTTTACCGCATCAACTTCAAACAATTCTTTTGAAAATGCCCTTTATGTGCGCATGCTGAGTAAAAAAGCCGTTACAAAAGCTCTTTTTGCCCAGAGCGTAGCAAAAAGTACAAATACAAAAAAAGCAGCCCTTGTTTTTGATGCTTATGATAATACAGACGGACTTGCCCGTATCATATCATCTTTAAAAGAGTACAATGTTCCTGCAACCTTCTTTATAAACGGAGAGTTTATCCGCCGCTTCCCTCAGGAAACCAGGCAGATTGTCTTAAACGGTTATAACTGCGGTTCCATGTTCTTTTCTTCTGCAAATCTTATGGACGATTCCTTTGTAATTGATGAAGATTTTATAAGAAGGGGACTTGCAAGAAATGAAGATGAATTTTATGTAACTACAAATAATGAACTTTGTCTTTACTGGCATGCGCCTTATTACAGCGTAAGTTCTCAGTTAATTGATTATGCCGCTAAGGCCGGTTATTCTTATGTTAATTCCTTTCATTCAATTAACGACGGGGACTTAAATAAAGATTTGAACGCAGACCAGCTTATTCAGGAATACTGCAATACCCTTAAGAAAACCGGAAGCGGAATTGTACCTGTGTCTTTGGGCAGCTCTCTTGTAAAAAATGCCCGCCCTTTGTATGATTATTTAGATTTATTAATTTGTGCCTTACTTGATAACGGCTTCGAATTGGTAAAAGTGGAGGATTTATGAAAAAATTATTAACAGGCCTTCTTTCGGCTTTTCTTCTTTTGGGTTCTGCTTATGCAGTAGATTTATCTTTTGATGCAAACTTTGCCCTTCCTCTTGATTTTACAAAATCAAGCTGGTCAGAAACAGTTTTTGGGGTAAAAACTTCTTATGTTGCTCATAATACAGAACTTGGCCTTGGTGGAGATATCGGGGTTCAGGCAATGTTTACAAAGCAGTTTGGTGTAAGAGCAGATTTAGGACTTTACTTCCCTCAGTCAGTTTCTACCAAAACTACTACAACCGTTGGTAATACAGTAACTACAGGAAGTTCAAAAACAAATTACTCAGATTTGTATGATTCTTTTACTTCCTTTAATCTTTTTGTGGGTCCTGCAATTAACATCTCTTCAAGCAAGACTTATACCCTTTATGTAGTACCAGGCATGTCTTTTGACTGGAGAGCTGCAAAATCCGGAGATTCTGTAAGTAAAGTTACTTACCTTGGAGCTGGTGCTGCTATAAATGCACAGTTTAAAGTAAATAAGAAATTATATTTAAATGCAAACTGTCCTGTAATCTTCCAGTTTAAGACAATCTATTCAGACGGAACAGAAAAAGATACAAAAGGGCTTTATGTAGTTCCTTCTGTTGGTTTAGGTTATCATTTATAATTAATTATTATTGCCTGCAGAAGGGGAAAAATCCTTTCTGTAGGTGAAATCTCCTAAGAGTTTATGCCCGAAAAATTTTAACTTGACGTAATGGCCTCTATATGTCATTCTTTGTTAAATAACAATTAGTTATTCGGGTAAACTTAAAAAAAGGAGATATTTATGAAAAAGTTAGTTTTAGCCCTTCTTATGTGTTTTTCTGTAAGCTTATTTGCTCAGGAAAAAGATATGTCTATCAATTTTAGCACACCTACAATCATTAATCTTGGAAATGATGCTAAAATTCCTGCAATTGCCTTTGGTATTGCCGGAAACAACTGGCTTTCTGAAAAGCTTTCATTTTATTCAAGTGTAGATTTTGGTTTTATTCGTGGTGGTGGAATGAATATGGATACAAATATTGGAGTTTCCATTCGTCCTATAAATCTTGATAAATTTTCTTTATTAATTTCGCCTGTAGCAAACGTAGATTTCCTTCTTGCTGATTCTGTGATGATTTTAGATTTTGGAGCAGGTCTTGATGTAACTGCTAATTATAAAGTTTCTGATACATTCTATGTTTCTGGTGGCTTAAATTCTGGTTTTGACTTCTATCAGATGTTATTAGCTTCTGGTGGTACAGGTTCTGGTGCCTGCAAATTACTTAAATTTACACCTCATTTAGGTATTACATTTCAGATGTAAAAAATAAACAAAAGGAGATTGAAAATGAAAAAATTTGCTGTTTTGGCACTTTTAATGACATTAACTTTTGGTGCTTTTGCTACAGAAAAAGATTTTTCTATCCAGATTGATGTTCCTACATTCATGGGATTAAACAACGGCGGAGCAAAAGCTACAATGTTTGGTGTTGGTATTACTGGAGATAACTACTTTACAGAAAGTGTAGGTCTTTATTCTGCTGCTTATTTTAATAAGGCAAATGGTGGTATTTCTATTGATACAAAAATAGGTGTAGCAATTCGTCCTTTAAATACAGAAAAATTCTCTCTGGTATTAGCACCAGTAGCAGATATTAATTTTATTTTTGGCGGTGGACTTGCAATGTTCATTGGAGCAGGTCTTGATGTAACTGCAAACTATAAAATTAATGAACAGTTCTATATTACTGCCGGTACAGATGTAGATTACTATCTCTTTGGTCTTGTTGATTCAAGTTCTGGAACTGGATTTGGTTCTGCAAGTGCTTTACTTATTAATCCACATGCCGGTATTACAATCAAAATGTAAGTCCTGACTTCAGGCTCTTTACACCCCTGTACTTAATTGTGCAGGGGATTTTTTTTATCTTCCTTAACTTTTCTATCTTGTGTATCTCTCTTCTTTTTTTATATAATAATCAAATCATTTTCTTTAGAGGTTTTATAAAATGGCAGCTAACAGTTTAGACAAAATGCGTAATATTGGTATTATGGCTCACATTGATGCCGGAAAAACTACAACAACAGAACGTATCTTATATTATACAGGAAAGATTCATAAGATAGGCGAAATTGATGACGGCCAGGCAACAATGGACTGGATGGCTCAGGAGCAGGAAAGAGGTATTACCATTTGTTCTGCTGCAACAACCACTTACTGGAAAGATCATCAGATTAATATTATAGACACTCCGGGCCATGTAGATTTTACAGCCGAAGTAGAACGTTCTCTGCGTGTTCTGGACGGAGCTGTTGCTGTAATTTGTGCCGTAGATGGCGTACAGCCTCAGACAGAAACTGTATGGAAGCAGGCTGATGAGTTTAATGTACCACGTTTATGTTTTATGAATAAAATGGACAGAATTGGTGCAGACTTTTTTGGCTCTATGGAAGATGTAAAAGAAAAATTCGGGGTGGAAACACTCGCCCTGCAGATTCCTATTGGTCAGGGACCGGATTTTGAAGGTGTAATTGACCTTTTACAGATGAAAGAAATCCGCTGGCACGAAGAAGATGAAGGTGAAACTTTTGATGTTACAGACGTAAGTTCTGAACGCCTTGCAGAGGCCCAGAGCTGGCGCGAAAAACTTATTGAAACTGTTGCCGGCTGCGATGATGCCTTAATGGAAATCTACCTTGAAGGCGGCGAAATCTCTGTAGAGCAGCTTAAAAAAGCAATCAGAAGCGGCACCATAAACCGTTCTTATGTTCCATTTGTAATGGGTAGTGCAAGACATAATCAGGGAGTTCAGCCTTTAATCGATGCAGTTATAGATTATCTTCCTTGTCCTACAGATATTCCTGCAGCAAAGGGAATCAGGGTAAAAAAAGACCAGGAAGAAGCTGTTGAAATTCCATGTGATGTTTCAAAAATGCCTCTTGGCCTTGTATTTAAAATTCAGTATGACCGCGAAATGGGACCACTCTGCTATGTAAGAATGTACAGCGGTAAAATCCAGACAGGAAGTCAGATTTTCAATATCAATAAAAAGAAAAGAGAGCGTGTAAACAGAATTTTACGTATGCACGCAAATAAATCAGAACCTTGCGATTCAATCAGTGCCGGTGATATTGGCGTATTTATCGGCTTAAAACTTGCTCAGACTGGCGATACAATCGGAACAGAAGCCTTTACAGTATTACTTGAGCAGCCAAAGTTCCCTCAGCCTGTAATTTCTGTCGCTCTTGAACCGGAAAGCATGAGCGAAAAAGATAAAATGAACGAAACTCTTGAAATTTTAAGCCGGGAAGATCCAACCTTTACCAGTCACGAAGATGCAGAAACTGGTCAGTTAATCATCAGTGGAATGGGTGAACTTCATCTTGATGTTCTTGTTACCCGTATGCGTGATGATTTTGGCGTAAAATGCAATGTTGGTGCTCCTCAGGTAACTTACAGGGAATCTGTAAGCTCTTCTGCCCAGGCCAGCGAAGAATTTAATAAGGTTCTTGCAGGAAAAGAAAATGTTGCAGGGCTTACAATTTCTGTTGAACAGAGAGAAACCGGTTCAGGAAATTCTTACGAAGTTACCTGCAAGCATGCAGAAGTTCCACAGGAAATTATGGATGCCATCCAGAGTGGAATTATGTCTTCTTTATCTTCGGGTATTAAATATGGTTATCCTTGTACAGATATTGCCGTAAAGGTAACTCAGATTGATTACAATGAACTTACTGCTTCAACCTTTGCTTTTGAAGCCTGTGCAGCCCAGGTTTTTGATAAAGCCTGCAATGCCGCAAATCCTGTAATTTTAGAGCCTGTAATGAATGTAGATATTTCCTGTCCAAAAGAGTTTGTTGGACCTGCTTCAAGTCAGCTTTCACAGCGCGGTGGAAATATTATGGGCCAGGACAGTAAAGCTTCAGGAGAAATTATTCATGCCCAGGCACCAATGGCAAATATGTTCGGATTTACAACTAACTTACGTTCTGCAACACAGGGAAGGGCAAGTTTCAGTATGGAATTCAGTCATTTCCAGCTAAAAGCCGGCGGATTAAATACTTACTAGTTTTTTTTTGTAAGGGATTTTTCCTAATTTCTTAAAATTAAGTAACTTTTTCTTTATCTAATTGCTTTTTGGATTTAGAATTAAATTATTAAGAAATATAGGAGAACCCAATGAAAAAAACAAGTATTATTCTTGCAACATTATTGTTGATTTCTGGTGCACTTTCTGCTGCACCAAAAAAAGCTGCTGCACCTGTAGAGATTAAACCTATTACAGTTAAACTTACAGAAGCAAATCTTGCAGAAAATCAGGGAACAATGCAGAATCAGGTATTCAATGCTGACGGCTCTGTTACTTATGATGCAATGATGCGTTATGGTGGTGGCGGAATTTCTTTCTTTATTAATGGACCAAAAGAAGGAATTAACTTAAAAAACTATTCTACTGTTCATGTTGTTTTTGATTATAAAACAGTTGATGGATGGAAAAATTCAGCTAAAGCACCAAAATTCAAGATTGTAACCTGGGGACCAGGAACAACTTATTATAACGGTGGTGTAGACCGCTGCTATTTTGATGCAGATGAATTATCTGGAACTTATGAATATGATTTAGATGTTTCTGCAATGTCTGGAAAAATCATTAAGATTGCAGTTCCATTAAATGCCTGGAAATGGGTAGAAGATGGTGGTTCAGATGAAGACCTTGTAAAAATGACAATCAAAGAAATTACTTTCCTTCCATAGGGAAAAGTATTCTGCTCAGTAAAAGGAACTGTCTTTTTAAGGCAGTTCCTTTTTTTTTATGCTTCGCAAAATCCGAACCTTGCTCGCGCATTTTATAAAAAAAAACTATGCTGCATTTGCGTAGTTCCCGCATGTAATTTTCGCCAGAAAATTACACATGCAGCTGGCAGCGTAATCGTCTTTTATTTGAATCTCTGTAAAATGCTCCCGCAGGAACCGTCTTTATGCTCCGCCGAGAAGCCTTTATGTTCGCAAGGCTCACTCTGTGTTTCAATTACAGAAAGAATCTGCTTTATCGGCTTCAACGCTCCGCAAAAGCCGAACCCTGCTCGCGCATTTTATAAAAAAAAACGCATGCTGCATTTGCGTAGTTCCCGCATGTAATTTTCGCCAGAAAATTACACATGCAGCTGGTGTAGATAAAAATTTTTAAAAAAAACGCATGCTGCATTTGCGTAGTTTCCGCATGTAATTTTCGCCAGAAAATTACACATGCAGCTGGTGTGGATAAAAATTTTTAAAAAAAAACGTATGCTGCATATTGACACAAATTCATAAAATCTATATATTTAATATCACATTCCGCGGGGGTGGTGGAATTGGTAGACACGCAAGCTTGAGGTGCTTGTGGCGTAAGTCGTGGCCGTTCAAGTCGGCTCCTCCGCAAAAGGCTTCCTTTCAGGAAGCCTTTTTTCTTTTAAACGAAAAAAATCCACTTTTAAGAAATTTCTCTGTTGATTTATGCCTCCAATATGTTATAATGGATTTAATAATATAACCCAGAGGTAGCAGGCTTTAAGTCTGTTATCAAAAAACTCAGGAGGCCAAAAAAATGGCAAAAGTAGAACTTAAAGGTATTGGAAAAGTTTACGACGGCGGTGTTCGTGCTGTAACTAATTCTAATATCACTGTTGAAGACAAGGAATTCTGCGTATTCGTAGGTCCATCTGGTTGTGGAAAATCAACAACATTACGTATGATTGCTGGTTTGGAAGATATTACAGAAGGTAAACTTTACATTGATGGAATCGAAATGAACGATGTTCCACCAAAAGACCGTGATATCGCCATGGTATTCCAGAACTACGCTCTTTATCCTCATATGACTGTTTATGATAACATGGCATTCGGATTAAAGATTCGTAAAATGGATAAAGCAGAAATCGATCGCCGTGTTCGCGATGCTGCTAAACAGCTTGATCTTACACAGTATCTTGATAGAAAACCAAAGGCACTTTCTGGTGGACAGAGACAGCGTGTTGCTGTAGGTCGTGCTATCGTTCGTAATCCTAAAGTATTCTTGTTTGATGAACCTCTTTCAAACCTTGATGCTAAACTTCGTGTAACAATGCGTTCTGAATTAGCTGCTCTTCATAACAGACTTCAGGCTACAATGATCTACGTAACTCATGACCAGATTGAAGCTATGACATTAGGAACAAAAATCGTTGTAATGAAAGACGGTTTCATTCAGCAGATTGGTGCTCCATTATTCCTTTACAACAACCCAATCAACAAATTCGTTGCAGGCTTCATTGGTACACCTCCAATGAACTTCTTAACTGTAAAAGTTCTTGAAAAAGACGGAAAGATTGTTTGTGATGAAGGATCATTCGAAATCAATCCAACAGAAGAACAGGCTAAATACTTAAAAGCTTACGTAAACAAAGAAGTTTCTTTTGGTATCCGTCCAGAAGACTTAACATACGTAGAAAAGCCAGCTGCTAAAGATGATATGCAGATGAAGATTGTAAACAAAGAACCACTTGGTGCTTCTACACATCTTTACCTTGTATCTAACAAAGGTCAGCAGATCATCGTTAATACAAACGCTAATGCAGACTTCCGCTTAGGAGATTCTGTAAACGTTGTACCTAACATGGCAAAAGCTAAATTCTTCTCTCTTGAAGAAGGCGAACCAAACATCTGTGATCAGATTGAAAAGAAATGGTAAGCTAAAAAACATAGCTTAAGCGGCCAGACTTGTGAGCCGTAAATACGTCGAGTCAAGGCACGCTCACGCTTAAAGCCTTGACTTCGCCGTTTTGAGGGTTTTGTAATAAACCCTCAATAAAAGCATCGTTCTTAGGAACGGTGCTTTTTTTTTACCCGTTTTTCTGCTAGAATAACTTTATGACTAAGAATTCCCTGGTTTTATATAGAAGTTTTCTTGCCATAATTGAAGACAGAGATGGCGATAAATATCAGATAAAATTCTGCACCCAGATGGCAAGTGCAGGCGGAAAAAAGGCCCAGTATGGTAGTCAGAAAGTCCGCGAAAAAGACATAGTTCTTTTACACGAAGGTCCATGTAGCTCTTTAGATAAGGCCCTTTTATTTTCTGACGATGCAATTAAAAATCAGATAAACGAAGCTTACGAACTTTTGCAAAGTGATGAGTCTACCGCGACCGCGCCTCTCCCTCTTTCGGAGCTGGCCGAATATTCGCGCGGAGAATTCAGGGCGGACGAAGCCTGGGCTTTTTATAACGAACTTTGCAAAGATTCTCATTTTGCACTAAGTCAGGAAGAACTTAAAAACGGAAAAATCATCTTTATTCCCCGCACTCAGGAAGAAATCAATCTTCTTAATCAAAAACAGTACGAAAAAGAACACGAAGAAGAAATAAGAAATGCCTTTATTCAGCGCTTAAAAAACAAAAAACTGGATTTACCTTCCGACTCAAAATTTATGGGAGAGGTAGAAGCCTTTGCCCTTTGTAAAACAGATAAATCAAAAATCATGAAAGAAGCGGGCATAAGTCAGACAATTGAAAAAGCCCATAAACTTTTAATTGAATGCGGAATCTGGGATGTAACAAAAAATCCTTATCCAACAAGATTAGGTTTTTCTTTTGAATCTGCAAAAGAAGGGCTTGGCGCTATGCCTGAAGAAGAAAGGGTAGAAGTGCCTGCTCTGGCCTATGCCATAGACAGTGAACATTCTACAGACCCTGATGATGCCGTTGCCTTCGACGGAGAATATCTGTGGGTTCATATTGCAGACCCTGCCTCATCAGTTTTACCCGATTCTTCAATTGATATTGCCGCAAGAAACAGGGGTACAACCTTATATATTCCCGAAGGAGCATCTCGAATGCTTGCAGAAAGCTGTCTTGAAGATTATGCCCTTGGCTTAAAGGAAATAAGTTCTGCCCTGTCTTTTAAAATCAAGCTTGACGAAAAAAGTCAGATTGAAGACTGTCAGGTTTTAAAAACAAGAGTAAAGGTAAAAAGACTCACCTATAAAGAGGCAGAAGAATTAAAGGAAAGCCCGGAATTAAAACCTTTGTTTGAACTTGCAAGAAAAAATAAAAGCAGAAGGGAAGCCAATAATGCCGTTTCAATTCAAATGCCTGAAGTAAGCATTATAGTTGATAAGGAAAGTAAAAAGGTTTCCATTGAAGAAGACATCAAATACGAAAGTAACGATATGATTGCCGAATGTATGATTCTTGCAGGGGAAGGAGCAGCCCGCTTTGCATTTAAAAATCAGATTCCTTTTCCTTTTGTAAGTCAGGAAGCTCCGGAATTTCCGGCCAGTCTTCCGGAGGGCTGGGCAGGTCAGTTTGCCCAGATTAAATGCATGAGAAAGCGTTCAGTTGGAATTACACCGGCTCCTCACGCAGGCCTGGGCCTTTCCTTCTACAGTCAGGTAACTTCGCCCCTGCGCCGTTACGGAGACCTGGTTGCCCACCAGCAGTTACGGGCCTTTATAGACGGCCGCCGCCTTTTAGGAAAGGACGAAATGCTTGAACGCATTGCCGCCGGTGATGCTGCCAGTCTTGCTGCAAAAAAAGCCAGCCGCCAGAGCGATACTCACTGGAAATTAATTTATCTTTTGCAGAATCCTGACAATGTTTACCAGGCATTCTGTATTGACCGCCGTGGAAGCGATGCTTTATTCTTAATTCCTGCTTTAGATATGCAGACAACCTTACACAATGCAGGCGAGGTTCAGCTTAATGATGAAGTCAGCCTTAAAATGAAAGCGGTTGATGTTACAGAGCAGAAACAGGAATTTGTAAGGGTGTAGATGACTAATAGCCTTCATTTTATTATAATAAGGCTATGATAGTAATGAAATTTGGCGGCTCATCAGTCGCAAATGCAGAAAGAATTAAACATGTAGCTTCAATTATTAAAGCGTATCAGAACAAGCGTCCGGCAGTTGTATTATCAGCTATGGGAGATACAACCGATCATCTTTTAGAAGCAGCTGACAAGGCAGTAGAAGGAATTGTAGATGTTGCAGGTGTTGCAAAACTTCACGAAGACACTGCAGCAGAACTTGGAATCAATATAGATACAATCCGTGCCCTTCTTGATGAATTAAAACAGCTCTTAACCGGAATTTCAATGTTAAAAGAAATCAGTAAACGTTCAAGAGACTATCTTGTAAGTTTTGGTGAACGTATGAGTGTCCGCATGATGTCTGCATACCTTAATAAAGAAGGCATACCTGCCCAGTTCTATGATGCCTGGGACATAGGCTTCGTTTCTGACAGTAATTACATGTCTGCCGAACTTCTTGATCAGGTTTGGGAAAATATTCCCCAGCATCTTAATAACTATAAAAACGGAATTGAAAACAGAATACCTATTGTTACCGGCTTTATTGCAAAGGACGCAAAAGGTAATATTACAACTCTTGGAAGAGGTGGTTCTGACCTTACAGCAACAATGATTGGTGCTGCCATGAGGGCAGATGAAGTTCAGACCTGGAAGGATGTTGACGGTATTTTAACTACAGATCCTCGCCTGGTAAAAGAAGCAAAGCCTGTTCCTGAAGTAACTTATGAAGAAGCACAGGAGCTTGCAATGTTTGGTGCTCAGGTATTGCATCCGCGATCGATGCTGCCTGTACGTAAAACGGGGACTCCGGTTCGCGTGAAGAACTCTTACAATATTACAAGTCCTGGTTCAATTATCGTAGAAAAACACGCAGGAAAAGTTCCACCTGTATGTGCAATTACAACTGTAAAGCACATCACCTTAATTGATATTGTTTCTTCCCGCATGCTTGGTGCCGCAGGTTTCCTTGCTCATATTTTTAATAATTTCTTAAAATGGAATATCAGTATTGATGTTATTGCAACTTCAGAAGTTTCTGTATCTCTTACAGTAAATACAAAAGCAGATTTGACCGGCCTTATTTCAGATCTTGAACAGGCAAGTCAGGTTTCTGTTAGAAAAAACAAGGCTATCGTTACAATTATTTGTGATGCAGCTCATTCTTCTGCAATTCTTGCAAGTGGTTTTGATGCCCTTGCCGACGAAGGAATCAACGTTCAGATGATTTCTCAGGGGGCAAGTAAAGTAAACATCAGTATGATTGTTGACGATGAAGAAGCTGACCGTACAGTTCAGATTCTTCATAATGCATATTTTTCTTAATATTCTTATTCCCAGGGGTATTTCATCTTCCAGTCTTTTCTAAGACTGTCCATGGTTTCAATCAGATTTTCGGACTTTTCAAAAGTGTGAATGTCTGATTGATAAAGCCCCTTGAGAATACAGTCGTTTGAGTGGGCCAGCTCATATTCATAGCCGTTAATTGCAAAGGGAAGATTTATTTCTTCTATAAGGTCACTTTCGCCGCCCCAGATATTTTTATATAAATAAACCTTTGCCTTCTGGGCCATAAAAAAGTTTTCTACTGTAATATAACCTTTGCTGCCCCATATTACTGCATTGTGGCTTCCGCTTTCGGTTGGAAGATCCATGGCACTCTGGAAAGAACTTTGAATGCCGTTTTCAAAAGTCAGATTAACCCCGTTCCAGGCATCAATTCCCTTAAGCATTCTTACTGCAGAAGAGATTTTTTTTACAGGAGAAAAATCTGCAATCATCATTGAAAAATAGATATTGTAGATTCCTAAATCAAGAAGGGCTCCTCCTGCAAGTTCCGGCGCGTAATTTCTATCGTTAGGATCATAAGGATTTCTGTTACAAAAGCGGGAATCAATATTAATAATGTCTCCAATTAATCCTGATTTTATAACCGAGCGGATTTTTGCAATACAGGGATTAAAGGCTGTCCACATTGCTTCCATAAAAAAGAGGCCTTTTTCCTGTGCAAGGCTGATCATCTCGTCCAGCTGTTTTTTTGAACAGCCGGCAGGTTTTTCGCAAAGTACATGTTTTCCTTTTTTTAAGGCCTTTATGACCCATTCGTGGTGAAAGGCGTGGGGATTTGCAATATAAACTGCATCTACATCCTGATCATTCAGCAGTTCTTCATATGAGCCGTATGATTTCTGGAAATTCCATTTTTTTGCAAAAGCCTCAGCTTTTTCCTTGTTTCTGCTTGCTACTGCATAAAGCTTTATTTTTTTTCCGTCAAAATCTGGAAGTTTTCCATCTTTTACACCGTTCATGGCAGTGGCCATACTGTTTGCAATGCGACCAGGGGCTAAAATTGCCCAATTAACATATCTATTCATACTTAAATTATAAAGGATATTCTTTCAAAAAGATGTATGTTTCTCTATTTTGATTGTAGAAGATAAGGTTATTTTTTGTTATTATAGGATATCAAAAAGAAAGTCTGGAGGATAATTATGAAGATTGCTCTTGTTGGTTATGGAAAAATGGGACATATGATTGAGCAGGCTGCAAAAAAGGCTGGTCATGAAGTTGTAACCACTATTGATGTTGTAGCAGAAGACGCAAAAGTAAAAGTTGCTGGCGGAGATACAGATTCTATTGTTCGTGCAGTTAAAGCAAGCGGTGCAGAGGGAATTATTGAATTTACTCATCCTTCAGTTGTAATTGCAAATATTAAAGCGCTTCTTCCACTTGGACTTCCATTAGTTGTTGGAACTACCGGCTGGAATGATAAACATGCAGAAATTGCTGCCTATGCAAAAGAAGTTGGCGGTACAATCATGACTGCAGGAAACTTTTCTATTGGTGTAAATATGTTCTACAGAATTGTGGAAGAGGCTGCAAAAATCATGTCTCAGTATAAAGATTATGATGTTGCGACCTGGGAAATGCATCACAATCAGAAAGCAGACAGCCCAAGTGGTACTGCCTTAGAAATTGCCCGCAGGGTTCAGGCCGGATATAAAAATAAAACAGAAATTGTTACAGATGCATTCCACGAGCGTCCTCTTGAAAATCAGCTTCATGTAAGTTCAACCCGTTGTGGAAATGTTCCTGGTACCCACAAGGTCTTCTTTGACGGAACTGCAGACACAATTGAATTAACCCATACAGCAAGAAGCCGCGAAGGTTTTGCTGTAGGGGCTGTAGATTCTCTTGTTAAACTTGATTCTGCTTTAAAGACCGGAAAAATTACAAAAGGAAATCTTTACGGCTGGGATGATTTATACTAATTTAGAATAATTCATTAAAACACAGGCGCTTGCCAGTAAAAGCTGGGCAAGAAGAAAAAAGATATAAAATACCACTTTAGAATGTCTAAAGTGGTATTTTTTTTCGTCCAGAATGTAGTAAACAAGGGTAGAAAGCTGAATTCCTGCTCCTGCAAATAAAAAGACAGAATATAATCTGTGGGAATAGCAGAGGCTTATGAGTGTAAGGTAATGAAAAAATCCCCCTGCCATAAGGGTAATTAAAATCCAGATATAAGAGGTCACTTTTTGTTTACCAATAAAAAAGCAGCTGCTTACAGCCAGGGCCAGATAAAAAATTATAGAAAATACTGTAAGCGGAAGGGGAATGTGGTAAAGAAAAAATACCGGAAAATGCAGATTTATAAAGGCGATTATTGCCAGAATTGTAAAAACTCTGGTGCAGTAGCGGAACTTTGTATTTTTATCAAATATAAAGAAAGCTATTGCAAGGCTTGTAAAGAAAAAACTGATGTCGCTCAGGGCAAGAACTCTGCGGGAATCGGGCAGAAATCTTGTAAGCAAATAAGTTGAAATACCTGCAATCAGGGGTAAAAGCAAGGTTGAAAGAATTTTTAAAATTAATCTTGAGGTTTTCATTTATTTTTGTTTTTCCTTTGTTTAGTTCAAAGCTTTAAGAGAATCTCTAAGAATAAGAGAACCGCTTACAAGATGTCTTCCATGAATGTAAGGCTCATTGTTCAGCTTTTTAATAATCAAATCTGCCGCTACATTAGCAACGTCCTGAGGTTTTATATAGACGGTTGTTAAAGGAATGGAAGTTCTGTTTGGCGAAAGGTAATTATCAAAGCCGGTTACAGAAATATCTTCTGGTACCTTGTAGCCAAGCGATGTCAGCTTATCAATAAGGTTTGCCGCAGTAAGGTCACAGTTGCAGATAAAGGCTGTAGGCATATCATCTAAAGGAAGCTTAAATTCAATGGCATTTCCATTGCTGTCTCTGTCATCAATAATATCTTTTAAGCCTGTTTCAAAGTTGTTTTCCAGCATGGCCTTTTGAAAGCCCATATAACGGTCGCGGATAGAGGTTGTTGCGTTAAAGTTTCCTACAAAGCGAAGCTTTTTGTGTCCCTGACTGATTACATGACTTGTAAGCATATAAGAGCAGTAGTAGTCATCATTAGAAACGCAGTCTAAGTCCATTTCGTTTGTGTAAAAGTCCAGCAAAATAAAGTTGTTGAAATTTGCATGAATAGTCTTTATGTATTCTGCTGAAGTCTGTCCAAGAATTATAAGGCCGTCAATTTTTTTGTCATTTATTGTTCTTGGTAAAACAAGGTTTGCTTCATCTTCATTAGAAAGAAGCTCCATTATGGTATAATAATCTCTGTTTAAAAGTTCTGTAGAAAGGTGATTGAATAAATACCAGTAAAAGGAAATATCTTTTGAAAAGAATTTATTTGGAATTAAAACTCCAATGTTACCTGTAATTTTTCCGTTTTTTACGTTTGGACCTGTTTTCTTTACTTTATAGCCCATTTCTTCGGCTATGTCTTTAATCTGTTTTCTAAGATCATCGCCAACTCCTTCTTTATTTGAAAGAGCCTTAGATACGGTAACTGTACTGATCTTAAGTTTTTCAGCTATGTCCGAAAGTCTTACTTTTTTCTTCTGTTGCATAATGTAAAAGTATATCATAGATTTACTTAAAAAAAAACTAAAAAAAAGTAAAAATAAGAAAAAAATGAAGCGCTAAAGATAAATATTTATTAATATGATTTTTCCTTAAAAAATGCTAGACTAAACTTATGGGACGAGAAATTGAAATAAAAATACCTTTATCTGCAGAAGAATATCAGAAGCTTTTTGATTTGATTTTTAACAAAGAAAATGCAATTGATGGAGTTACCGTAAAGAGGGGAGGGAATACAGGCGGATTTCCCCGGCTGATTACAAAAAGGGACGAGTACTGGTCTAAGTATAATAGCAGGGAAGAAAGACTTGCAAATAATGAACCTCAGGTCATAAGGCTTAGAAGCGAAGATGACGGAAAAACATGCAGAAGTTTTTTTACCATAAAATATAAGAAAAAGGAAAACGGAATTGAATTTAACCGGGAAGATGAAACTTTTGTAGAAGATGCCGAAGTTTTACGGGAATTTTTTGCAGAAGCTGGCTATCACAAATGGTTTGATAAAGTTAAAAAATCTTCTGGAGCTTACTGCCTTTCTACTGTATTGCCCGGAGTTGAATTTCACCTGGAAATGGAAAAAGTAAATGATTTACCCTATGTTGAAATTGAAGTAACAGATGATCAAATGGATGCAGAAAGTGTAAGAAAAGGGCTGGAGGACTTTGTATTGCAGTTGGGCTTAAATCCACAAAAGAGGGACAGCCGCAGCTGGGTTGAGATACTTAATCAAAAATAAAAAAAAACAATTCGCATTATCGCTCTTTTTGCTGTATAATTAATCATTATGTCTGATGATTTGTTAGCAATTATTAAAAAAAGTAAGGCAGAAAATACTGAAAAAAAAGGGGCAGATAAAAAAGATATCTGGCTTATTTTTACTATGGGAAATAAGGCTGATGGTAATAATTCCTATGCTATTCCTGCCGATTGTGTAAAAGAAATTCTGCGTGACGCAACAGTATTTCCCCTTCCTTTTGTTCCTGCTTATGTAAATGGCGTTCTCAACCGTTATGGAGATCCCTACGTAGTTATTGATACATCTGTGCTTGAAGGCAAAGATGCTCAGCATTCTTTTCTTTTTATTGTTTTAAATGATGAAAGTCATACCTGCCTTCGTATTACAGATGTAAAAGACTTTTTTTCTGCTTCTGAAAAAGATATTGTCCATTTTACCGAAGCAGAAATGTCTGATTATTATGAAGGAACTCTGAAAATTAATGGTGAAGAGGTTTTTGTTTTAAAAGTTCAGGCCATAATTGAAAAAGTAGGAAAAGAAATTGCAGCAGCTTGATCAATTTGTTTGTATTGAATATCCGCAAATAGATTTTTTAATTCCTCAAAAAGACGTTCTTTCGTGCGTCGGAGTTAAGGATGTTGAAACTTCCCTGCTGCAGAATCAGCATTCCGGTATTGTAGATTTTGATGAAATTGCAAAAAAGTTTAATCAGAGTCCGCGGGAATCAGATATAAAAACAATGATTGTGCTCAAAGGGGAGGAGAAGCAACTTTCTGTTATTACAACTCAGGAATGCCGGGTATTTACAATGAATTACAAAGATTTCGGATTATTCTCAGATTTATATTCAAAGGGCTTTGAACATTTTGGCATTTTTGCCTGCTCTTTTGATGGCAGCAGAATGAGGCTTTTAATTAATGCAAAGCAGACTATAAAATTTATGAATAATTACTTACTGGAGGAGTTATGATTAATGTACTTGTGGCAGATTCTTCTGCTGTAATCCGCTCTCTTCTTAAGGAAATTATTCAAAAAACAAAAAAACTAAGCTGGGTAGGAGAAGCGTCTTCTTATTCTCAGTTTACAGAGCTTTGTGCTCAAATAAAACCAAACGTCATTATTGCTGATAAATCTCTTTTTGATTCAGACAGAAACTCAACCCTTTCTGATTACTGCAGCCATTCTCAAATACCAACTATTATTTATTATACTGCAAATGATAAAGCAGATTATTCTTCTAAAAATATAAGATTCATAGAAAAGCCGGCCTTTATCAATTTTTCTTCAGAAAAAATTGCAGAATATGCTTCTTTTCTTGAACAGCAGGTTTACGATATAAAATGCAATCTGCTTTTTGAAAATCATCCTTCCTCTCTTGCATCAACTGTGAATGAAGATGGTAGCTTAGTCTCTGAATTACCCTCCCTTTCTTCTGATTATTCCATGCGCAACTTTAAGGCAGTTCTTGTAGGTGTTTCTACAGGAGGACCTGGAGCTCTGCTTGATTTTCTTAAGGGGATTGGAGCTAACTTTCCTCTGCCAATTTTTATTACCCAGCATATAGATTCATTTTTTGATAAAAATCTGATTGAATGGCTTTCTGCCGAGGCTCTGCTTCCGGTGGAACTTGCTCAGAATAATACAAAGCCGCTTGCCGGACACGTGTATTTTGCACCTTCTGATGAACATTTGACTTTTGTTCCATATCCTAATGATGATTATCACATTGTTTTAAATCACGATGCTCCAGTAAATTTCCTGCGGCCTGCTGTAGACAAAATGTTTGAAAGTGCAGCAAAAGTTTTTGGAAAAAACTGCATTGCTGTTGTGCTTACCGGAATGGGGGCTGACGGGGCTAAGGAATGTCTTCACTTAAAGCAGCTGGGCGCCTACACAATTACTCAGGACGAAGCAAGCTGTGTTATTTATGGAATGCCTAAGGCTGCCTTCGAAATGGGCGCTTCCTGTGAAGTTTTACCTTTAAAACAAATTCCAAAAAGGCTGTGGAGCCTTATAAAGAAAGATGAGGATTAATGTGGATAAGCAGACAGAAGTTTTAATTGAAGGGCTTAACTCTAAGATTCTCGCTTTTTCCGGTATTTATGTTGCAAAATCACAATATGAAAGCCTTGCTAATTACATAAAAAAAAGGGCAGAGGTAAAAGAAGTTTCAGTCTCTGATTATTGTAATTCTCTTTCAGCAGATACCTTAGAATTTGACAGGATTATAAATCAGGTAACAGTCAATGAAACTTATTTTTTTAGAGAAGTAAAGCAGTTTGAATTTCTTGAAAAAGAAGTTTTTCCGCAGTTTATAGGAAAAAATCTTACTATATGGACTTGCTGTTGTTCTACAGGAGAAGAGCCTCTCTCACTTCTGGCTCTTGCCTTATCCATGAATATCAACATTACAATTTATGCCTCCGATATTGACGATAATGCCCTTAAGATTTTTTCCAGAGGACAGTATTCTACTTACTCTTTACGCTCAGACGGGCAAAAATATCATAAGCTTTTAGATTCTTATTCTCAAAAAACAGAAAGTCAGATTATATTCAGACCGGAATTTTTAAATAGAATTCACAGCTTCAAGTTTAATCTTATCCAGGATGAAATCTCTTCGCTTCCTTTTGCAGAAGAAGTAGACATTATTTTTATGAGGAATGTCTTTATTTATTTTGATAAGGAAACAAGAAAGATGGTTACAAATAAAGTCTGCCAGCGTCTCAAGAAAAATGGAATCCTCTTCTTTTCTATGAATGAAATTGGTTCAATAGACAAGAATATCATACCGGATACTTTGCATAAAAAGAATAACGCTCAGGTTTATTATTTTGAAAAAGGTGAAGCTGATAAAAAGACTGCTTCGCAAATTATTGCTTCTACTGAGTTAAAGAGAAAAGAAAAAGAGAGCCAAATTGCCAGGGAAAAAGTGCGGCGGGAAGTTGAAAAAATAAAGCAGCAGAAACTCGAACAGGAAAAACTCGAGCAGGAAAAGTTTGTGCAGGAAAAACTTGAACAGGAAAAAGTGCTGAGCGAGAAATTAAAAAAGGAAAACTCAAAAAAATTTGATGCAAAGCAGACTTACGAAATGGTTTGCATGGAAATAAACCGCGGAGATTTTGAAAAAGCAAGGCTGATTGCCCGGGGAATAAATGGCCCAGATGAAAAAAAATATTCTTTCTTTATGCTTGGCTATATTGAGTATCATGCAGATAACAGAGCCGAAGCAGAAAATTTCTTTGCCTCTGCAGAAAGTCTTTCTCCTGGCTTCTGGCCGGCAGTTTTCTATCATGGAATGGTACTTCGTGATTTAGGTAAAACTGAATCTGCCCTAAAATGCTTTTCTAAATGTAAAAATCTCATTAATAATTTTGGAAAAGACCTTCCTTACGATTTTGCACTGGATTCTTTTAGTCCGGCATATATATCTTCGCTTTGCGAAATTTTTTCAAATGGAGGCAGAATGTAAATGAATATTGATAAAAATCTTTATATTGCAGATTACATTTCTGAAGCTCGTGAAATTCTTGATTCTTTAGACGACATCGCAATTGAAGCTTCTAAGAAAAAGCGTAATACAGGATGTTTGAACGAAATTTTAAGACTTTTGCATACTTTAAAAGGTTCTTCCAGAATGATGGAGTATGTCCAGATTGAAAAGGTTGTAAATCATCTGGAAACAGTTTTTAAAAATATACAGAGCAATCAGACTGAAATTTCTAAAAAAATAGTTCAGCTTCTTATGGGCGTTACAGATCTGCTTCATAAAGTAATTAACAGAATTGAAGACGGAGCAGATGGCAGCTTCAGCGAATTTGAAGATGTTATTATAAATATTGATAATGCAATCGAAGATGAAAACTTTAGAACTGATTTTTCCGGCGAAAAAAAGGAAAAGAAGGAAGTTGAAAGCGAAGCAAAAACGGAACTTGAAAATGAAGATTTTTTTCACGATTCTCAAACCATAAAGATTCAGGTTTCTCAAATAGATTCAATCCTGCAGTCATTGGACAAACTGATTATGCGTCAGATAAAATTAAAGAATGTAATAGACGACTTAAAGCAGCAGCCTGAACGTACAGAGTTTCAGTCCTTCCAGGAGCTTTCTGAAAATATTTCGGTACTAGAAAATCAGAGTGTAGAAATTCAAAAAAATATCATTGCCCTTAGAATGCTGCCTTTTGATATGATTTTAAGACCAATCAAGCGTTCTATTGTTGCAGAGGCCTTAAAAGCAGAAAAAAACATCGATTTTGATATTCCTCAGTCAGAAATTACAATCGATAAATTTATTCTTGAAAAACTTCCCGCCATTTTAATCCATCTGGTACGTAATGCAATTGATCATGGAATTGAAACTAAAGAAGAGCGTGTAAAACTTGGCAAGACCGAAACTGGAAAAATCTCTGTTACTGTAAGCCAGGTTTCTAACCGTATTTTTGTAAACGTAAAAGATGATGGTCACGGAATTGATTATGAAAAAATAAAGGAAAAGGCCTTAAGGCTCTATCCTGAAAGGGAAGCTGAAATTCAAACTGCAGATAAAACCGAATTATTGCAGTATATTTTTGTCCCCGGATTTTCTACAAAAAATGAACAGTCTGAACTTTCCGGGCGTGGAATCGGCCTTGATGTAGTAAGAACAGAAATGGATAAACTTAAGGGAAAGATTTCCGTTTATTCAGAGCTTAACAAGGGAACAAATTTTGAACTATCGCTACCGGCCTCGCTGGCAACTCAGGACGGACTTTTTGTAAGTGTTTCTAACAGTTCTTATCTTATTCTTTCTCATTATATAAAAGAGATTTTAACCGTAAATAAAGATGAATTTTTACAGATGCAGCATGGACCTGTAATAAATGTTCATAATGAACTTATTCCGATTTTTGACTTTGATATTATAAATTCAAATTCAAAAAAACAGACAAATACTAAAAAAGAACTTTCTGTAGTTGTACTTGAATACCTGAATCGTAAAATTGGAGTTATTGTAGATAAAATCCTTCATTATGGAACTGTCGTTATAAAACCTGTTCCACCTTTATTAAAGGATTTTAATGCCCTGCAGGGTGTCGTTTTTGACGAAAATTACCGCATTATTCCGGTTCTTAATATTCCGGATACAATGCGCAGGTTCAAGGTCGTAAATGTTTATGATATAAAAAATCTTGAAGTAAGAAAAATGCCGAAAATGCACTCGGTTCTTGTCGTTGATGATTCTCATACAACACGCCATATTGAACAGATTATTCTTGAAGCTGAAAACTATAATGTTTCTACAGCTGTAGATGGAATTGATGCACTTGAAAAAATGAAGCAGTATAAATTCGATCTTGTTGTAACTGATGTCAAAATGCCTCGAATGGACGGCTTTGTTCTTTTACATAATATGCGTCATAAAGAAGAACTTAAAAATATTCCGGTAATAATTGTTTCTTCCGTATTTGAAAGTGATACTCTGGAAAAGGCGAAAAATCTTGGAGCTCAGGGCTATATTGTAAAATCTGATTTTGAGCGTGAAAGTCTTGCGGCTAAGGTAAAGGAGCTTTTAAATGACTAAAAATGAAAAGACTCTGATTTACGTTGCAGAACCTTCAAAAATACTTTGCAAGATGATTTGTAATGAACTGGAAAAGCTTGGTTTTCTTGTTGAAGCTTTTACAGAAGGTTTTTCGCTCTTAAGAAAAATAGTAAGAGAAAGTCCCTCTCTTATAATTGCTTCTAAAGAACTTGAACAGATAAACGGCGTGGAGCTTTGTAATATAATAAAAAACGGCTCACCAAAACAGGGAATCCCTTTTATTTTGATTACAACAGATGATAAAATACAGGATTTCTGGAATGATACATCTCTTGTGAGTAAGGCGCTTTCTGTTTCCGGCCAGAATATAGAAGCTTTAATTCAGTCAGTTCAGGATTTGCTAAACTGCAAATATATAGCTGCAGATACTTTTTTTGAATCCGATGAAGATAACTATAGTAAAAAGGAACTTTCTCCTGATGAACAGATTTCTTCCTGGATATTAAATTCTATGTCTAAAAGTGAATTCTTTTTGACTATGTCTAAGAATGTAATCGGGCTTTATAACGATGTAAGGGATCTGGACACTCTTGTTGGTAATCTTTTTAGAATACTCTATAGAGCCTGCGATTACGATATTATCACTTTAATTCTTGATGCTCAGAATGCCCGTGTTTATAAAACCGGAATTGAGTTTTTTAATCAGGATACTATTGATGAATTCTGGAATATTTGTAAAACAGAATATGAACAGCAGGCCAGAAAAAATCATACTGTAAAATATGAAGAAAAGAAATTCATTCAAATTGTAAATCCTGTTGATGATTTATCTTTTTATTTTTTGCCAAAAACCGGGCCCGATAAAAAACTTGAATCATACAGAGCTTATACAATTAAAAATGGAAATGAATTTGTCGGCACTCTTCATTTAGCTTCCTGCCGTAAAAAAATCTTTAATTATAAAGTTCAGTCATCTATAGATTTTATATTGCCTTCTCTTGCAAATATTTTACAGGAATCTGTCAGTCATTCCATTCTTGTGGATAAGGAATATAAAATCAGAACAGCATTTTCTAAGTTTGTTCCAAAACAGGTAATTAATGATTTATTAATTTCTGATGGAAGCAAGGAACTTAATAATAATAACGAAAAACGAAACGTTGTTATTTTGATGAGTGATATAAGAAGTTTTACATCTATAAGTGAGATTAACCGGCCGGAAGATGTTGTAAACTTCCTTAATAACTACTTTACCCATATGGTAGATATTGTAAAAAAATATGGCGGCACAGTAGATAAGTTTATTGGTGATGCAATTATGGTTTTGTTTGGTGCTCCTATCAGTTATAACGATAATGCAAAACGTGCGGTAAGTGCAGCACTGGAAATGTATGCCCAGCTTGAATCTATTCCCTGTGACCAGCTTAAGTTTCCCGATGGAATGAAGCTTGATATAGGAATTGGAATTCACTATGGCGATGTTATTGTCGGGCAGATAGGTAGTGCAGATAAAACTAACTATACTGTAATTGGTGATGCCGTAAACCTTGCTTCCCGTCTTGAAGGTCTTACAAAACTGTATGGTGCAAAAATAATTGTTTCCGGGGCGGTAAGCGACGAACTTGATGAATCTATGAATCTTTTGCTCTTAGATTCTGTAAAAGTAAAAGGTAAAAAAGAGAGTGTATTTATTTATCGTGTAGATGAAAAGCCTTTGCCAAAAGACTTTTCAGATGCATATGAAAAGGGATTTAAAGCTTATAACGAAGGGGCCTTTAATCTTGCTGTTCCATATTTTGAAAAAGCTGTGGAGCTTATTCCTAATAATAAAGCTGCAAAATTAATGCTTGAGCGTTGTAATGAATTTTTAATTAATAAACCAGAAAACTGGGATGGTGCAATTGCACTTACATCTAAATAATAGATTTACCATGCGGAGGTAAAAATGAGTCTAAAAGAAAAATTTAAAAAAACTAAAAATTTAGAACAAGACGTAAACTTTGGAAAAGAAACTTTTTACAAACTGCTTCTACCTGTGATAGGTTTTGAAATTCTTACCATGGCTTTGAGTATTGTTCTGGGCGATGTGCCGTTGGCAAAACTGCCGGGAGTAATAAGCGCAGGGGTAATAATCTGTCTTATTTTAAACATAGTAATTCTTTCAATCTCGGTTACATTTTCAGCTCAATCTATTACAGAAGATCTGGTTTCATTTTACGGAGAAGAAACAACTGTAAAAGAGCGGACAAAACTTATGAAGCAGTTAATGGCCATGCCTCCAAAAGTTGGTATTATTGTACTGATTTCATTCATAGTTACAGGTACAATCTGGGAAATTATCTCTACAAACCTGGCAAGATTAAATAAGGATTCTTACATTCTTTTTGGCCTGGGAATTGTAATAGGTACCTATTATGCAACGGTCTACGCTATTACAGGCGTAACACAGAAAATCTGTTCTCATTATGCAGCTATAATTGTAGAAAAAGGGGTTTCAAAAGCCGAGGTTGATAAAAATCATACCTTTGGAACAAAATCAACTTTAATTACAGTTTTACATATCTTCCTGCCAATTATTATTTCAAGTCTTTCCTTTTTAATTCTTTCATGGCGGGTATATGTTTCATACCTTTCTTTAAGAATTATAATTAAAAATCTTATTACTCTTGGACTTGTAAATTCTATTTTCTATTTTATTTTCTCAACTTCTTTGTTCAAGCGAATGATGCGTTCTATAAACAATATGAAAGATATTCTTGGTGGAATTAATAAAGACAATCTTCATAAGGTAAAGTCAGAACCAACAGACCTTTCAAATGAGTTTATGTATAATCTCTATCTTATTAATACAATCATAAGCATTTTACAGAATATTTTAAGAGAAAGTCAGAGAATCAGTCTTGATGTAATTGAGTCAAGTAATGAACTTTCTGTAATTTCCCGCGAAACCGCCGTAACTTCGCTGGAGCAGAATTCTGGAGTAAAGGAACTGCTTTCCGCAATGGAAGAATCTGATGCTCTTTCTAAAAATATTGCAGAAAAAATAGGTGAGGTATCTATTGTTGCCCGCAGAACTACAGATAATATCACCGAAGGTTTTGATATTCTAAAAGAAAATATGCACAAACTTGATGAAATTAAATCTGCCAATAACGTAACAGTTGAAGGAATCAAGGAACTTACAGAAAAAGTTTCCGGTATTTCAGATATTGCAAGAATTATTAATTCCATTGCCGATCAGACAAATATCATAGCATTTAATGCAGAACTTGAAGCATCCAGTGCCGGCGATGTAGGGGATAATTTCTCTCTAGTAGCAAACGAGATTCGTCGTCTTACAAACAACATCATTCAATCTACAGAAGAAATCAGAAAAAGAATTATAGAAATCCAGCATTCATCAGATGAACTGCTTTCTTCTTCTCAAAACGGAAGCGAAAAAATTATGGATGGTAATCAGATTATTACAGATTTGAATCATCGTTTTGAAGAACTTAAAGCTTCTTCTGAGTCTATGGATTATGCATCAGAAGATATCAAGCAGATTATTGAACAGCAGACCGCTTCTTTTGCCCAGATTGTAATCACTCTTCGTCAAATTGCCGAAGCCGCAGAAACCTTCTCTGGTTCAACTCAGAAAATCAGCGATTCAGCACAAAATCTCTGCACAATTTCTGACAACTTGAAGAGTTTACAGCCGGAAAAAGAAGTTGAAGACAAGGCTGAAGTTAATAATAGTGAGGTAGAATAATGAAAGATAATTTATCACTGGAAAGAAAAATTTTAAGGGCAAGCCATCTTCCTGATGTTGCAAGTGGTATTGTTATTCTTTTGTATACTGTTTTAATTTTAAACTTAAATATCAGAACCCATTATCTTCATATTCTGGTAGTTCTTGCACTTATCTTTGTTGCTCAGTTCTGTCTTTCTCCAATTACAAATCATTTGTTTATGGGCAGAGTTTCCAGGAGAATAAAAAAATGGGAAACAGAAGAAAGTACACAGGAAGAAAGAACAAAACTCCTCTTAGATTTACATAAATTGCCTGCCAGAAAGCAGCTGGAAGCCTTCTCTTACTTTTTTATTTGTACCTTTTTACTTGCCGCTTCATATCACATTCTTCTTGATATGAATATTGCCTTAAATATTGTAAGTATATTCAGCTGTCTTTTAGGGGCTTATGTTGCAAGTCTTCTTGCTCTGGCTAATACAAGGGCAATTTGTAATGACTATGCCTGCCGGATTGTTGAAGAAGGTGTAGATGAAAAGTTATTGAGTAATAAAACTCATCTTGGTACTTCGTATCAGAAAACTTTTACCCTTTATTGTACTATTCCTGTAATATGGGGAGTTATTCTTGCTGTAATGCTATTTTATGTTTATTACTTTAATAATATTCCTTCCGATGCAGGCTTCCTTCCTGCTGATTTAACAGGCCCTGGCTTACGGGGCGTTCAGCTTTCCCGAATCTGTATTGTTTTAGGAATAAATGTAATTATTGGCATTGTATCTGTTTATTCCTTCCTGCACAGTATTTTAGTTTCATCCGGTAAACTTCAGTCTTCAATGCATCATATTATTAAGAATGATATTTTTACTGTAAAACTTGTTTCTACAGATTTTGAAACAGAGGTTTCTTATAACTTACATCTTGTAAATGAGGTTGTTTTACTTTTCCGTTCTATTTTGGATGAGATTCGGGCTATTGGTAATACAATGATTGTTCCTATAAATGAACTTTCTGTAATTTCTCAAAATACTGCCTCTACCTCTCTGGAGCAGTCTACCGGTGTAAAAGAAATCCTTGCCACAATGGAAGATACCGACCGTCAGACCAGAACTATTGTAGACAAAATTGCAGATGTAACTACCATTGCCGAAGGAACAGAAAACAACGTAACCGCAGGTTTTGATATTCTTCAGTCAAATCTTGATAAAATGACAGAAATTACCGAAGCAAACGTTTCTACCATTTCGGGAATACGTGAATTGGGCGAAAAAATCGGAAGTATTTGGGAAATAGTAAAAATCATTAATGATATTGCAGACCAGACCCGTATTATTGCTTTTAATGCGGAACTGGAAGCTTCCAGTGCCGGTGCAAGCGGAAAGAATTTCCATATTGTAGCAAACGAAGTTCGCCGTCTTGCAGCGGGAATTACAAATTCCGTAGAGCAGATTAAGGACCGCATTACCGAAATTCAGCATTCTTCAGATAATTTGATTATTACTTCGGAAAGTGGAACTGAAAAGATTCGTGAAGGTCTGGAACTGTCAGAAAAATTAAAGGAAAAATTTAATGATATTCAAAGTTCTTCAGAAATTACTGTAGAGTCTGCAAATCAGATTAAAGAGATTATTAATCAGCAGTCAACCGCATTTGATCAGATTGTTGCCACTGTTCGTCAGATTTCTTCTGGAATTGAAAATTTTTCTACTTCTACTGGTACTGTAAATAATACTGCACAACGCTTAAAGGATGCTGCAAATCAGCTGGAAAATCTTCATACAAAAATTATTACACAGGACTAATTAAAGGTATAAATATGAAAAATACATTTTTAGATTATGGATATTCAAAAGAAGAAATTGATAATCGTGTTAATGACAGCTTTTATGCGATTTTTGAAGGTATGAACAGATTCTTCTTTGACGGCTTAAATGATACTTCATATTTTATGGATACAGGAAACTGCGATGCCCGTACCGAAGGAATGTCGTACGGAATGCTTATGTGTGTTCTGATGAACAGAAAAGATTTCTTTGACCGCATGTGGAAATTCGCTGTAGATTTTATGTATATGAATGAAGGCTATATGAAAGGTTATTTTGCATGGTCTGTAGCCCCTGACGGAAAGAAAAATGCCTTTGGTCCTGCTCCAGATGGAGAAGAATTCTTTGCCATGGCTTTGTTCCTTGCAGGAAAAAAATGGGGTGATGGAGAAGGCATTTATAATTACACATCTTGGGCAAAAAAGATTTTGAGAACCTGCCTGCATCATGAAATTCCTATGTGGGATAAGAAATCAGCCCTTATAAAGTTTGTTCCGGGCTGTGCTTTTTCAGATCCTTCTTATCATCTTATGCATTTTTATGAATATTTTGCAAAAAATACTGATGAATCTGAAAGCGCTTTCTGGAGCAGGGCAGCAGAAGCAAGCCGCAGGTATTTAATAAAGGCCTGTCATCCGGAAACTGGAATGAGTCCGGAATATGCAAATTTTGACGGAAGTCCTAATTCTTATGGTCCTCCTGAAGGTCATGGAGATTTTTATTCAGATGCTTACCGTACAGGCGCAAATATTGGCCTTGATGTTTTGTGGCATTCAGGAGCCTTACAGTATGATGAATACAGAAATGCCTTTGGAAAAATTGCAGATAACTTAATTAACTTTTTTGCAGATATTCCTGCAGAAGCTTTTAAGAAATATAAGATTGACGGAAGCCCTGTAAAACTTGCAGATGGCAGCGAAGAAAAAGCTTTGCATCCGGTAGGCCTTCTTGCAACTCTTGCTCAAACAAGCCTTGCCTGTACCCCTGCTGCAGCAAAAAATGCAGAAAAAATAGTCCGCCGCTTCTGGGAAACTCCACTCCGCACCGGCGAACGCCGCTACTACGACAACTGCCTTTATATGTTTGCAATGCTGGCCTTGAGCGGAAAATATGAGCCTTATAATGTGTAAAATTTCAAAATAAAAAAAAGGATGAAAAGCATAAGTAGATTTTCCTTATCCTTTTCATCCTGTTTATCTTTGTTATAAATTTCTAGAAAAAATAGGTAGACACTAAAAGAATGCTGGCGCATTCTTTTTTAACGTGTCTTCTAGAAACGGCCTTCGTCCTTGTCCCAATATCCTAATTCATTGTGAGCAAGGGTGAAGTTTACTACTTCGTCTACAGTTGTAAAGCAGAGACCTACTACTGTGTCTGCGCAGCCGTAGTAGATTGCGATTTTTCCGTCTTTTTCGTCTGTAAGAGCTGCTACAGGGAAACATACATTATCAACGAAACCTGTTGTTTCATAAGGCATTTCTGGAGTAAGCATGTAATCACCACAGCGGTAGCGAACGATAGAAGGTTTTTCGTGATCAAGAATAGCTGCAGAGAATGAGTATACAAATCCGTTACAGGTTGTTGCAACTCCATGATAGAACATGAGCCAGCCTTTTTCGTTTTTTCCTTCTGGAGTTTTGTATTCAATTTCGATTGGTGCAGGTCCGCAACCAATTTTTACTCCCTGCCACCAGCCCTGTCCGCCTTTCTGCATAACAAGTCTGTGTTCTCCCCAGTATTTCATATCTGGAGACTGAGAAAGAAGAATATCACCAAATGGTGTGTGTCCTGAATCAGATGGGCGTGAAAGCATTACATATTTTCCGTCAATCTTTTTTGGGAATAAAACAGCGTTTCTATTAAAAGGCAAAAATGGATTTTCAAGACGGGTAAAATCTTTGAAATCTTTAGTTGTAGCAACACCAATAGAAGCTCCGTCAAAATCACCACACCAGAGGATATAATAGGTATCTTCAACTTTTACACAGCGTGGGTCATAAGCATAGAATGGGTCATGTGGAGTTCCGTCTGGATCGTGCATGTGAATCTTTTCTTTCTGGAATTCCCAGTGAATACCATCTTCTGAGTCTCCAATATAAAGGAATGGGCGGGCAGAAGTGTCTTCTGAACGGAATACTCCCTTGAATTTTCCTTCCCAAGGAATAACTGCCGAGTTGTAAATACGACCCATGCCTTTGAATGGGTTGCGTCCAATTACAGGATTTTCGTCATAACGCCAGATTGGAAGCCAGCAGTCAGCAGGTTTGTCCTGCCAAGGAATATTTGGTAAATTACCGCCACTAATGATTTTTGCCATAATTTTCTCCTATTTGAATAAATAACTATGCTTATAGATTAATGCCCGGATTATTAATTGTCAAGTTTTTTTAAGTAAAAAAGCTGATAAAAATTAAGTAAAAATAAACTAAATAAAAACGTTTAACTGTCAAAAATTTCTATTTTATCTTATAAAAGAGTGCTATAATTCACTTATGAAAACTTTTAAAATTAATAAAATTGAATACAAACGTATTTTAGGTAGAAATGTAAAGGATGCAGAAAAGCAGGAAAGACTTGCCTTGTTCTGGGGAGCATCTGCCCTCGAAGTATGTGTACATGCAAAAGATGTATGGGTAAATCTTTCTTCTGATTATTCCACTTCTGAATGCTGGCTTGCAGTTGAAATTAACGGAGTTCAGGTTTCAAGATTTATTGTTCCAAAAGAAGAAGGCTGGATTTGCCTTGCAAGAAATCTTAATCCACAGAAAGATAATCTTATAAGCCTTATAAAAGATACCCAGGCTATGAGCGGGGATGAAAAACATTCCCTTTTTATAAATGGAATCGGCCTTGATGACCAGGGAAGCTTCACTTCGCTTAAAGAAAGAAAACTTATGATAGAGTTTATTGGAGATTCCATTACCAGTGGAGAAGGCCTCTGCGGCTCTCCTGACGAAATGGAGTGGATTCCCCAGTGGTTCTGTGCAAGTAAAACTTATGCAAGGCAGACTGCCAGAGCCCTTGATGCCGACTGGAGCGTTTTAAGTCAGTGCGGCTGGGGCATTAAATGGGGCTGGGACGGAAACACAAACTCTTCCATGCTTCGTCATTATGAAAACGTCTGTTCCTTAATGTTTGGTGACTATCAGAAAGCTCTGGGGGCTCAGGATTCTTATGATTTTAAAAGACCTGCAGACCTTGTAGTTGTAAATCTTGGTACAAACGATAACGGGGCCTTTTTTCAGCCTGCCTGGAAAGATTCTGACGGAAAAGAAAATCTGCTTTTTAAAGATGAAAAGGAGATTGCCCTGCCAGAAAGCGGCAACAGAGTCAAAGAGGGGGTAAAAGAATTTCTTGCCCTTATAAGAAAACATAATCCTTCTGCAAAAATTATCTGGGTCTGGGGAATGATTAAATTAAAGACCCTTCCTCCTTACATTCTTAAGGGAATTGATGAGTTCAAAAATGAAAATTCTGATTCTAATGTTTTTGCCCTTGAACTTGATGCAATGGAAGATGTAGAAAAAAACAATGAGGATAAGGGAAGCCGCGGTCATCCCGGTCCAAAAACTCATAAACTTGCAGCAGAAAAACTTACTGCCTTCTTAAAGTAAAAAAAGGCTGTCCTTTTGTAAAGGGCAGCCTTAATTTTTAAGCAAACTTACTATTCAAATAAGCGGAAGTTATCAAAATATACTAAAGTTGCTTCTGTTTCGATATCAATAGACTGAATCATGAAGCAGAAAACGTTTGCAAGGTGTGCATCTGGGAAAGCTGAAAGATCAAATAAAACAGTTTTTGCACCTGGTTCAACTAAAATTGCAGGGCTCTGATCCCATGCCCAGTCATCACCATTCTGAACGGCAATTGAAAGGTTGTAGTTATCAGTTCCAGGATTGTATACGTCAACAGCACACCAGTTGTAAGCAGAAAGATCTGTTTCTATAGGTGAGTTACAGCACCAGGTTGCCTGTTTTGAAGTGTTAGCTCCGGCAGGTTCATTTGTACATTTCAAAGAAGTAGGGCCGTCTGTACCCCAGTCTGATGAAGTTGTTGCTGTTAATGAAAGGTTGTGAGATCCCCACTGATCCCATGAGTTTCCAACACCGTACCAGTAGTTTCCGTCTTCAAAATTGTCAAGAAGAAGCATGTTTGTTTTTGGAAGGTCAATTGTTACAAGTTTTGGAGCCTTTACCTTTTTAGGTTTTGCAAACATAACGCTTGTTGAAAGTAATGCAATTAAAGCAATTGAAATAAGTTTTTTCATTTTTTTCCTCACTATGATTTTTTATAAAATAATTTATTTGATGATGCGGTAGTTGTCTAAGTAGAAGCTTCCGCTTGGAGATGTATCGCCTTCCCAGTTTACGCAGCAGATAAACAACTGATCGATGATTTCAAGATTAGGGAAGTTTGAAATATCAAATACAAGAGAGTGGATTCCGGCAGGGCAGCGGATTGGGTCTGTCTGTGTCCAGATCCAGGTTTCACCTGTCTGAAGTACTACAACTAAATCAACAGGGGCATTGCTTGCATTTCCAATGTCTAATACAACATATTTAGCTCCGGTCCAGTCTGTTTCTAATGGAGATGTACAGGTAATTGTTCCCTTGTCTCCGCCAGGCTGTTCTGAATAGGTAACTTTTAAAGAATTTGGTCCGTTTGAACCCCAGTCTGATGAAAGTGTAACTCCCGCTACAAAATCATTTGGCCAGCCTGTCTTGTCCCAGTACAAACCGTCTTCAAAGTCATCCATAACGATAACTTCACCTTCTGGAATTGTCATTTCTACATAATCTGCAGGAACTTTAATACCTTTGAAAGCTTTTGGTAATTTTGGACCCTTTGCAACAAGGGCTGGTAAAACCATAGCTGTTAAAACTAAAACAGCAAGTGCTTTTTTCATCTTATCCTCCTGAATACTTTATTCTTCATTAACATTGTATATTCGTAAAAATAATAGTCAAGAAAAAAAGTTACAATTTTAATTTATTAGTTAATAAAACAGATTAAAAAAATGTTAAAAATTACTTAAAAATGCTTAAATTAAGGCAGAATTTTCTTGCGATTTTTTAAGTTTGGATATATCCTAAAAAGTGGTAAGGGATTATTCAAAACTACAGGATGGATAAAAATGTTTAAAAGAAAAAGTGCAGGAATCCTTCTTGCAACAGGTCTGTCTTTGTTGCTTTCGCCTCTTTTTGCTCAGGCCGGAACAGAAAAACAGGTTCTCCGCTGGTCTTCTGGTAATTCAATCAATGATTATCAACAAAAATATGGCAAAGCAGATTTTCCAATAAATGACATAAGTGTAAAGGCAACTTCTTTTGTTTCTTCAAAAGAGGCAGAACTTGCTGTCCTTGAATCTTATGAAGGAAAAGATGATGTACTTTCCTGGACAGGAGAAAAGGGAAGTGTGGACTGGGTGGTAAATATTCCTCAGGAAGGTTTTTATCACCTTGCAATAGACTACATCCCCCTCAGATACAAGGGGATGAATATTGAATTCGGTGTTAAAGTTGATGGAGATTATCCTTATGATGATTTCCGCAGTGTACGCTTTAACAGAATCTGGAAGGATTCTTATGATATCCGCCAGGACGAAAATGGAAATGATATTGTTCCTGAACAGGAAGAAATATTTGAGTGGACAAAGGCTGCTTTTTTAGACACTCAGGGTTTTTATAATAAAAATCTTCCGGTTTATTTTACTAAGGGACAGCATAAACTTACGCTCGAACTTCACAGAGAAGCTCTGGTTTTAGATTCAATTCATATTTATAACCAGGAAGATTTGCCTTCTTACGAAGAAATATCAACTTCTTATAACTATAAAAAAGAAAATAACCCTGTAAAAACTTATGTAAAAGTGCAGGCAGAAAAAGCTTACAGAAAATCTGATTCAACACTGGTTCCAACTTCTGACCGTTCTGATGCGGCAAGTGAACCTGCAAGTCCTTCAAAAATCAGACTTAATACAATTGGTGGTTCCTGGACCTGGAAATTCCCGGGCCAGTGGATTGAATGGCAGATAGAAGCGCCTGAATCCGGTTATTACAATATTTACATTAAGGCAAGACAGAATTTCCAGAGAGGTTCTGCTGCTACAAGAAAGCTTTATATAGACGGAAAGATTCCTTGTAAGGAATTTGAGGGTCTTGAAATTGATTATTCCTTGAACTGGGGACAGTACACTCCAAAAGATTCAAAAGGAAAGCCTTGTCTTGTTTACCTTGAAAAAGGCCTTCACACAGTAAAACTTGAATCTTCCTTAGGAAAATTAACTCCAATTCTTACAGCAGTTGATGATCTTACTGCAGAACTTAATGCAGTACGCAGACGCTTTATTATGATTATGGGTAGCGAACCAGACTTATACCGCGACTATAATCTCGATAAAGAAATTCCAGGCCTTATGCCAAAGCTTAGTGAATATGCAGACCGCTTTGAAAAAGTTGCCGATGATTTTGAAGCAATTACCGGTCAGTCTGGTTCAGAAGCAGCAACCCTAAGAATCGTAGTAAATCAGCTCAGAAGCTTTGTAAAGCAGCCTGAATATATTCCTAATAAACTCAGTAATTTCAGCGACAACATTGTAAGTCTTTCTTCATGGATTTTGTACCGAAAGGAAATTCCAATCGAAGTTGATTATATTTCTCTTGTTAGTCCTGACCAGAAGGCTCAGAGGGCAAAGGCTAATATCTTCCAGAAAATATGGATGAATATTGCTTCCTTCTTTGCTTCCTTTGTAGAAGATTATGACAGCATTGGTAAACAGGAAAAAGAAGCTGTAACCGTTTGGATTGCAGCTGGTCGTGAACAGGCAAATATCGTTCGTAACATGATTATTAACGATTTTACTCCTAAAACCGGAATAAAAATTAATCTCAGCCTTGTACAGGGTAGTATTATCGAAGCAACCATGGCCGGAAGAGGTCCTGAAATTGCAATTAATACTTCAAGAGGTCAGCCGGTAAATCTTGCCAGCCGAAATGCTCTTTATGATCTTTCAACTTTTGAAGATTTTGATTCTGTAAGAAGCTGGTATAATCCAACTGCCTTAATTCCTTATGAATTCCAGGGTGGGGTATATGCTCTTCCTATGACCCAGGATTTCCACATGATGTTCTATCGTACAGATATCCTTAAGGAACTTGGCCTTGAGCCTCCTCAGACCTGGGAAGATTTATATAAGATTATTCCAATTTTACAGCGTAACAATATGCAGGTAGGTTTACCTTACCAGTCTGTAGACGCAATCGATTTGATTGATGCCGGAATGGGTTCACGAAACCTCTTCCCAACATTGCTCAGTCAGAACGGCGGTTCTTTCTACAAAAATAACAATACTCAGACCGCCCTTACAGATCCTGAAGCCTATAAAGCCTTTAAGCAGTGGGTAGATTTTTATGCAGCTTACGGTTTTACCCTTAAATATGATTTTAATACCCGCTTCCGTTCCGGAGAAATGCCAATTGCCATTGTTTCTTATGGTAACTACAACCTTCTTTCGGTTGCTGCTCCGGAAATCCGTAACCAGTGGGCTATGAGTCCAATTCCTGGTACAAGAATGGAAGATGGCAGTATAAATCGCAGCGAGGCCGGTTCTGGTTCTGCTGTAGTTATGTTCAAAAAAATCAAAAATCCTCAGGCCGGATGGGAATTCTTAAAATGGTGGATGAGTGCTGATGTTCAGCTCAAATATGCTAATCAGATTGAAACCATAATGGGAACTTCTGCCCGTCTTGGAACAGCAAATCTTGAAACCTTCGAAAGAATGGGCTGGTCACTTTCTGAACAGGAAATTCTTAAAGCCCAGTGGAAAGAAGTAAAAGAAATTCAGGAAGTACCTGGAGGCTACTATACAATCCGTATGCTCGATACAGCCTTTACAGATGCTTATTACAATAATGAAAATGCTCGCGCAACCCTTAATAAATACTGCGACATGATTAATGAAGAAATTACACGAAAACGTAAGGAGTTAGGAATTGAAGATTAATAGAGATATTGATTTAGAAAATGCTCCTATTGAGATTTCTAAAACTATAGACAAACGTGACTGGCAGACCCGTTCTGCATATGGTATGCTGGCTCCTTTTTTAATTTTATTTACTGTTTTTACAGTTTTACCGATTTTGTGCTCAATTTACTTTAGTTTTACAAGTTTTGATATGCTTCAAAAGCCAAAGTTTGTAGGCTTCAGTAATTATATCCGCCTTATGCTGGATGATAAAATATTTCTTAAGGTTCTTAAAAATACAATGGTTTTTGCCTTTATTACAGGACCTTTAAGTTATGTTCTTTCCTTCCTTCTGGCCTGGATGATTAATGAATATAAGCCGGTAGTTCGTTCTATCTGGACTTTAATTTTCTATGCTCCATCACTTGCAGGAAATATCTTCTATGCCTGGACTATTGTTTTCTCAGGCGATTACTACGGCTACTTAAACGGCTGGCTTATGAAGCTTGCAATTATTCAGGAGCCAATCGACTGGATTGGTAATACCGATTACGTTCTTAAAGTTGTTCTTTTAGTTCAGGTATGGCTTTCTTTTGGTGCGGGCTTCCTTTCCTTTATTGCAGGTCTTCAGGGAATTGATAAAAGTATGTACGAAGCAGGTCGTATTGACGGTATAAAAAACCGCTGGCAGGAACTCTGGTACATTACAATTCCTTCCATGAAACCTCAGCTTTTATTTGGTGCCGTAATGCAGATTGCCGCTTCTTTTGGTGTTTCCGAAGTTGTTAAATCTGTTGCAGGTTTCCCTTCCCGTGGTTACGCGGCCGATACCATCGGTACTTACATTATTGACTATGGTACAGTCCGCTTTGAAATGGGCTATGCCTGTACCTTATCTGTAGTGCTTTTTATCATCATGCTTCTTATGAATAAGATAATCACAAAATTCTTGAGGAGTGGCGCAAATGACTAAAAGAGAAAAAGCAAAAAAGATATTCACACGAATCTTCAAATACAGGGGAGCCGCTAAAGCAAACCGCTCAAGAACTGTAGACTTTCTTTTATTTTTGTGGCTGGGCCTTCTTGCAATTTTTATGATTTTCCCAATCTGGATTATCATTATTAACTCCTTCAAACCAATTGGAGAAATGTTCGTAATGCCTCCAAAATTATTTACAAGGCATCCAACATTAAATAACTTTACCCAGCTTTCTCAAATAATTGCCAACATGTGGGTTCCTTTTTCCCGCTATATGTTCAACTCAATTATTGTTACTTTCTGTGCAACAGCAGGAAATATCATAGTTTCAAGTATGGCAGCATATCCTCTAGCCTTACATAACTTTAAGGGTAAAAAAATCATCAACGAAATAATTGTAGATGCCCTGCTTTTTACCCCTCAGGTTTTGTATATTCCTCAGTATATTATTATTGCAAAACTGGGCCTGGTAAATAATCACCTTGCTTTAATTCTGCCAACCGTACAGATGACACTTGGAACCTTCCTTATGCGTCAGTTTATGACCCAGCTTCCACAGTCTTTACTGGAAGCAGCCAGAATTGACGGTGCAAAAGAAATGTACATCTGGTGGAAGATTGTAATGCCAACTGTAAAACCAGCCTGGCTTACCCTTATGATTTTCGCCTTCCAGAATATCTGGGCAAACAACGGAAACCTTTATCTTTATAAAGAAAATCTGAAAGTATTGCCTTCAATAATTCCTCAGATTCAGGCAAGTGGTCTGGTATATGCAGGTGCTTCATCTGCAGTTATGCTGGTTCTTTTAATTCCGCCTGTTGTAATGTTCTCTTTATGTCAGCGGTCTGTAATTGAAACCATGGCAACATCTGGTATTAAGGATTAGGGGGCAAAATGAAAAAGTTTTTTATTAGTTTTTTAATATTGATTTCAGTTTTTACTTCATGGCTTTTTGCATCTGCTCCGGAAGCAGCTCCTGTTCCATGGCTTTCTTATAACTATGGTGTATGGGATACTTCTATTCCGGCTCCTGCAGCTTACGAAGTTCAGAAATTTATTACAGCATCAGATTATGGAATAGGTGATTTTTTAAATCCTATGGATATGTCTACAGATGCTGATGGAAATATTTATGTTCTTGATTCAGGTAACAAGCGCATTGTTGTTTTTGATTCAGACTTAAATCTTCTTCGTTTAATTGATTTACAGAAAGATAATCAGCAGATAAAAGATTGCCGGGGAATGTACCTTGCAGACAATGGAAAAATCTATGTTTGTGACCGCGGTAATAAAAGGGTTTTAATATTTGATAATGATGGAAATTATCTGCGTTCAATCATAAAACCTGTTACAGATCTTATTGATGAACAGACAGAATTTATTCCCGATAAGGTTCTTGTTGACCACCTTGGAGTAATTTATGTTCTTTCCATGGGCTGCTATGAAGGTGCCTATACCTTTGACGAAAACGGCGACTTCCTCGGCTTCTTTGGTTCAAATAAGGTAAACGTAACAAGCAAGCTCCGTTCAGACCGTATCTGGCGAAAATTTACTACAAAGGAACAGAGGGACCGAATGTACCGTTATGTTCCTGTTGAATATGTAAATTTTGATATAGACAGTGAAGGTTTTATTTACACAGTTTCTAACTATGGAGATAACTATCAGAAAGGTCAGATAAGAAAATTAAATCCTCTTTCTCAGAATATTCTCTTTAAGGGTAAAAAGCCGGAGTTAGCTTTCTTTGGAGATCTTGAAAACACCTATACAAACAGGGTAGAAAAAACAAATCTTGTTGCAGTTGATGTAGATAAGGATAATTTTATTTCCTGTCTGGACAGTGAACGCGGCCGTATCTTTGTTTACGACCAGTCTTGTAACCTGCTTACAATTTTTGGTGGAACCGGAAACCAGGAAGGTTCCTTTAAAAATCCTGTTGATATTGTAAGTTCAAACGGAAAACTTTTTGTTTTAGACAATGTGCGTAATTCTATTACCTGTTTTAAAACTACAAGATTTGGTGCCGCTTTAATAGAAGCAACAAATCTTTACGAGCAGGGCTATTTTGAAGATGCCCTTGAACCATGGTTCGAAGCCCTTAAGATGGACAGAAATAATTTTATTGTTTTAAGGGGAATTGGCCGGGCTTACGAAAGACTTAAAGAATACGACAAGGCAATGGATTATTATAAACAGGCTGAATATCATGCAGCTTATTCAGATTCTTTCCATGAATACAGAACAGCCTTTTTACGTAAATACTTTGTCGGCTTAATGCTTATTCTTCTTGCAATCCTCCTTGCAATTTTTGTTCTGCCTCCATTAAAGGCAAAATACGGTAAAAAGAAGGAAATTCAGCACGTATACGAAATAAGTAAATGGTATTATCCATTCTATCTTGTTTTGCATCCTTTCAAGGGCTGGGAAGAATTTAAACTTGAACATAAAACAAAAGGTTCTGTAATGATTGCAAACATAATTATTCTTTTATGGCTCATAGCAGAAGTTTTTGAATACCAGTGCAAAGGTTTTATTTTTAATAAAAACCGCCTTGATAATATGAATATCTTTATTATTATGGCTTCAACCTGGGGACTTGCAATTTTGTGGAGTGTTACAAACTGGGCTTTGTGTACTTTACAGGATGGAAAGGGAACTTTCCGCGAAATCTGGATTAACTTTGCCTATACAAGAATGACATATCTTATAACCATCATTCCTGTAATTATTATAAGCAATGTTATTACTGCAGATGAAGCTTTCTTTATGAATATTATAGTTGCTTTTGTTCAAATCTGGGGCCTTGTACAGCTGCTTCTGGCAACAAAATCTGCCCATCAGTACACAATGAATAAAACTGTCGGTTCCATGTTATTAACTTTGCTTGGTGCATTCCTTGTAATTTTAATTGGTATGCTTTTTGTTTCGCTCTTTGCGCAGTTATGGTCCTTTATTGCAACCATTGCGCAGGAAATTATGATGAGAATGTAGGGGGCAGCAGGATGAAAATTAAGAAAGCATTAATACTTATATCTGGTTTGTTTTTACTTTGTTCGGGTCTTTTTGCTCTTACAGACTCAGCATACTGGACCCCTGATACTCTGGAAAGTCAGGGCTTCCAGTTTTATAACTCAAGTAAAAGTCTTGAATTATACTTAAATAAAGAAAGGGCAGTTTTTGCCGTAAGAGTAAAGGCTTCCGGTTATGTATGGTATTCATCTCCTTTAGACTGGGAATCTGATGATTTTGCTTCAGGTTATAATAAAAATGCCCTTGCTTCTCTTATGCAGGTTAATACAAAAGACAGTAAGGGATCTTTTTATCCTGCCAACTCTTATATGAATGCAGTTGTAAGGGGCGGTTTCAGGGTAGAAAGAGAAGATGATGGTTTTGTATTAAATCACAACTTCAAAAGAGACGGCTTTTTTATTCCTTTGCATGTAAGTCTCGAAGATGACAGTCTGGTTGTAAAATTCTATTTTGATGAAATTGAAGAAGAGGAAGAAGATCCTGAAAGTACTTTAGGAGTTTTACGTCTTCTGGATATTACACTCCTTCCATATTTTGGTGCTGCTCCTAAGGGAGAGAAGGGCTTTATTTTTGTTCCGGACGGTAGCGGAGCCATCATTAATTTTGATAATAATAAATCTTCAAGTCTTTATTCACAGTATGTTTATGGAAGAGATAAATCTATTGTCCCTGCCATGAAAAAAACTGTCGTAGAAGATGTATATCTTCCGGTCTTTGGCCTTAGCCGCGAAAATGCAGGCTTTATTGCAGTTGTAGAAGAAAACAGGTCTAACTCAATTGTGTCGGCTTCAACTTCCGGCCAGATGACTTCTTACAATAATGTAAACTCAAAGTGTATTATCCGCGATGTAGATACCTTTACCTTCCGCGAAAGAACCGGAACTCCAAGAAACATCAGTATTTTCCAGAAAAGAGATATGCCAAACTGCAAGGATTATTATTCTGTACGATATATCTTTCTCGATAAGAACGAAAATGATTATGTCGGCATGGCTAATAAATATAGAAAATACTTACAGGATAAGGATCTCTTCCCTGTAGAAAAAACTGACAAAGATTTTTCTATGAACCTTAATTTTATTGGCGCCGGTACAAAAAAGAAGGCAGTTTTTGGACTCCCTTCCAGAGTAAATATTCCTTTTACCCCTTTTGAAGATGTAACAAAAATTGTAACAGAACTGGAAGACCAGGGGGTAGAAAACTTTGTTGTAAAATATGACGGCTGGATTAACGGCGGATTATTTGGAAAATATCCTTCAAAACCTGTTCCTGCAAAAAGTCTTGGTGGTAAAAGAGGCTTAAAATCTTTAATCAGCTTCCTTAAAGAAAAGACAGCAGATTTTTATCTTGGTGCAGATTTTGTAAATGTTTATAAGACAGACTTAAAACATATTAAAGAGCTTTCTGCTAACCGCCAGATAAATAAGTCTCCGGTTACAATCCCTGATTACCGCATGTCTACCTTTGACGAAAAAACAGGTTCAGATAATTATTCTTACTGGATGCTCCGACTTCCTTTTGTAAAGAAGTTTTACGAGAAGTTCCTTAAGAAGTTCTCTAAAAAATACGAAGGAAACGGCCTTGCTTTAGACTCCCTTGGAAATAATGTCGGCTCAGATTTTGGAAACAATGGTTCTTCCCGAGATCAGACTGCTGCAGGCTTCGAAGAGCTTTTGTCTTCTACAGCAAATACAAATCCTTTGCTTTTAAGCCGTCCTTTTTATTATGCCTTTTCGTCAGTATCTTACATTACAGATGCTCCGGTAAGATCAAGTGATTTTGAAATTGAAAACTATTCTGTACCTTTCTATCAGATTGTAATTAAGGGATATATTCCTTTCTCAAATCTTAGTGCAAACCAGTCACTGGATAATGAAACTTATTTACTCAAGCTTCTGGAAACAGGTTCAGATATTTCTTATTTGTGGATTACAAAAAATCAGGACGAATTAAGAGATTCCCGTCTTCAGTCTTATTCCTTTGCCTATGCAGAGGACTGGCTGGAAGAATCGGTAGAAAACTATAAGGCTGTAAAAGATATTCTTGAAAAGCTTAGTGGAAAAACAATAACCGGTCACAAGGTTTTTGAAAACGGGGCCAGAATTACTATTTACGAAGATGGTACAAAAATCCTTACCAATTATTCTGATAAGGAAGTTACTGAAGAAGGACTTACAGCCGCCCCATATTCGTTTGCGGTAGGAAGGAACTAGTTATGGAAAAAAATAAGAAAATAAAGAAAGAAAGTAAAAAAGCTGGACTTATTGAAAGACAGTCACGCTGGGGATACGTATTTATTGCTCCCTGGCTGTTAGGTTTTATCTGTTTCTTTGCAGTGCCTCTTATTACAGCTTTTACCTATACCTTTAATGAAATGAACATTACAAGTGCCGGTTTAAGAATGGATTTCTGCGGTCTGGACAACTATGTAAGAGCCTTTACCGTAGACCCTGATTTTACCCGTGCAATTGTAGATTCAACCTTAAATATTTTGTATCAGGTTCCAATCATTGTTTTCTTCAGCCTTTTTATTGCACTTTTACTGCGCAATGACTTCAGGGGAAGAACAATGATGCGTTCAATCTTCTTCTTACCGGTAATTATTTCTTCCGGAGTTGTAATTACAATTTTAAGGGAAAATGTTCTTTCCGGAACAAACGGACAGGCCGGAACCCTCTTTCAGACTGGTCTTATAAATGAAGTTTTAATTAAATCTGGTTTGAATGCCCAGGTGGTAAAAATTATTACTTCAACCGTAGGAGCCGTATTTGACCTTACCTGGAAAAGTGGTGTACAGATTCTTCTATTATTATCTGCTTTACACTCAATTCCGGATTCTATGTACGAAGCTGCAAGAATTGAAGGTGCTACAGAATGGGAAACCTTCTGGAAAATTACATTCATTATGATTTCTCCAACAATCGTAACAACTGTAATTTATTCCATCATTGATTACTTTACGGATTATTCCAATAAGGTAATGCGTATGATTGTAACCTATGTAGGGCAGGGAAATTACGCTTATTCTACAACAATTTCTATAGTATATTTCGTGATTGTTTTGGCAATTATTGGTCTTGTTAATGTGTTACTTACTAAAAATGTAAACAAGGCTTTGAACTAGGGCAGGTGGACTATGACAAAAGGTTTTAAATTCAAAAATAAATCACTGGCAGATAAATCGCTTAGTATAATAGTAAAGATTTTCAGATTTCTCTTTCTTCTGGGAATGTCATATGTTTTGCTCTATCCTGTACTCTTTTTGCTTTCAAATGCGTTCAGAGCACCTGTAGACAGACTTGACCCAACCATCATCTGGATTCCAAAAACTCTTACCATGAGTAACTTTGCTTTCGCAGATGAATTAATCGGTTTTAAAGATTCCATATTAAAAACAATCGGAATTCTTGTGCCATCTGTAATCGTGCAGGTTTTTGTCTGCCTTATGGTTGCATATGGTTTTTCCCGCTTTAATTTTAAGGGTAAGAACCTTCTTTTTGCCTGCCTTATTTTTACAATTATTGTTCCATCTTCTACAATAATTATTCCTTTATATGTAAAGTTCCACTTCTTTGATTTCTTCTATCTTGGTCAGCTTTTAAGACCCTTTAATCATGGAGATGCGGTAAGTATTAACTTATTAAATACAAACTGGCCTTTCTATATTATGTCTGCAACTGGGGTAGGAATCCGTTCCGGACTTTACATTTACATGATCCGTCAGTTCTTCTCAGGTATGCCAAAGGAACTTGAGGAAGCCGCTTATGTTGACGGCTGTAATCCTTTTTCTACCTTTATAAGAATTATGGTTCCAAATGTAGGAAGCATTATTATTGTAATCTTATTGTTTTCTATTGTATGGCACTGGAACGACTATTACCTTGCAGTTATGTTCTATGTAGATAATTATCCTTTGTCGGTAGGTGTAACTGTTTTGCAGGATCGTTTGTCTTTACTGGCAGAGTCAATGAATGCAGAAAATATGGCACTGGCTGAAAGTTCAATTCTTGAAGCAGCCTGTTTTGTTGTCATTATGCCGCTTTTATTACTCTATATTTTCGCTCAAAAATACTTTACAGAAAGTATTACAAGATCTGGTCTTGTAGGCTAGAAAAAAAATTATGGTATAATAATCTGTTCTGTCAGATTTGTTATAGAATTGTTTTTATAAAATGTTATAAAAAGTCAGGAGGAAAAAATGAAAAAAACTAGAATTGTAGCAGCAATTTTTGGTTTGATGGTTGCAGGTTTATTTGCAAAAGAGAGTCCTAATATCACTGTATTCAGACCGGGTACAAACCCACGCAGTAAAAAAGATATTATGGTTCAGGCTGCAGAAAAATATACTGCAAAAACAGGTGGAAAGGTTACTTTTGTAATGGGTGACTGGGGTTCTCTGGAATCTAAACTTCTTACTTATATGGCAGCAGGAACTCCTATTGATGTTTGTTTTGCAAGAAATGCTGACTTCCCAAAATTCTTTACAAAACACTATTTTGAACCAATCAATCAGTATGTAAACTTAGATGCAAAATATTTAAGTAAAGATGCTATGGACGGCTGTTTTAAATATGAAGGCAGCTATTATGTTGCATCTGCAAAAACTTCTGATCACTACTGGATTATTTTATACAACAAGTCATTAATGGATGAACAGGGTATCGCAGAAAAAGATCAGCCTTTAGCTTTGTGGAAGGCTGGAAAATGGGACTGGGATCACCTTCGTTCTTTAGCATTAAAACTTACAAAAGATACAACAGGTTCTGGTACAATTGACCGCTGGGGTTTTGGTAACTGGTATACAGAAGGTTTACTCTATGCAAACGGTGTTACACTTACAAACATCGACTCAAAGGGTAAAATCACTTTAAACATGGAAGATCAGAGAGTAACAGAAGCTTTAGTATATCTTCAGAATGCTAAAAATGACGGCTGGTATCAGCAGGATAACTCTATTATTACAGATGGTCTTGCAAGCAGAACTGTAGCTATGGTAATGGGACGTGAATACGATCCTCCTGCCGTATTAAAGAATACCCGTGATGAAATTATTTATGTTCCTGTTCCTTTTGGACCAAGCAACAAAGAACACAAAAATATTTACGAATGTGACGGTTACGGAATTGGTGCAGGTTCACAGAACAAAAAATATGCAGGTATTTACATTGACTGTGTTGTTGAAGCAACTTACGAAAATGATACAAAAGACCGTGCAAAAGTATGGCCGGAAGAAATCTTTGCTCTTGGTGAACAGATGGAAAAGAGCCGCTGGTATCCTTCTTATACAACATCTCCAATCGAAAGCATTGTAAACAGCTTCCTTGGCGAAATTGTATGGTCAGGAAACTCTCCTGCTACAGCTATTGCTTCATGGGAACCAAAGGCAGTTGCTTTAGTACAGGATGCAAACAAACCTGTTGGAAAACTTGAACGTCTTCCTTTCAAGGCTGTAAACGAAGTTTTCAAAAACAACAAGATGCTTGCTGCCTTTAAGCCAATGCCAGATACAGAATATTCTTCTGTACAGATTTCATTTGAACCAAAAGGAATTGAAGCCGGTTCTTTGAAGATTGCCTGCGATTATGAAGTTGACGGCGAAGATGTAGCTTACTGTTTAACAGATCCTGCTTTACTTGGTATTGTTGGCTGGAGAAGCTACGAAGTTGAATTCGATATTAAGGCATTAAAAGAACCTGGAGAAGAAGCTTATGTTTCTGTACAGGCTTATGATAATGACCTTCATAAATATGGCTGGACACGTAAAACTATTGAATCAAAAGATGAAGTATACCATATGAAAGCAACTATTATGGATGTTTTACAGAATGGTAGAATTGGTCTTCAGATTAGTGGCCATAACATGAAAGACTTCTTAATCGATAACATTAAGATTGTTGAAAAAATTGACTAAAAATATTTAAGCTTACGAGGCCTATTATGATGAAAAAACTTTTCTGTCTGGGAGTTATCTTTTTTGTTACATTAATGCCTTTGATTTCTAAATCAAAGAATAAAACAGGCAATGGAGTTGAAGTTATGAAAGAAAATGAAAATACAAGACTTTACAATGTAATGGCTAAGATCAGGAGAGGAGAAAGCGTTCAGGTTGTAGCTGTTGGCGGTTCAATAACTACAGGCTTTAATGCATCTCCTGCCAGACAGAAAGGCTGGGCTGGAGTATTTTCAAGCTGGCTTTCAGATTTTGCAGATGAATATGATTCTAACCTTCGCTTTGCAAATGCCGGTGTAAGCGGAACCGATTCTGCTTTTGCGGTAGCAAGACTTGAAGACCATGTTTTAAAATATAATCCTGATTTAGTAATTGTTGAATTTGCAATGAATGATCAGTGGCTTCAGCCTCAGGTAAGACAGAGAACTTACGAAGGAATTATGCGAAAACTCCTTAGTAATCCTCAGACTGCCGTTATGGCACTCTTTGTAAACGAAAGAAATGCCCCATATAACAGTAATCAGGCCGAGCAGCAGAAAATCTGTGAGTATTATCATATTCCTTATGTAAGCTGGAAAGACTGCCTTTTTAATGAAGATAAAAATGCAGATTTTAACCAGTTCTTTGACGGAGAAGAAAATGTTCATCCGAATAATAAGGGACATGATAATATTTCAAAATTCCTTGAAGCAAAATGGGAAGAAGTGTGGAAGACTCTGCCGGAAGAGGAGGCAAAAATCCCTTCTGTACAGGCTCTTCCTCCAGCCTTAAATAAAGACTGTATAGAAAATGTTCTTTATTATACTTCTTCAGACCTTAAGGCAAAATCAAATTCCGGCTGGACTGAAGGCAGTCCTGTTCACAGCGAATGGGTTGCCCATGGAAACGCAAAAAAAGGCTGGGAAACAAATGTCAGTGGTGCAGAAATCACCTTTACAATAGAAGCTTCTTCAATTGGCCTTACTTACAGCGAAAGTGATCAGTTCCGAGATGCTATTGCCTGGGTAGAATCCCCTGACGGAAAAGAAGGTCCAAAGGTTCCTTTAAACTGTTATGTTTCTTACAGAAAGGGTTACCTGGGCTGGGCTTATAAAGAACTTGTTAACGAAGAAAAAGCCAAAAAGTTTACGGTTCACATCCAGTGCTCAAAAAGAGCTCCTAAGAGTGCAGAAGGAAAGTTCTGTAACATTACAGGAATTTTAGCCGTAAAATAGCTTTTGTTATAAAAAACTAACATACTTTTATAAAACACTGTTTTTTATTGTAAAATCTCCATATTTTTATAAATTTAATAGGAGTGGGGGGATTTTCTGATTGAAAAGCAGTGTTTTTTTTATTTATAATAGCACAAACAGAATTTTTGTTTATGGGAGATTTTTATGACAATTATAGAAATGCTTGGACAAAGTGGTTTGCTTACTTTGCTTGGTATGTGTGTCGTTTTTGGATTTATTATAATTCTTATTATCTGTATGAAACTTTTACAGGTGGTTATTCATGCATTAAAACTTGATAAGGAAGAGCCAGCAGCTCCTGCAAATAAAGCTGCAGCCCCGGATAACAATGCTGTTGTTGCAGCAATTGCCGCAGCAGTTCACGATAAGGTATTAAAATCATAATTATATAGATAGTAATTTAAGGAGAATATATATGGCTAAAGTTGGAATTACAGAACTTGCAATCCGTGATGCTCATCAGAGTCTTCACGCAACACGTATGACTACAGCAGATATGCTGCCAATCTGCGATAAACTTGATAAGGTTGGTTATAAATATATAGAAGGCTGGGGTGGAGCAACTTATGACTCTTGTATCCGCTTTTTGAACGAAGATCCATGGGATCGCTTACGCAAACTTCATGCAGCCCTTCCAAACAACAAAATTATGATGCTTCTTCGTGCCCAGAACCTTCTTGGTTACAAGCACTATGCTGATGATGTAGTAGAAAAATTCGTTGCTACTGCTGCAAAAAACGGTATCGGATGTTTCCGTATTTTCGATGCATGTAACGACCCACGCAATATGGAATGTGCTACAAAGGCAGCTAAAAAATCTGGAGTTGATGTTCAGATGGCTATTTCTTATGCCGTAACTCCATTCCACACAAACGAAAAATATGCAGAACTTGCTAAGACTTATGCAGACTTTGGCGCAGATTCTATCTGTATTAAAGATATGTCTGGTCTTTTAAAACCATATGATGCTTATGACCTCGTACAGAAAATTAAGGCAAAGGTAGATCTTCCTGTAGAAATCCACTCACACGCTACAACAGGTCTTTCTGTTGCAACACTTTTGAAAGCTGCTGAAGCTGGTGCTGACTGGCTTGATACAGCAATTTCTTCTATGTCTATGGGTACTTCTCACTCTCCAACAGAAACTGTTGTAGAAATGCTCAAGAGTACCGATATGGATACCGGCCTTGATACAAAGCTTCTTCTTGAAATTGCAGCTTACTTCCGCGAAGTTCGCAAACATTATTCAGCACTTGAATCTGCCTTCCTTGGTGCAGATACCCGTATTCTTCTTTCACAGGTTCCTGGCGGAATGCTTTCTAACCTCGAAAGTCAGCTTAAACAGCAGAATGCCGGCGACAAGATGGATGCTGTTCTTGCAGAACTTCCAAAAGTTCACAAGGCTGCAGGTTACGTTCCACTTGTAACTCCAACTTCTCAGATTGTTGGTACACAGGCAGTTATGAACGTTCTTATGGGACCATATAAAGTAATGACTCAGGACTTCCGTAACCTTATTACAGGTAAATTCGGTAAACTCCCTACAGATGCAGATCCAGAACTTGTAAAAGAAGCTCTTAAACAGAACGGAATGGAAAAGGTTATGACCTGTCGTCCTGCAGATGAAATTCCTCCAGAGTGGGACAAAATGGTTGAAGAAGCTAAGAAAGCTGGTGGTGACGGTTCTGATGAAGACGTTCTCACATACGCTATGTTCCCTAATGTTGCTCCTAAGTTCTTTGCTGAGCGCTCTAAGGGACCAGTTGATGCTGCAAGCACCTTTGCTAAAAAAGAAGCTGCCCCTGCCGGCGAAAACAAAGGTTCATCATATACAATCAGCGTAAACGGATCTTCATACAATGTTACAACAGGCCCTGCCGGCGACTCTATGAAAGTTACTGTAAACGGAACTTCTTATGACGTAAGTTTCGGTGCTGCCGGTTCAACTTCAGCAGCTGCCGCTGCAAGCCCTGCCGCTCCTTCTGCCGGTGCTAAAGATGTTCCAGCTCCTGTTGCAGGTACTTTACTCCGCTACGCAGTTGACGAAGGTGCTGCCGTTCAGCCTGATACAACAATTATCATAATTGAATCAATGAAAATGGAACTTGAAATTAAAGCTGGTGCTGCCGGAAAAGTACATTTCCTTGCCGCAACAGGAAGTCAGATTGCTCAGGGACAGGCTGTAGCTCAGATTCAGTAGGATAAAATATGGAAACAGAATTAAATAAAACAAACGATAAATACAAGGCATTCAAAGTTACAGCCATTATCTGTGGCTTAGCTATGCTTTTGTCTTTTGCCGGCTGTGGAGTTTCAAAAAATTCTACAGCTCAGAAAAGCTCTTATGCCTCAAGTACAATAGTAAAAGGTTCAGAAAATATTAAACCTATTTCGGTTTCTTCTTTCTTTAAGAACGTTGGAAAAAATACCGGAATCTACAAAATGATTCACACTCCAACTCAGGAAGAAATTGCCGAAGAAGCTGCTTCAAAAGAAGCTATGGAAAAAGCCAAGGAAGAACAGATGCTTGCTGCAGAAAAAGATCTTGCAGAACATCCTGTTGCAGGCTGGAAGCGTCTTGTAATGCTGGCTATTGGTTTCCTAATTGTTTATCTTGGTGCTGCAAAAGGTTTTGAACCTCTTCTTCTTATTCCAATCGGATTTGGTACAATCCTTGTAAATATTCCTGGAGCCGGTATGGGTCAGGGACCTGACGGTATGCTTCACATTATTTACACAGCCGGTGTTGGAAACGAATTCTTCCCAATGCTCATCTTTATGGGAATTGGTGCCATGACCGACTTTGGTCCTCTTATTGCAAATCCTAAAACAGCCCTGCTCGGTGGTGCTGCCCAGCTTGGTGTATTTGCTACACTTTTTGGTGTTGCAGCCATGAACTTTATTCCGGGTATTGATTACACAATGAAACAGGCCTGTGCTATTGCTATTATTGGTGGTGCTGATGGTCCAACATCAATCTATGTTTCCGGAAAACTTGCTCCGGAAATGATGGCCGTAATTGCCGTAGCCGCTTATTCTTATATGGCTCTCGTTCCAATGATTCAGCCTCCAATCATGAAGCTTCTTACATCAAAGAAAGAACGCTTAATCAAAATGAAGCAGCTTAGACCGGTTTCTAAAACAGAAAAGATTTTGTTCCCATTGCTTCTGCTTGTTGTAACAATTCTTCTTCTTCCTCCTGCAGCTCCTCTTATCGGTATGCTTGCTTTCGGAAACTTTATTAAAGAAATTGGTGTAGTTCAGAGACTTTCAAAGACCGTAGAAAATGAAATGATGAATATTGTTTCTATTCTTCTTTCTCTTGGTGTTGGTTCTCAGATGACTCCGGAAAAGATTATGCACCTTAATTCTCTTGGTATTATTGTTTTAGGTCTTATTGCCTTCTGTGTAGCTACAATGGGTGGACTTATTATGGCTAAGATTATGAATCTTTTCTTAAAGGAAAAAATCAATCCTCTTATCGGTTCGGCTGGTGTATCAGCAGTTCCAATGGCTGCCCGTGTTGCTAATAAAGTAGGTATGTCTGAAGATCCTTCAAACTTCCTTTTGATGCACGCAATGGGTCCTAACGTTTCCGGTGTAATTGGAACAGCAATTGCTGCAGGTGTATTTATTTCAACTTACGGTATGTAATAAATACATCCACTTTTAGAGAGTATGAAAATGACAAGGGCAACGTATTTAAGAAAATTAAAGAAAGAACTTTCGGGCCTTTCTGACTCAGATATTAATGATACTATAACTTATTATGCTTCTTTTTTTGAAGAAACAAATGATGACGAAAAGGTCATTAATGAGCTGGGATCGCCTGAAGAGCTTGCAGAAAGAGTAAAGGAAAAACACAATAAAAATCTTATTGCTTCTCAAAAAGAAGAGAAAGATAATAATTCAGATGATTGTGTTAATGCCCTTTATTATGAGTTTGAGCCAAATCGTATACAGTCCATGCAGCTGCATTTCAGCGCTGCAGAGATTGTTGTTATAGAAGGCAATAAAATCTCTTTTGAAACCCGCGGGATTGAAAAATCAGATTTTGTTTGTAATTTAAGTTCAAACGGAATACTTTCTGTTAATAATCAAAAAAGAATCAACCTTGAATTTTTTAATCACAACAGAAAATACAGGGTGGTTCCAAGAATCTTAATTACCTTGCCCAAAGCTTTAAGCCTTGATTATTTTAACTTAAAAATAGAAGCCGGTTCCTTCACATCAGAAAAGGTTGATATCACTTCCTTTAAATCTGAATTTATTGTAGGAGCCGGAAACCTGGTTCTTAAAAATATCCAGTCTTCTGCCTCGAATATACGCTGCGGTATGGGTAATCTTGAACTTAAGGGTAAGCTTACCGGAAATATAAACCTTGATTGCGGAATGGGAAATCTTAAAATGGATTTAGCCGCTTCTGCAGAGGATTATTCTTTTGATGCCAAAATTGGTCTTGGCGACCTGAACTTTAACGGCGAAAAGAAGAGTAGTGTAGCAGGTCATATTGACTGCAATCAGAAAAAAGCAAATCACATTTCGGTAAATGTCGGAATGGGAAGTGTAAATATACGTTTTCAGTCTTAAAAGTTAGGAGAGTTAATTATGAGCGACAAAAAGTTATATAAATCAAATAAAAAACGCATGATTGCCGGTGTTTGCGGTGGATTTGCTGAATTTTTTAATATTGATGTTACAGTTGTAAGGTTGATTTTTATTGCCCTCGTAGTTTTAAAGGGGGTAGGCCTGCTTGGATATCTTATTTGTGCCCTGGTAATGCCTTCTTCTCCTCTTGCTGACTTTACCGATGAAGAAATTGATAATTTAAAAGATGCAAAAGTGTCTTCTGAGTCTGAAACTTCTTCTGAAAGTGGCTCTGAAAATAGTGTAAAATCAGTTCCTCATACAGACGAAGAGTTTGATTCTTATTTTTCTAAAAAATAAATTATAATTTGGTTTTATGTAAAATTATTTAATAAAAAAGGTATAAATTAAGAAAAAAAACCTATGTAAAACATACTGATTTATGTTACAATATTAAATTATGGTAGGATTTAAAATCAGTAAAAAGTTGCGAAACACTGTTATTGTTATTGCTGCAATAATCTTGGTATTCGTAATCGTGAGCCTTATTCCTGAAAAGAACTTCAGCAAGAAATACGAAGGTTTTGATTTATCAACTTCTATCGGTACTACATCTGCAACAAGAACTTATGCAGAATATTTGAATGAGCATAAAAATGCAAAAAATCCTTCAAAATCAGTATCAGTAGACATCTTCAATTTTGATTCATCAAAATCAACCGGTACAAAAGTTGAATCTTCTTATCACGGAAAAGATGTTGTTGTTACACAAGATCGTTCTTCTGTAACTTGGTATGTGGATGTTCCAGAAGCTGGTTTCTATAATATTTCAATGGAATACATAGCAATTCCATCCCGAAATGTAACCATGGAACGAATCCTTTATATTAATGACGAAATGCCTTTTAACGGAGCCGATACACTTTCGTTCTATCGTTTGTGGAAAGATGGTGGACCTGTTAAATTCGATAACCAGGGAAACAGTATTCGTCCTTCTCAAGTTGAATTCTTTGAGTATCAGACTGTTTCTTTTAAGAGTGACCTTGGTTACGAAGTTGATCCGTATAAATTCTATTTCAATAAAGGTGTGAACTCTATTAAACTGGTTTCTACAAACGAACCAATTGCAATAAGTTCTTTAAGCTTAGTGCCTGTTTATAAAAATATTAATTATGAACAGTATCTTGCCAAGCAGCCTTTCTCTCCAGAAAATAATAAGGTAAAAGATGTTTATATTAAGATTCAGGGTGAAGAGTCATCTTCTCGTTCTGATCCTTCTTTATTCGGCCGCTATGACCGTGCATCTGCAATTACCGAACCTTATTCTGTAAAAAATACAGTATTAAACTATACTGGTGGTGATTCATGGAAGTCTCCTGGTCAGTGGATTCAGTGGCAGGCAGATATTCCTGAAGACGGCTGGTATACAATTTCTTTCCAGGCAAGACAGCTTTATTCCCGTGGAAGTGTAAGTACCCGTTCTTTATACATTGACGGCGAAATTCCAATGGAAGAAGTAAAAGATGTCGGCTTTGCCTACAGTTCAGACTGGAAATATGTAACTTTAAGCGATAAGAATAAAGATCCATATAAATTCTATCTTTCAAAGGGTAAACATGATATCCGCCTTGAAGTATCTCTTGGTCAGCTTGGTACTGTAATCAGTGGTCTTCAGGATAGTATTTACAGAATGAATATCATTTATCGTACAATTCTTGTATTAACAGGTACTTATCCTGATCAGTTCCGCGATTACGAAATTGACAAGGTATATCCTGAACAGGTTGAAGCAATGAACGTTGAAAGTAAACGTCTGTATAAACTTGTTGATGATTATATTAGAATTGCCGGCGGTAAATCAGAAAACATTGCAATGGCAGAAAAAATTGCCGTTCAGCTTGAACAGTTCTATGCCCGCCCTGAAAAAATTACAAAGACTTTCAGTAACTTTAAAGATAATATTACAGCTTTAGGTACATCAATGCTTGCTATGACAGAGTCAAAGCTTGATATAGATTATCTTGTTATCCAGGCAGCTGGTGACAAAATTAAGCCTAAAAAATCAAATTTCTTTAAGAATGCTAAACATGAAATTGTATCATTCTTTACTTCTTTCTTTGTAGATTCAACCAATCTTGGTAACGTTTATGACAAAGATGACGAAGGTCATTTAATTCAGGCCTGGATTGTAACAGGTGGACGTGACCAGAGCCAGATCTTAAAGAATATGATTGATGATTCCTTTACAGTAAAAACCGGAATCAACGTAAACGTAAAACTTATTGATATTTCATCTTTGTTAAATGCCGTTGTAGCAGGTAATGGTCCTGATGTAGTAATTTCTACAGATACTTCTAAACCTGTAAACTACGCTTTGCGTGGTGCAGACGTAAACTTAATGCGCTTTGATGATTGTGAAGAAGTTCTTAAACAGTTCTATCCTAGTGCATACGAAGCATACAAATACAATGGTGGTATTTACGCTTTACCAGAAACTCAGTCATTCAACCTGCTTTTCTATCGTAAAGATATTTTTGAGCAGCTTGATCTTGAAGTTCCAGATACCTGGGATGAATTAATTGAAATTCTTCCTACATTACAGGGTAACAACCTTAACGTTGGTATTCCTTACCCAACATTACAGGCCCCTGATATGACAACCCTGTATTCTCTTGTATTCCAGAATGACGGTGATATTTACAATCCTGCAGGAACAAAATCTGCAATGGATTCTGAAGCCGCAATTGCTGCTTTCAAGACTTATACAAGTTTGTACAACAGTTACGGACTTCCTTCTTACTTTGACTTTGTGAGCCGCTTCCGTTCTGCAGAAATGCCTCTTGGTATTGCTAACTACGTAACTTACAATACATTAACTGTATCTGCTCCAGAAATCAGAGGATTATGGGATTTTACTTATCTCCCTGGTACAGAAAAAGTTGATGAAAACGGTAATACTTACATTGACCGAAGAACTACTTCTGGTGGTGTGGGCTGTATGATGATTAAAAAAGGCCTTGACCTTTCAGATGTAACTTATACTGATTCTTCTAACATTTCTTATGATTCAATTTTTGCTACAAAGCTCTCTGATGCAAGTATGCCAAATGTTGATGAAAAAACCTTAAAAGAAATTATGAAGAATGAAACCAGAATGCATGATTCATGGGAATTCATGAAGTGGTGGGTTTCTGCAGAAACTCAGCTTCGTTTTGGACGTGAACTTGAAGCCTTACTCGGTTCTTCTGCACGTTATGCCACAGCAAATATTGAGGCTCTGAAACAGCTTCCATGGAGTTCTGCACAGCTTGAAATCTTGTTAAATTCACTTGAACAGACTATAGGAGTTCCTGAAGTTCCGGGAAGTTACTATACACCTCGCCATATTGTTAATGCTACCCGTATGGTTGTAACACAGCAGAATGATCCTCGCGAAACATTAATAGACTACACACGTGAAATTAACGAAGAGTTAACTCGTAAACGCCAGGAATTTAACCTTCCTATAGACGAGTAGAGGAGTAAAAATGAGCGAAGTTTGGATTAAATATAGAAATAAAAAACGACTCCAGCTTACAGATACAGTAAGACGGGCTAAAACTCTCAAATTCTGTTATCTGTTCCTTTTGCCTTATGCAGCGTTGTTCTTGACATTTAATATTCTGCCAATGATCAACTCTATATATTATAGTTTTACTAACTTTAATATTTTACAGAAACCGGAATTTATTGGTGTAAGAAACTACATAAATCTCTTCCTTCAGGACGAAGTTTTCCAGAAGGCTGTTAAAAATACCTTCCTTATTGCAATCATTACAGGTCCTGTTGGTTACATAATGGCATTTATTTTTGCATGGCTTATTAATGAACTTCCAAAGTGGGTAAGAACTTTAGTTGTATTCTTCTTCTACGCACCTTCACTTTCTGCAAACGTAGTACCAGTTTTCCAGTTAATTTTCCGTGATGATGCTTATGGTTGGGCAAACGGATGGTTAATTAAACTTGGTATTGTTAATGAACCAATTCAGTTCTTAACTTCTCCAGAAAATGTAATGAAGCTTTTAATTCCAGTAATCCTCTGGATGTCTCTGGGTTCAGGCTTCCTTGCTTTCGTAGCAGGTTTAAAAGGTATTGATCAGTCACAGTACGAAGCCGGATATATTGACGGTATTCAGAACCGCTGGCAGGAATTGTGGTACATCACACTTCCTAACATGAAGCCAATGCTTCTTTTTGGTGCCGTAATGTCAATTACATCTGCTTTCAACGTTTGTGATGTTCCTATGCAGCTTGCAGGATATCCTTCAACCGATTACTGTGCGCGAACAATTGTAACTCACCTGTTCGACTACGGTTTTGAACGTTTTGAAATGGGATACGCTTCAGCAATTGCAACTGTTTTGTTCCTTACCATGATTATCTGTAATAAGATTATTCAGTCATTATTAAATAGAGTAGGTCAGTAGGAGGTTAAAAATGAGTTCTAAAAATATGTACAAAGACACAACAATTCATCATTATAAACACCGCCGAAAGCCAAACCGCTCTATTGGTGGTGATATTGGAATCTATATCTTCCTGGGATTATGTTCTATCATAATGTTCTTCCCATTGTTCTTCTCACTCTGTCAGTCATTAAAACCACTGGATGAACTTTTAAAATTCCCTCCAGATATCTTGCCAAGAAATCCTACATTGGAAAATTTTTCTGATTTGTTTGTTACAATGAGCCTTTCTCTGGTTCCATTCTCAAGATATATCTACAATACAGTATTAATTACCCTTGCCGGTACAATTGGTCATGTAATCATTGCATCTATGGCAGCTTATGTTCTTGCCAAATACAACTTTCCTGGCGGAAGCATTTTCTTCCGTGTAGTAGTAGTTGCACTTATGTTCAGTGGTTATGTAACAGGTATTCCAAACTATCTGATTATGTGCCGTCTTCACATTGTTGATACTTACTGGGCTCTTATTCTTCCTGCAATTGGTGGTTCAATGGGTCTCTTCCTTATGAAACAGTTCATGGAAGGCTTCCCAATGTCATTAATTGAAGCTGCAAAGATTGACGGTGCCCACGAATTTACAATTTTCTGGAAACTTGTAATGCCAAACGTAAGACCAGCCTGGCTTACAATTTCTATTTTCTCTGTACAGGGATTATGGAACAACAAGGCTTCAAGTGTAATTTATTCAGAAAACAAAAAAATGCTTGCTTATGCTTTACAGCAGATTCAGGCAGGTGGAATTGTTCGTACAGGACAGGCAATGGCAGTAACTGTTATTACCATTTCTGTACCAATTATCTTCTTCATCTTCTCTCAGAGCCAGATTCTTGAAACAATGGCTACTTCGGGACTTAAGGACTAACAGTATGAATAGACGAAAAATATTATTTACAGTAGCAAGTCTTTTCACTTTCTGTGCAGGACTTTTTGCAAAAGCTGATGCTTATATTTACGATTATTGGGGTGAAGTAGAAAAATCACCAGATGTTTACAGGGTTTCTCATGTTCTTTACGCAGATGACTTAAAACTTGATAAACCTCTTGGAACTCCACAGAGTCTTTTCTGCATCGGTAACAAAGTTTACCTTGCAGATACAGATAATGATCGTATTGTTGAATTAGTATATTCAGATAATAAAGTACTTACTTTAAGCAAAGTAATTACAAGTTTTAATTCAAATGGTCAGGTAATTGAAACCTTCAGCGGCCCTTCTGATGTTTTTGTAAACAAAGAAGACGGCTCAATCTTTGTAGCAGATACAAATAACGGACGTGTTGTAAAATGCGATAAAGACTGGAATTATCTTCTTTCTTTTGTTGAACCTGATGATCCAACCTACGAAAAAGGAAAGGTTTTCTATCCTCAGAAGGTTGTTGCAGATTCAAAAGGCCGTGCTTATGTTCTTGCAAAGAACGTAAACAAAGGTTTTATTAAGTACGAATACGACGGAACTTTCCAGGGCTTCTTTGGAGCTTCAAACGTAAAGTTTGACTGGACTGACTATTTATGGAAAAAGTTTGCTACCCGTGCTCAGCGAGAACAGATGGAATCTTTTGTTCCTACAGAATATTCAAATGTTTACATGGATCACGAAGGCTTCCTTTATGCCGTTACAAAAACTTTCGAGCAGTGGGACCTTAAATCTGACGTAGCAAAACCAATCAGACGTCTTAATGCTCTTGGAAATGATATTCTTGTAAAGAACGGAGATTATCCTCCAATCGGCGATTTACAGTGGGATAACGCTGCTGGTATTAAAGAGCCTTCACACTTTACAGATATTACAGTTTTAGAAAACGAAGTTTACATTGCTGTAGATGAATCACGCGGCCGCCTTTTTGCCTATAATAATCAGGGCCTGCTTTTGTTTGCCTTCGGTAACAGAGGTAATATCGACGGTTATTTCCGTGCTCCTTCTGCAATAGAACATATTGGTCGTGATCTTTTTGTTCTTGATTCTCAGAATGCTTCTATTACTGTATTTACTCCAACTTCTTACGGCGATTTAATTTATGATGCAACTGAAATGTATGCTCAGGGCAGATACGATGAATCTGCAGAAATCTGGGGCGAAGTTCTTAAACAGAACGGAAACTATGATCTGGCTTACATTGGTCTTGGAAAAGCCTGCTTCCGCCAGGAAAAATATGAAGATGCAATCCGCTATTTCAAATTAAAACGCGATAAAAAGAATTATTCTAAAGCCTTCCAGTACTACCGCAAGGACTGGATTGAAGCAAATCTCTGGTGGGTTTTAGTAATTGTTGTAGTTCTTATTCTTGTGCCTTTCATTCATAAGAAGGTTAAGGCATTCAAACAGGAGCTTAGATCATTATGAGTTATCTAACTAAAAAATTAAGTAAACTAAGCCAAAAAGAAACATACATCCATTTTGGTAAAACATTAAAATATTCTCTTTACGTAATTTTTCATCCGGCAGATGGTATGTGGGATTTAATTCACGCTAAGAGAGGTTCATATTCAGCTGCAAACTTCATCGTTTTACTTACTCTTCTTACCCACATCTGGAAGTTGCACTTTACCAGTTTCCTTTTTAATAATGTAAACTGGGAAAAAGTAAATATCTTCATGGAAATTGCTACAATTCTTCTTCCATTGTCAATTTTCTGTATTTGTAACTGGGCTTGTACAACACTTTTTGATGGAAAAGGTCATTTAGGTGATGTTTATAAGGGAACAGCTTATGCTCTTACTCCTTATCCACTTATTCAGATTCCATTAATCATTGTAAGTCTTTTTATTACAAGAGATGAAGGTACCTTCTATTCAGTATTTGATTCAATTTCATTGTTATGGTGTGCAATGTTAATCTTTATGGCCATGATGATGATTCATCAATACGGATTTGCAAAAACACTTTTGTTTACAGTAATCACAATTTTTGGAATGTTAGTATTTATTTTTATTATGCTATTGTTCTTCAGTATGATTTCTCAGGGTGTTGCATATTTCGTTTCTCTTGGTCGAGAAATTATGTTCAGATTAAACTGATAGGTGATTGATATGGAAAAGAAAGAAAAAATAAAGAAAGAAAAAGCACCTAAAACTCCAAAAAAATCAAAAATGCCTGAAGGTTATATTGGCCGTCCAAAACCAATGAAGACAAAAACCTTCGAATTCCATAAACCAACTGTTGGTAACTGGATTGCAATTGGTTTCTTAGCTGCTTTTATTGCATTTGCAACTTACATTGTTCTTAGACTTATAGATGTTTCTAATGTAAAAGATCTTCCTTTTGCATTCTATAACTTTGAAGAAGACAAGGAAAATGTTTCTGATTATGTTCTTGAAAACAGCAAATTAAAGTTTGTACTTGATCCTCTTACTACAAACTTTACTGTTACACAGAAAGACACAGGAAGAGTATGGTCATCTTCACCAGCTGGTGCAGAAAATGATCCTATTGCTCTTGCCAAAGAAAAGAACTACATGAACTCAAGTCTTCTTATTAAATATTCTACAGAAAACGGTGTAGATAATATTTATGATACAAAGACTTATTCAGTAGATAAGGACTTTTATTCTATTGAAAAAACAGCTGATTCTGTAACAGTTAATTACACAATCGGTCAGATTGAAAGAGTTTACAGATATCCTCTGGCAATTTATGAACCGGATATGAAAGTATTCCTTTCAAAAATGACAAAAGATGAACAGAACGTAATTACAAAACGCTGTTACAAACTTGTTGATGTAAAAAAACTTGCTGATAACAAGGCAGAAATGCTGGAAAAATATCCGGACTTAGAGAAAAATAAGCTCTATCTGGTATTTGATCCATTAAATAACTACTTAAAGGAAAGTTGTGAAGATATTTTTGACAGAATCGGATTTACAAATGAAGATTATGCAAAATATAAGGAAATCTATAAAGAAAAGAATGAAAAAGAAGTTCCTGCTTTCAATATTTCTATTGTATACAAACTTGACGGCAATAAACTTCTTGTAGATGTTCCATTTGACGAAATTGCTTATAAACATGCTTATCCTATAATACAGCTTTCTGTACTTCCTTACTTTGGAGCTTCAACTGAAGGCGAAAACGGCTTTATGCTTGTTCCAGAGGGGGGCGGAAGTTTAATTTACTTTAATAACGGTAAAACAAAACAGAACGGCTATTATGCTGATCTTTACGGCTGGGATTACGGTATAGACCGTAAGGCTGTTATTACAGAAACAAAGATTGCTTATCCTGTATTTGGAGAAGCTTTTGAAGAATCATCATTCATAACAGTTATTAAAAACGGTGCTGAATATGCAGGTATTACAGCAGAAATTGCCGGTAAATTAGGAAATTATAACTACATTCGTGCAGATTATAAGATGATTCACGGTGAACAGTATGAAGTTTCTTCAAGAAATACTTCTGCTCAGTACGCTTATGAAGCAAATCTTCCTAAGGGTGAATCTATTACCCAGGTATATTCTTTCATTAATTCTAATTCTTATGTTGATATGGCTAAAGAATATCAGAAAGTATTATTTGCAGATCAGAAAAAGCTTAATAATGAATCTTCTCCTTTAGCAATCGAAATCATTGGTGCAGTTGATAAAGTTCAGCAGGTAGCAGGTATGCCAAAGACTAAACCTTATCAGCTTACAACTTATGATCAGGCTGCAGATATTATCAATCAGGTAGAAGAATTAGGCTTTAAGAATGTAAATTACAAACTTTCAGGTTTCTTTAATGGCGGTATCAGCCAGAAAATCTTTAATAAGTTCAAGCTTATCGATACTCTTGGTGGTAAAAAAGGCTTTAATAAATTAATTGAAAAGACAAAAGATTTATCTGCAAATATCTATCTTGACGGTTCAATGCAGTTTGCTTACCGTTCCGGAATATTTGACGGCTTCAACCGCTACAGTACACCGGCAAGATTTGTAAGTTCTGAAGTTTGTGAATTAAACAAATACTCTCCTGTATGGTACGGAAAACTTCATACTCAGGATTCATATTTCTACCTTAATCCTTATGTAAGTGCTAAATCAGCAGATTTATTTACTAAAACTGCCCTGAAATATGGCCTTGACGGTATTTCTTACAGAGATAACGGAAGTATCTTAAGTGCAGATTATAATGATGACAGACCTGTAAGCAGAAGTGCATCTAAGAATATGCAGATCGAAAAAATGAAGGATGCAAAAGATAAGGGTCTTAAGATTATGATTAATTCAGGTAATGACTATGCCTTGAATAATGTAGACTTTATTACAAACATGGATTTCCATGGAAACTCTTATTCAATTATTGACCTTACCGTTCCATTCTATCAGATAGCTTTACACGGATATAAAAACTATTCAGGTTCTGCTGTAAACCTTGGTTATGAAAAGAATCAGATTGTACTTGAATCTGCAGAAACAGGTGCAGGCCTCTTCTTTACAGTTATGAACGAATCTGAAATGAAACTTCAGGAAACAAACTACACAGAATACTATGCTGCTTGTTTTGACACCTGGAAGGAACAGATTAATCAGATTTATAGCCGCTATAATAAGGAAATTGGACCTGTAGCAAACAGTTGTATTACTGATCATACTTATGTTAATGAATCTGTAACTGCAACAAGCTTTGATAACGGTTATAAAGTTTTTGTAAACTTTGGTTATGTTGATTTTGTAACAGATTCAGGACTTGTAATTCCTGCTCGCGATTACAAAGTAGTGCAGGAGGTAAAATAGAATGCCTAAACTTAAGTTACCTAAAAAATCTAAAAATGTAGGTCTTACAAAAAGACGTGCATTATACGGATATATTTTTATATTACCATTTATTTTGGGATTCCTCTTCTTTATGGTTAAACCTATGTTTGAATCATTAAGAATGAGTTTCTGCGAGGTTGTAATTTCTAATTCCGGCTTCAAGTTAAACTGGAATAATTTTGCAAACTATAATCGTGCTTTTAGAATTGACCCTGAGTTCAACCGAATGTTAACTGAGGCTATTATCCAGATGTTCGTAAGATCTCTGGCTACAATTGTATTCAGTTTCTTCGTTGCCTTAATCTTAAATCAGAAGTTTAAGGGTAGGGCTCTTGCTCGTTCTATCTTCTTCCTTACTGTAATTCTTTCTTCTGGTGTACTTGTTGGACTTGAATACAACAATACTTTAATGCAGCAGTTAAAGGCTACAATTGAAGAAGCAGGAAACTCTAACTCAATTACCCAGGTTCTGGAAGATATTCTTCTTTCAAATGCCGGTGGTGTAAATGGTCCTAGTGGAAAGATTTTCAAAACCTTGTTTGAAGTAATCGATTCTATTTACGAAGTTGCAATGGCATCTGGTATTCAGATTATTATCTTCCTTTCTGGTTTACAGAACATATCTCCAAGTATGTATGAAGCTGCCGATATGGAAGGTTGTACAGCATGGGAAAGCCTTTGGAAAATTACAGTTCCAATGGTAAGCCCTTTAATGCTTGTTTGCTGGATTTACACAATCGTTGACTTCTTTATGAAGACCGATAACAAGATTATGGAAAAAATCAATAATCAGATGGTAATTCAGTTGAATTATGGTTACTCTTCTGCACTTGCCTGGATTTACTTTGTTGTTTGTATGTTGTTAATAGGCTTAAGTTCGCTAATTATTTCTAAGGTGGTATACAACTATGACTAAAAATAAAAAACCAACAGCAGCAGTTGTAGAAAAACGTTCTTTCTGGGAACGTAATGAAGCATCTGGCGGAGTTTTATTAAAAGAAACTTCTAAAAAATATGCAATTTCTATCTTTAGATTAATTCTATTGTTTGGAATGTGCTTTATGATTATTCAGCCAATCTTAAATAAAATTGCAATCAGTTTTATGGCTGAAAAAGACCTTTATGATACTACAATTATTCTGGTTCCAAAGCACTTTTCTGTAAGTAACTGGCGAATTACAAACTTATTGATGGAATATAAGCTTTCTCTCTTCAATACAATCTGGGTTTCTGCCTTAGTTTCTGTAATTGAAGTTTTTGTTTGTTCTCTTGTAGGATACGGTTTTTCAAGATTCCAGTTCCCTTTAAAAAGATTCTGGTTCTTCTGTGTAATCTTAATCATCGTTATTCCTCCACAGACAATTTCTACCTCTTTGTTCCTTCACTTCCGCTATTTTAATCTGCTTGGATTGAAGCTTAATTTAAGTTCTTCTATGGTGCCATATCTTTTGATGTGTCTTGGCTGTATGGGACTTAAAAATGGTCTTTACATCTTTATGATCCGTCAGTTCTTTATGGGCTTCCCATTCGAACTGGAAGAGGCTGCTTATGTAGACGGCTGCGGACCATTCGCAACTTTCTTTAAGATTATGATTCCTGGTGCAAAACCAATCTTAACTTCTTGTTTCCTTTTCTCTTTTGTATGGCAGTGGACAGATTCTTTCTATACAGACCTTTTCTTAGGAAAAATCAAACTCCTCTCTACACAGATTTCGGGATTAACAGAACGTTTAGGAACCTATTTAAGCGGTTTATATGGTGCAAGTGCCATGGCATCTGTAGGATATTCAAATGCAATTCTTTCTACTGGTATTCTTTTGATGATAATTCCTTTAATTATCCTCTACCTCTTCTGCCAGAGACTCTTTGTTGAAAGTCTTGCTTCTACTGGTGTTAAGATGTAACAATTTTTTAGGGGATTTTGCTTAATAGAAGAAATCTCCTAAAAAAAAATTGTCTTTTATTTTATTGGTGATATAATTAAAAGTAGATATATAAAAAATTAAGGAGTATTTTTATGAAAAAAATTGCTGGTTCATTACTCGCAATGTCAGCTGTTCTTCTTTCTATGACAGTTGTATCTTGTGGTGGTGGCGGATCAAAAGCTAAAGCAGAAAAAGCCTTGGCAACTATGGTCGAAGAAAATCCTGAATATGAGGCTGTTACAATTCAAACAGATGAATCAGGTAAAGTTTTCAACTTCAAAAAAATGGACGTAATCGTAGGTGACTGGTGGACAAATCCTGACGCTGCTCCAAACTCAAAACAGCAGGAAGATTTGGCTACATGGAGACAGTTTACAAATGATGTTTACAATGTAAACGTTGTTCAGAAAGCAGTTTCTGGATGGGGTTCAAACCCACAGTTTGTAACAAACTTCTGTATCACTGGCGGTGAAGAAAACTACGTATTTATTATTGATGGACGTTCAGCTGTTACAGGTGTAAAAGCTAACTTATTCTACGATTTGTCAAAAATCAAATCTGTAGATTACCATAACGCTGCAAAATATGATCAGGGTGCTGTAATGAAACTCGCTAAAGGCGACTCATTCTATGCATTCAACTGGGGAAAACCAGAACCAAAGAACGGTATGTTCTTTAACAAGAGAATTCTTGAAGAAAACGGATATGATCCAGATCTTCCATATGATCTTCAGAAATCTGGAAAATGGACATGGGCTGTTTTCGAAGAAATGTGTAAGAAAATGACACGCGATACAGATAACGATGGTGTAATCGATCAGTATGCTATGTCTTCATTCAACACAGAATTTACATATTCAGCACTCGATTCAAACGGTGGCGGAATTGTAAAACGTGATTCAAGCGGAAAATATTATCTCGATGCAGGTTCAGAAAACTCTATGGAAGCATGGAACTGGATCCAGAAAATGTGGCAGAACTATCAGTTACCACAGGCAGAAGGTGCTAACTGGGATTACTTCTACACAGCATTCATTAATGGTGAAACAGCATTCTTAGCTGACCAGGAATACAATGCACAGCCAGGTGGACGTTTTGCTCAGATGGCAGACGACTGGGGATTCGTATGTTTCCCACTGGGACCTCATGGAGACGGTGTATACAAGACTATTCACGATACAAACATGTGTGTAATCCCATCTTGCTATGATGACAAACGTGCAGAAAAAATTGCTAAAGCAGTTGACCTCTGGCTCGAAGATGTTCCAGGATATGATGAACCAGATTCTTGGAAAGAAGGTTACTACGCTGGATTCCGTGATTCACGTGCTGTAGATGAAACACTTGAATTAATGGCTAAAACAGCTAACCCACGTTTCGATACACTTATTTCTGGTTTAAGCCAGGGAGATATGATTTGGGGTATTACAGGTGGATATATGACACCAGCAGAAGCTTGGGAAGGTGCTAAAAACCAGTGGCAGGCTCTTGTTGATGAATGTAACCGCTAAGTTATATAAATCATAACTTTTAATAAAGGACTGTACTTCAGGAAGATGATTCCGGAGTGCAGTCTTTTTTTTTGTTTTTTTTATCTAATTTACACATATTGCAAAATTTAATATAATTTTAAATATATGAGTCAACACGGAACAATTACACAGGATAACCATGCTGCTTTATGGCATGGAAGATTTAAGGAAGGTCCGGATGCAGAAGCAGTTGCATTTGAAACTTCTATTTTTGTAGACGAAAGAATGGCTTTTGATGATATTGAAGGAAGTATTGCCCACGCCACAATGCTTGCCCATTCAAAAATCATTTCAGATAAAGAAGCCCAAGAAATTGTAGAAGGCTTAAAAAGTATAAAAAAAGACCTTGAAAGCGGAAACTTAAAAATAGATTATTCTGCAGAAGATATTCATTCTTTTATTGAAGCAACCCTTACAGATAGAATTGGCGAAGCAGGTAAAAAAGTTCATACCGGCCGAAGCCGAAATGATCAGATTGCTTTAGATGAAAGACTTTACTTACGTCATGCAATTCCTTTATTACAGGATAATATTTTAAAACTCATTCAGGCTCTTGTTGATATTGCAAAAGAACATAAATTGTCTTTTATTCCTGGCTTTACTCATATGCAGCATGCCCAGCCTGTAACTCTGGCTCATCATCTTCTGGCCTGGGCCTGGATGCTTAAAAGAGACTTCGAAAGACTGGAAGACAGCTTAAAAAGAATAAATATTTCACCTATAGGTGCCTGTGCTCTTGCAGGTTCCACCTTACCATTAGACAGGGAATACGAAGCAAAACTGCTCGGCTTTGACTGTGTAACTTTAAACTCTTTGGACACAGTTTCAGACAGAGACTATTGTCTTGAGTTCTCTTCTGATTTTAGTATTCTTCAAATGCACTTAAGCCGTTTTTGTGAAGAAATTGTATACTGGGCAACAACAGAATTCGGTTTTGTGGACCTTAGCGAAAAATGGTCAACAGGTTCATCAATCATGCCACAGAAAAAAAATCCTGACTTTGCAGAATTAATTCGCGGTAGAACCGGAAAAGTGTATGGAAATCAATTTGCCCTCTTTACAATGATGAAGGCTCTTCCTCTTTCTTACGACAGAGATATGCAGGAAGATAAGGAACCTTTGTTCCAAGCATACGATACAGTTTTATCATGCGTAAAAGTATTTACATATATGATTTCTACTGCAAAATGGAATACAGAAAAAATGAGCCAGGGCTGTAAGGGCGGTTATCTTAATGCGACCGATGTTGCTGACTACCTTGTAAGAAAGGGGCTGCCTTTTAGAACCGCTCACGGTGTTAGTGCCAGGGCTGTCAGAATTGCAATTGAAAGAAATTGTGAACTTGAAGAATTGAAGATAGAAGATTGGAAGGAATGTTCTCCTTTAATTGATCAGGATATTTATGATTTTATCAGCGTAAAAGCCTGTGTTGAACAGAGAAATACAACCGGTGGTCCTTCAGTTCAGCAGGTTGAAAAACAAATAAGTGAATTATCAGATTTTATAAAAAATAATTCTAAATAAATGTTTCGAGGTAAAAAATGAAAAAAACATTATTAAGTATTGCAGCACTCCTTACAGTTTTAAGTTTTGCTGGCTGTAAAAAGGCTTCTAATGAAGGAAAATTTGTTCTTGGATTAGATGCATCTTTCCCACCAATGGGTTATACCGAAGCTGATGGTGAAATTACAGGTTATGATATTGACCTTGCAAAAGAAGTTGCAAAACGTCTTAATCTGGAATTTGTTGCTAAACCAATCAACTGGGAAGCTAAAGAAATGGAACTTTCTTCTGGTAGTATTGACTGTATCTGGAACGGATTTACTATTACAGAAGAACGTCTTAATGCTATGTCTTTTACAAAGCCATACTTAAATAATGATCAGGTACTTGTTGTACGTGCTGACAGTGGAATTGAAAGTTTAAAAGATGCAGCAGGAAAAATTGTTGGCTGCCAGTCTGGTTCAAGCGCAGAAGATGCAATTAATGACAATGCAGATTTTGCAGCTTCTTTAGGTAAACTTGTATTCTATGAAGAAAATCTTACTGCATTAACAGACCTTGAAGTTGGTGGTGTTGATGCTGTTGTAATGGATTCTGTTGTTGCAAACTATACTATTGCAACTGGTAAAAAGAACCTTAAAGTTGTAAACGAAGCTCTTGCTAAAGAAGCTTACGGAATCGGCTTTAGAAAAGATGAAAAAGGTGCAAAACTCCGCGATGATGTACAGAAGACTCTTGAAGAAATGTCTGCTGACGGTACAGTTGCACAGATTTCTTTAAAATGGTTCGGTTCTGATATTTCTGTAATTGGAAAATAATTAAATTATAAGAGGGCTGCCTTTCTATACGGCAGCTCTTTTTTTTGGATTTTATTTTGATTGATTTTTTTGTTAAAATTTTTAATAGCAGCCCTAAAAATGTAAGTAATTATTTAAATATGTTACATTCAATGTTGAATGGCTCTATTACAACTCTAAGCATATTTTTTCTTACTCTTTTATTTTCTATTCCTCTTGCACTCTTTGTTGCAATGGGAAGAATGTCCCGTTCAAAAATCTTATCGGGAGTTACCAACGTTTTTCTTTTAATTATAAGGGGTACTCCATTGATGCTGCAGCTTTTAATTGTATATTTTGTTCCAAAGCTGATAGCTGTAAACTGCTTTAAGTCAACCTTAAACTGGTCATCTTTCCTGGCTGCAATTGTAGCTTTTTCTATAAATTATGCTGCTTATTTTGCAGAAATCTACAGGGGAGGAATTAATTCCATTCCGGTAGGTCAGTATGAAGCAGCAAAAGTTCTTGGCTATACTAAAGTGCAGACTTTTTTCAGAATCATTCTGCCACAGGTTATAAAAAGAATTGTACCTGCCATGGGTAATGAAGTTATAACCCTGGTAAAAGATACCTCTTTAGTAACAATTTTAAGTGTTCAGGAACTTATGTATTTTGCAAAAAGTTCATCTAACAGAATGGTTTCTTTTACACCTCTTCTGATTGCAGGAATCTTCTATTTTGTTATGAACTGGCTGGTTTCCTTTGTTTTTACAACTTTGGAAAAGAAACTATCATATTATAAATAATTATGACAAATATAATCTCGGTAAAAAATTTACAGAAAACATTTAATGATGGCGTACAGGTATTAAAAGATATTTCTTTTAATGTAGAAAAAGGTGAAGTTCTTGGAATAATTGGACCAAGCGGTTCTGGAAAATCTACAATTTTAAGATGTATTTCACAGCTGGAAAGTGTTTCAGGTGGTACAATAGAAATCTGTGGAAAGACTCTTGTAAAAGACGGACTTTATTCTCCTAAAAAAGAACTCCAGCAGATTACCTTAAAAACCGGACTTGTTTTTCAAAACTTTAATCTTTTTCCTCATTATTCTGTATTGCAGAATGTTGTAGAACCTCAGATAAGGGTTTTAAAAAAATCTAAGGAAGAAGCTGTAAATGATGCCCTGCCTTTATTAAAAAGAATGGGGCTTGAACATAAAGCAAATAATTATCCCTGTGAATTAAGTGGCGGTCAGCAGCAGAGGGTTTCAATTGCCAGATCCCTTGCCTTAAAGCCGGAAGTTCTTCTTTTTGATGAACCAACTTCGGCCCTTGATCCTGAATTAACCGGAGAGATTTTAAGCGTTATAAAAGAACTTGCAGATGAAAAAATGACAATGGTTGTTGTAACTCATGAAATGGCATTTGCCAGAGATATTTCAACACATATCATTTTTATGGACCAGGGTGTAATTGTAGAGCAGGGTAAACCTTGCGATGTTATTAATAATCCTGTAGAAGAAAGAACAAAATCTTTCCTTTCAAGATTCAATAAATAGCTTTTTATATTGAATAAAATAAGGTTTTTCTATAATATATTAGTCTATATTCACAATAGAACTTATTGTGTCCAAAAATGAAAATTTGGTGCTGGAAACAGTGCCATGGAGGAATAAATGGTCAAAATCAGACTTAAGAGATTTGGTACTCAGAAACGTCCTTGCTATCGTGTAGTTGTTCAAGACTCACGCAAACCACGTGACGGTGCTTGTATCGAAGAAATCGGAACCTATCAGCCAATCGCTGCTGAAGGTAAACAGGTTTCAATCGATCTTGACAGAGCTAAGTACTGGATTGGTGTTGGTGCACAGCCTACTGACATCGTTAAGAAGTTGATGAACGTTCAGTCTGCAACTCAGGCAAAATAATTTACAGAGGAGCTAATCAATGGAAAAAGACCTGATTGAATACATCGCAAAATCATTGGTCGATGATCCGTCTGCTGTATCTGTAAACGAAACTGAAGGCGAACGTGGAATGGTGCTTCAACTTAAAGTTGCCGATAACGACATTGGTAAAGTTATTGGTAAATATGGTCGTATTGCAAAAGCTATGCGAACTGTTTTAAGTGCATCAGCTGTAAAAGATGGTAAACATTACAGCCTTGATATCCTTGATAACTAAGGTCAGCTGATGGAAAAAGCACAATTAGTAGTTGGCGTCATTCGTGGAACCCATGGTTTTTCGGGTGAATGTAAGGTAGAGAGTACTTCTGGTTATTACGAACATCTGCTGGACTTAAAGGAAGTTACTTTACAACAGGGTGATATTAAAAGAGAAATAAAGGTTGAATCGGTTTCTCTTGGAAATAATATTGCTTATGTTAAGTTTGAAGGTATTAATTCAGACACGGAAATATTAAAATATAACCGGTTTGAAATTCTGGTACCAAGAAAATACTGTAAGCCTTTGAAAAAAGACGAATGGTATATTGAAGATTTACGAAATTGTTCCCTGATTTATGATGGGAATAACGATCCGGCAACGTTGATTGCACCTGGTAAAGGCGAAAGTCGTGTACTGGGTAAAATTACAGACGTATTGGAAGGCGGAGCAGGTTACTTGTTAGAAGTTTCTCTCTCCGATAGTTGTGACCGAAAAGTTCTTGTACCTTTTAATAAAGAATTTATTGGTAAGGTAGATATTAAGAATGGTACGGTGCAATTGATGCACCTCTGGATTCTGGAGTAATTCCTGTGAAATTTACTGTGCTGACCTTATTTCCAGATATCGTTAGGGCTTTTTTTGAAAACTCAATCATGGCCAAAGCGGTAGAAAAGGAAATTATTGCTTACGATTTGGTGAACATCAGAGACTTTGCGAATGATAAACACCATACCTGTGATGACGGAACGTATGGAGGTGGAGCTGGTCAATTAATGAAACCTGAACCACTTTCAAAGGCACTTGATTCTGTAAATGCCCGCAAAAAGTACGTAATATACGTTACTCCAAGCGGAAAAACACTTACACAAAAAGTTGCCGAAGAATTAAGTCATAAGGACGAACTTGTTTTTATCTGTGGTCGTTACGAAGGTATAGACCAGAGAATTATTGATTCTTATGTTGATGCAGAAATTTCTATTGGAGATTATGTTATGTCTTCAGGAGAAGTAGCAGCAACTGTTGTAATTGATACTGTTTACCGTCTGGTAGATGGTGTAATTTCACATGAATCATTGGAAGAAGAAAGTTACTGTGACGGGCTTTTAGAGTATCCTCAGTATACTCATCCGGAAGACTGGAAGGGTATGAAGGTTCCTCCAATTTTATTGAGTGGAAATCATGAGGAGATCCGAAAGTGGAGGCTTAGAAAGCGGCTTGAAAAAACTCTTGCCAACAGACCTGATTTAATCAGCCTTGCAAGATTAAAAGGACAGCTTTCAAAAGAAGCCGAAAGTATGATTGAGGAAATTACTTGTACAAAAAAATAATATCAGCTTGTCTGATAATAGGAGATCAATATGGATCTTATTAAAACTATTGAAGAAACACAAAAACGTCCTGGTGCTCAGGATTTTAATGTTGGTGATACTGTAAAAGTATTCTTCAAAATTGTTGAAGGAAAAACTGAACGTATTCAGGTATACGAAGGAATCGTACTCTGCAAGAAAAATGCAGGTGCACGCCAGACTTTTACTGTACGTAAGATTTCTTACGGTGTAGGTGTAGAACGTGTATTCCCTTATAACAGCCCACGTATCCAGAAGGTAGAAGTTGTTCGCCCTGGTAAAGTACGCCGCGCTAAACTTTACTACTTAAGAGATAAGATTGGTAAAGACGCAAAAGTTAAGACTTTGGTTGGAGCAAAAGTTAATGCAGCTCTTGAAGCAAGAAATGCTGCTGCCGCTGCTGCTGCTGAAGCTAAAGCTGCTGCTGAAAATGCTCAGAACTAATTAATTTAGTTTTTGACTATAAGGCCCCTGTAAGATTGAAAAATTTTACCAGGGGCTTTTTTTATGTTAAAATTACTTTTGTGAATACTGCTTCAATTAATCAAACTTTACCCTTAAATAAAATCTCCTCATCAAAAGTTCTTTCCCAGGGAGATAGTGTTTTTGTAAGGGTAACAGCAGATAAGGGGCAGGGAAAATACGAAGCTATGCTTTCCGGAGCAAAAATCACATTAAATTCAAAAAGGCCTTTGCAGGTCGGCTCTTCCTTCCCGGCAAAAGTCAACATTAATAACGGAAAACTCGAAATCATCATCTCCTTAAATAAAGAAAATCTTTTACAAAGGGCCTTAACTTCTTTACCAAATAAAGAAATTGCAGGTCTTCTTTCTGCCTCAGGTCTTCCTCAAAACAATCTTTCCTTAAATCTTATAAAGCAGATGTATCAGCTTGAGCTTAAAATGGACGCTTTTTCTCTAAAAAAGTTTTACAACCTTGCTTTGAAATTTAAAGGAAAAGAAAAATCAGCCTTACAGCTTTTAATGATCCTTTACAAAAAAAAGATGGAAGTGGGCGAAGATGAACTTCTGGAGCTGCTTTCTTATCTTGACGGCTCTTTTGAAGCGGAAAGTGACCGCGGCAGGAATGGTCAAAGAGGCGGAAAAGAAGCTTTTGAACTTTTAAAAAGAAATAATTCTATACAACAGGGCTGGCTTTTTTATCCTTTTGAACTTATAAACTATAAAAGCCGGGAGCTTTATGGAAAAGGCTGTATAAAAATCTTTTTAAACAGTGCAGAAAAAATTGAAAAACTGAATTTTAACTGTAATTACAGGGGTAAAGAATATTATTTTTATATAAACTATAAGAATTCCAGAATGGAAAAAGTGAAGTTTTATATAGAGAATGAAGCTTCTTCTGTAAGTGAACTTGAGAAAAAAATCAGCTCGCTTTTTACTAAGGCTGGAAAAAATGTAGAAGTTTCCTGGTGTCAGAAAGATATGTTTGAAGTAAGTGGCAGCGATTTTGAAGAGCTTTATACTTTTTCGGGGGAAGTTTAATGGAAAAAAAGGCGATTGCATTAAAATATCCTGAAGGTTTTACTGCTCCTGTGGTGACTGCAAAAGGTAATGGACCTGCCGCAGAAAGAATAATTGAACTTGCAAAAGAAAATGAGATATATATAAAAGAAGATACCGAACTTATAAACCTTCTGTCTTTTTGTCAGGAAGGGGAACTTGTAATGGAAGAGGCCTGGGAAGCTCTGGCGGTTATTTTTGCCTTTATTCTGAAAGAAGGAGACTGAATTGGATTCTAAACTGATAGGGAATAATGGTGAGATTCGGGCCTGTAATTTTCTTATTTCAAAGGGATACACAATAATTGAGCAAAATTATAGAACAAAAGGTGGAGAAATTGATATAATAGTCAGTAAGGATTCAGTTCTGGTCTTTGTTGAGGTAAAAACTATGCCTCATGCCACAATTGATATGCTTACAAGGGTGTTAAATTACCAGAAACAAAAGAGAATTATAAAAACTGCTAAACGTTTTTTGTTAAATCATCGAGAATATAGTAATAGTTACATTCGTTTTGATGTGATTATTATGGATATGCAGAATTTACCATCTGTATATCATATCGAAAATGCTTTTTCAGAATAATGATGAAGTCACTTAAGTTTAGTGGGAGCCTTTATGATTTCTGGTTTTACATCAAATGAGGTAGCAACTTTAGTACTTGAAAAAACTGAAGTTGAGGATTTACCTCCACGCATTTTAGAATTGCGTAAAAAAATACATAGCGAAGAATATCTCAATAATGCAATTTTAAGAATTGCCCATGTAATTAGTACAAAACTTGTTGAGAATCCTGAAGAATTGAAATTGCGGGACTAATTCCTGCAAGGAGTTAGTATGCATCGTAATAGAAAACGTAATAATTGGAAAAATCAGCAGAACAAACAGAATTCTGCAGATAACAAACCAAAGGGTTTGCAATTTAAACCTACAAATTATATTAACGAAGATACTGAAAAAGAAAAAATAAAGGCAATTGAAGAAATAAAAGCCAGACAAATTATCTGTCCAAAATGCGGTCAGCCAATAACTGATATTGCTTCTTCCATGCATGACAAGGCTTCAGGTTCTCCTGTTCATTTTGAATGTGCTTTAGGCGAAGTTTCAAAAGACGAAAAACTTGGCGAAAACGAAAAAATTGCCTACATTGGACAGGGACGTTTTGGCGTCTTATATTTTGAAAATCCACGCGATCAGAGAAATTTTACAATCAAAAAAATAATAGAATGGGAAGACCGGGAACAAAAGCCTGAATGGCGAAACGAAATCAGCGAATTATATTCTAAAGTAAATTAAATGAATATAAGTGTACTGTGCAAGGTTGTAGATAATTTTGGTGACATTGGCGTTGTATGGCGTATGTGCCGCCAGTTATTTCTGGACTATCCTGATTTAAAACTTCACCTTATAGTTGATGATTTATCTTCCTTTAATAAAATCTGGCCCAAGGTAGATGTAAATAAAGACTTTCAGGCGGTAGATGGAATTGATGTTTACAGGTGGGAAGCAGCTGATTTTTGCAGTAAAAAGTTTCTGGAAAAGGACGGCGAAAAGCTGGAAATCATTCTGGAAACTTTTCAATGCGGAAGGCCTGACTGGCTTGAAGATATCCTTTTTCAAAAAAAATTAAAAAGAACTGTACATATTATAATGATAGATTATCTTACTGCAGAAAAATATGCAGAAGATTTTCACTGTTTACAAAGCCTTACAAGAAGTGCAAAAGTTCAGAAGGTAAACTTTATGCCGGGCTTTACGGCAAAAACCGGTGGGCTCATAATTGACCGGGAATGGAAAAAGCTGGAAGAGGTAAATATAAAGGGGCCTGCTCTTGTTTTTACCTACGAAAAAAACTGGGCCGGCTTATGCAGAGCGATAAAAAAGCATAATTTGAAGGTGAAGCTGGCGCAGGGAAGGGGGATGGATTCCTTTTATTCCGAATATATAAAGATTTCTGATAATATAGAAAAGCTTCCTTTTCTAAAACAGGATGAGTGGGATAAAGTTTTAAAAGGCTCATCGGTACTTTTTATTCGTGGAGAAGAAAGTTTAAGCCGGGCCTGTCTGAGCGGAATTCCTTTTGTGTGGCATGCTTATCCTCAGAGTGATGAATACCAGCTGGTAAAGGTAAATGCCCTTCTCGAAAGAATAAAAAACTATTTTAAGCCCGAAGATTTTCTTATTGTAAAGAATATCTGGACGGATTTTAATCTTCCTTTGGAGCAGATAAGCGAAGAGAAGATGGAAAAAGATGCCGACTCTTTTCTGGATAAGAGGGAAAAACTCATTTACGGTTTCAGGGCTTTTGCAGAAGACCTTAGAAAAAATGGTGACCTGTGTAGTAACTTAATGACATTTATTCAAAAATTTAATATAATGGATATATAAATTTGTAAACTTATTTTTAGAGGTTATATTTTATGTTAATGACATCACAGTTAAAAGTTGGAACAGCTTTCATGTATGAAGGAAATGCCCTTATCGTTCAGAAGATGCTTGGACAGCGCTCTGGTCGTGCAGGTATGGTAACCAGTTTCCGTGTAAAGAATCTTGTTACAAACTCAACTATGGATCTTGGTATTGATGCTGGAGAAAAATTTGACGAAGTAGATCTTGACAGCCATACAACAAAGCTTTCTTATGTTGATGGAGATACTTTTGTATTTATGGATCAGGAAACTTATGAACAGTTTGAACTTGCAAAGGAAGATTTAGGTGACTATGCAGGTTATATCACTCCTGAAGATGATCTTGAAATCAACCTTACATTCTACGAAGGAAAACCAGTAGGTATTGATCTTCCTGTTCGTGTTACACGTACTGTAACTTATTGTGAACCAGGTGTAAAAGGTGATACTTCTGGAAAATCTTTGAAACCTGCTACTCTCGATACAGGTATTGAAGTTCGTGTTCCATTGTTTATCAACACTGATGACAGAATCGTAATTGATACACGTGACGGTTCATTCCTTGAAAGAGCAAAAGACTAATCAATATTAGTTAAATAAAAAAGCCGGGCTTTGCAAGTCCGGTTTTTTTTTGCCTTAATATACGAGTTCGTCAAGGCACGCTCGCGGTGGCTCGCTTAAAGCCTATGACAAACTCGTTTCTACAGCATAAAACTAGTTGTTTACCTTAAGATACAGGTTTGTCAAGAGACATTCGCTGACGCTCATTCAAGCTCTATGACAAACCTGTTTTTACACCATATAATCCTGCGGATTATATTGTGTAGATCCATCCCTCAGGGGCGGGGAGGGAACCCATCTGGATTCCTGTTAAAGTGTCGTAAATCTTCTTTAATACAGGACCCATTTCTGCTTTTCCTTCATTAAAGATAATTTCTTTTCCGTGATCATCAATCTTTCCGATTGGAGAAATTACGGCTGCAGTTCCGCACAAACCGCATTCAGCAAAATCAGAAAGTTCATTTACGTTAATCTGTCTTTCTTCAACTTCCATTTTCAAAATATCTTTTGCAACAACCAGTAAAGAACGGCGTGTAATAGAAGGAAGAATAGAAGATGATTTAGGAGTAACAAGTTTTCCATCTTTTGTAATTAAAATGATGTTTGCTCCACCTGTTTCTTCAAGATATGTATGTGTTGCAGGATCAAGATAAATATTTTCTGCATAACCAGCTTTGTGTGCATCAACAATGTTGTGTAAACTCATAGCATAGTTTAAGCCTGCTTTAATATCACCGGTTCCGTGAGGAGCGGCTCTGTCTAAATCAGAAATTCTAACAGTAATAGGTTTTACACCACCTTTGAAATATGGTCCTACAGGTGTAACGAGGATTCTGAACTGATATTCATCAGCAGGCTTTACACCAATAACAGCATTTGAACCGAACATATAAGGGCGAATATAAAGTGTTGCTCCTGAACCGTAAGGAGGTACCCAGTCTTTGTTAGCTTCAACTGTTTTTAATACAGCTTCAATAAACTTTTCTTTAGGGTATACCGGCATTTCAAGGCGGCGGCAAGAATCTGCCATACGATCAGCATTAAGGTCTGGACGGAAAGTTACAATTTCACCATGTTCTGTTGTATAAGCTTTAAGGCCTTCAAAACAGGTTTGTGCATACTGTAAAACTCCAGCGCATTCATTAATCTTAATGGAATGGTTAGAAGTTAATTTTCCTTCGCTCCATTCACCATTTTTGTAAGTTGCAACAAAACTTTTAGAAGTCTTTATGTAACCAAAAGGAAGATTTCCCCAATCCAAATTCTTTTTTCCCATAATATCCTCGATGTGGGACCTGCCCACTAATAAAAGTATTTCTTATTATAAATTTTTTCGGAAAACTAGTAAATGGCAGGGCTATAAGATATAATATGATTATGAAAATCTTTTCCTGGAATGATATTCAGACCCTGCTCAATACCGGCAGGGAAGAGGACTTTTTTTCTAAAGCCTGCGGTATTTCAATCGGCTCTTTTGATGGACTTCACAAGGGACACAGACTGCTTCTTAGTGAATTAAAGGCTGCCTGTCGAAAAGAAAATCTGAACGCCGGTCTTGTTACCTTTAAAAGACCCTTACCAAGTATTAAGCACTCAAAGGATTATAATGGAGATATTACAAGCTTAAAACAGCGCTTAAGACTCTTTGAAGAAGAAGAAATTGATTTTGTTATTGTTGTTGATTTTGATGAAAGTTTTGCTTCCATGCTTGGAGCTGATTTTCTTTCTATTTTAATGAATATCTGTAATATGAAACTTATTGCAGAAGGAGAGGATTTCCGCTGCGGTTATAAGGGAGCTACAGATGCTGAGGCAATAAAATATTTTGCCCAAAAGAACAATTTAAAAACAATTTTTGTAGAGCCTGTTTATGATAATGAGGCTGCTTCGGAAGCTCAAAGAATATCTTCTTCCTATATAAGGACAATGATTCAAAAAGGATTTTTTGAATCTGTTAAGGAATTGCTTTGCAGACCTTATGAAATTGATTTAGAAAATGTGGATTTTACCGAAAAGGGCAAAGCCTTTATTATTAATAAAAAAGATATACTTCAGGTGCTTCCGCCAAAAGGAATTTATCATGTAAAAGATTCTTTTTCTAAAGATTTTAGAATCTGCATTAAGGATGAAAGTATAGAACTTCAGACCTTAAAAATGGTTTCGAAGATTCTTTTTGATTAAGAAAAAATCATGCCTTGATTATTTCTTATATTTTTAATAAGATTTATTAAGTTTTATTATTACGTGGTTTTTGTGATTTTCGGCTTTAGAATCCAGCTGATGACCTGCAAATATTACGCGAATGTAAAACAAATATTTTATATTTTTAAGGGGTTCCATTATGGCACTTGCAAAAGAAACAACTGTTGCAACTGTAAAAAAATACGGTGCAAACGAAAAAGACACTGGATCTGTAAAAGTACAGATCGCATTGCTTACACAGCGTGTACAGCAGTTAACAGAACACACAAAAGCATTCCCAAAAGATGCTGCTGGTAAACGTGCTCTTCTTAAAGTTGTTGGACAGCGTCGTAAAATGCTTAAGTATTTTGAAAGAACTGATCTTGAAGGATACCGTGCATTTATTAAAGAACTTGGACTTCGCAAGTAAGTTCTTTTTCTTTACAGAAAACTGCTTCACTCCGGTGGGGCAGTTTTTTTTTGCCTTTTTCCTATTACTGCTATAGAAAAGTTCTATATCCGACATATTGACACTTTTTAAATTTTTGTTATATTCTCACGATTAAGAATTATGTATTAAAAAAAAGCACATAGTTCAAAAAGGAGATAAAAATATATGATTACTTTTAAAAAGTGCATGGCAGTTGCTGCAATGGCAACTCTTAGTCTTGGTCTTTTTGCAGAAACAAAAGAACCTGTTTCAAAAACTAACGCTGCTACAGCAGGTATTTTTTCTACAGATTTAGATGATTTTACAAATGTAAACAGCTGGTCTAACGTTAATCCAAAAGATTTCTATTTATATTTTGGAATGGATAATGGTCTTTCTGAATTAGCTTCTTCTTATGACATTGGTTTTGCAAAATATTTTAAGAAGATTTACTGGGGTACTTATTTCTCTGGAAATCTTGGAACATCAACAAATACAACAACAACCGTAGGTGGTACAACCACAAAAACAAAAACTACAGGTGATTCTGAATGGGTATTTAATAATACTATCGGTATTGGAAATCTTGGTCTTGCTTTAAATCTTCATTTCTTTGATGACGGTTCAACAAAAACAAAAACAGGAGATACTACCAATTATACTAAAGATACAGATTTAGATATTACATTAAAAGCCGGTTTAAAAGAGTATGCAATCAAAAAAACAAAGATTGTTCCTTATGCTGCAATTAATTACTCAATTGGAGACGGAACTAAAGTAAAAAGTGGAGATGATATAACAAATAATCGTACTTCTCTTTTCTCTGTAGAAGCCGGTGCTACACTTCCACTTAAAGGTTCAAAGACTTTTGAACAGACTCTTTCTCCTTCTGTAAAGTTCTATACAGAGAAAGCTGTTAGCGCTGACAATGGAACTTTTGGAATCCAGATTCCTGTTACTTATACAGGTCTTGTTAATGCTTCAAGTAACTTTGCTTTTGGTTTTACAGCAAGTCTTGAACCTTCTTTAGGATTTGGTAAAGGTGCTTTTTCTTTTGGTCTGACTCCATCTGCTGCTTTTGGCCTTACTTACGCTACAAAAAAGAATATCGATCTTAATGCCGGTGTAGAATTTGCTCTTCCTTCTTATACATATGGTAAAACTACAGTTGAAGGTATTACTACAACTACTACAACAAAAAGTTCTTCATGGGATGGAAATGATGCAAGCTTAACATTCTCTTCTGGATTTGCAATTAAAGTTTCAAAAAATTTCTTAATTGATTGTTCTTATGAAGCTTTATTCAGCCTCTTTGGAAGTGATACAAGTTCAGATTTGACATCAACTGGAAATACCAATTTCTGGAACACTGTAAATAGTATTCTTGTTCATAATATTGGTTTTGACTTTTCTATAAAACTCTAAGCTTTTTTAGCCTTTAATTGGAGACTTTTATGAAAAGTTTTAAAAAAATATTTATTGTAACAGCACTTTTCTTTACAGGTCTTTCTCTTTTTGCTCAGACTTCAAGAACAAGTTCTGCAACCAACAGCTTTTTTACTACAGATGTAGATAAGTTTATGAATGTAAACAGCTGGTCTGCAGTAAAAGCAGAAAATGCCTTTATGATGTTTTCTGGTGGAGCTAGTTCATATGCTAGTTCATATAATCTTGGTTTTGCAAAACAGTTTAAAAATATTTACTGGGGCTCTTATTTTTCTGGAGATTTTGGTAATTACGAGAAGACTGTAACAAAAACAGGAGATTCTACAACTACAGAAAAAGAAGTGGGAACTTCCGATAGTACAGCTTTTTCCTTTTATAATTTACTTGGTATAGGTAATGTAGGTATAAGACTTGGTTTTTACTATTCTAATTATGATTCAAGCGTGAACGAAAATGTAACTCCTGTTGTAATTACTGACCGCTCTGATCTTGCAATTTATACCAGATTTGGATTAAAAGCTTTAGATTTTGGAAAGTATAAAATTGCTCCATATGCCTGGTTTAACTTTGATAATAATTACAATGAAAAAGCCAAAACTGTTACAGATGGAGTTGTTACTGCTGATGAACGTGCATGGAGAATTACTGGTGGAGCTGGGGGAACTGCAACTTTAACAGATAATTCAGCAAACAAAACTACTCTTCAGGTATCTTTGAGCTCTTATCTTCAAAAGCCTAGAAATAAAGATTTATATACAAATGATAGATTCTGTGTAGAATTACCTTTAACCTTAAGAAGTGTTTTTTATGTTAATAAACAACTTTCACTTGGTTTAGGAGCTTCTGTAAACCCTTCATTTACTTATTATAAAACAAGTGATACAGAAAAAAGAAATGCTATAAATTTAGGTAACACATTATATTGTGGAATACAGTATGATACCTTAAAAAAGGTTGTATTGAATGCAGGCATAGATGTTGCTGTTCCAGATTATTCTTTAGTATTTGAAACAGATACTGCAACAGATACAAAGACAGTTACCTCTAGCTGGAATGGTTCTGATGCAGATTTAACCTTCTCTACAGGTTTTAAGATTAATCCTGTAAAGAATCTTTCTTTTGATTGCAGCTGGAATGTTTTGTCTTACATCTTATATGAGGATTTAACTACTGATTTTTATGAAGGAGCTGGTTATAATTTCTGGCAGAATTTTAATTATGCTTTTATTCATAATATTTCCTTCCAGGTTTCTTATAAGTTCTAATCAGCAGATAATTTTAAAGATTTTCCGCCGGAGCGCATAATAAATATGCTTTATCCGGCGGATTTTTTTTTGCCCTGTAAAACTTTTCTGTAAAAAATACATCCTGCAAAACTTCCATTGAATAATTTACCGTTATGCTCTAAAATTAAGTATTATATTATTGCATATTAGTATAACTAATAAATAGATAAAAAACATGCGTCGGATGTAGTGACGTATGTAGGAGAAAATTAATGTCAGTAGAAAGAGTAACTTACCGACTTGGAGATGCCGATCTCATCCTTGAAACAGGAAAAATCGGAAAACAGGCTAATGGTTGTGTTTACGCTCAGTGGGGCGGAGCCGCTATTATTGCAACTATTTGTGCTTCATCTAGTGTTACAGAAGGTCAGGATTTTGTTCCTGTTACTGTTGAGTACAACGAAAAATTCTATGCTGCCGGAAAAATTCCTGGTGGCTTTGTAAAACGCGAAGGTCGTCCAAAAGATAAGGAAATCTTAGTTTCACGTCTTATTGACCGCCCAATGCGTCCTCTTTTTGAACCATCTTTTGGTCATGAACTTCAGATTGTTCCAACCTGTGTTTCTTGTGATGGTGTTCATACACAGGATATTCTTGCAGTTATTGCTGCATCTGCCGCAACTTGTATTTCTGATATTCCATTCCATGGACCAGTTGCTGCCTGCCGTGTTGGATATTTAAACGGTGAATATATCATCAACCCAACCTTTGAACAGATTGAAAAGGGTGAACTTGAAATTGTTGTTGCCGGAACTAAAGACGGCTTTACAATGGTAGAAGGTGGTGCCAACGAAGTTTCTGAAGAGTTAATGCTTGGTGCTTTGGAAAGAGCCCAGAAGTTTATTACAGATATGTGTCTTCTTCAGGAAGAACTTGTTAAAAAGGCAGGAAAGGAAAAACTTCCACTTAATCCTCTTGATGTTACTTTGGACAACGCAGAAGCTATTGAAGCTGAAGCAACTCCTCTTCTTAAAGAAGCATGCTTTAAAGACAGTAAAATCAGCCGTGGAAAAGCAATTGCTCAGGTTCAGAAGGACCTTGCTGCAAAATATGCTGAACAGCTTTCTGACCCAATTCAGGCAAAACTTTTCTGTACTTTAATGGATGATATTCAGTACAAGCTTCTTCGTAAATCAATTCTTGATGAAGGAGTTCGTGTTGACGGTCGTAAGGTTGATGAAATCCGTCCAATTACCTGTGAAGTAAATGTATTGCCAACTCCACACGGATCAGCACTCTTTACTCGTGGTGAAACACAGTCTCTTGCTGTATGTACACTTGGTACTGCAATGGACGAACAGTCTTATGACGATATCGATGGAGACAGAAGCGAACACTTCATCCTCCACTATAACTTCCCACCATACTCAGTTGGTGAAACCGGAAAACTTACAACTGGCCGCCGTGAAATTGGTCACGGAAACCTTGCCCGCCGTTCACTTGCAGCAATGGTTCCAAGCCGCGAAGAATTCCCTTACACAATCCGTGTAGTTTCTGAAATTATGGAATCTAACGGTTCTTCATCACAGGCTTCTACTTGTGGTGGAACCCTTTGTATGCTCGCAGCCGGTGTTCCAATGAAGAAGATGGTTGCCGGTATTGCTATGGGTCTTATTACAGAACCAGAAGGAGACAATCCATACGGACGCTATAAGATTTTGAGCGATATCCTTGGTGAAGAAGACCACCTTGGCGATATGGACTTTAAGGTTGCCGGAACAAAAGACGGTATTACCGGTTTCCAGATGGATATTAAGATTGCCGGTGTAACAACTGAAATCATGAAGAAGGCTATGGAACAGGCTCGTCAGGGTCGTTTACACATCCTTTCAATCATGGAAAAATGCATCGACAAACCAGCTCCACTTGCAAAGAACGCTCCACAGATTCTTACAATGAAGATTCCTGTAGACAAGATTGGTGCCCTCATCGGACCTGGCGGAAAGAATGTTAAGGCTCTCTGTTCACAGTATGATGTAACAATTAATACAGAAGACGACGGAACTGTAACTATTTATGCTAAAAACGGCATGAATGCTGAAGCTGCTAAAAAAGCAGTAAAAGGTATTACAGAAGATCCAGAAGTTGGAACAGTATACCAGGGAACAGTAAAACGCATTATGGAATTTGGTGCCTTTATTGAAATCCTTCCTGGAAAAGAAGGCCTCTGCCACATTTCTAAACTTTCAAAACAGCGTGTAAACAAGGTAACTGATGTTCTTAAAGAAGGTCAGGTAATTCCTGTAAAACTGCTTGAAGTAGACAAACAGGGAAGATTAAACCTTTCTTATATTGATGCTATTGAAGAATAAAAAAGCCTCTTTTACCTCTTTATGGGGTTAATTATACAGGTCAAAAGTAAGAAAATTCTTATTTATGAAACTTCTTGCTTTTGACCTTGTTATTTTTAATGTTATGAAAAAAATATATCCTTTAGTTTTAATTATTTCTTTATTGTTTCTTTCCTGTTCAAAAAAAGCAGAATTTGCCGGTACAGGATATAATCGTAGTGCTGTAAAAACTGCTGCTTTTACAGATTCAAAAATGACCACAAATCTTTACTCAGATATGGCTTTTGAAAGCGAAAGTCTTGCAGAGTCTGTGGAAAGTCCTTCTCAGGCTAATGAAGCTGCATATGAAAGAAAGCTTATTAAAGACGGTAACATTTCAATTCAGGTGCCTTCTTTAGAAAAGGCAATGCTTTCTGTAGAAGAATGGGTAAAAGGCTTTGGCGGTTATATTTCCTTTTCTAATAATTATAATAATTATTGTAATTATACCGTTAGAATTCCTTCTTCGGTTTTTGATCAGGCAATGAATTCTCTGGGAAAACTGGGAAAGGTAACCAATAGAAGTATTTCTGTTCAGGATGTTACTGACCGTTATTACGATCTTGAAACAAGATTACAGACAAAAAAAATCTTAAGGGATAAGTACAACGAATATCTTAAAAAAGCTGAAAATGTAAAAGATATGCTTGAAGTTGAGCGGCAGTTAAATAATGTTGTATCAGAAATTGAATCTATGGAGGGAAGCTTAAAACTTCTTAATAATCAGATTGATTATTCTACAATTTCAATAAATTTAAGCACTCCTAATGTTGATATTTCTCCATCTTATTCAATTGAAGGTTTTCAGTGGAAAGAAATATTCTATAACATTGCAAACTTTATGATTTCTTTTGTAAAAGTAATTATTTATATTGTTATTTATGGAATTCCTCTTCTTGCCTTTATAGCCTTTTTATACTGGCTTTTACTTGGAAAATTAGGACTTCTTAAAAAATTATTTTACAAATTAAGCGGAAAAAAGTTTGCAAAAAAGATAAAATCATCAGAAGATGAGGAAAATAAAAATGAGTAAAGTGGAATTAAAAGTTCTTGCAAAAGAAGGAGCCGTAATTCCTGAATATAAAACTGCAGGTGCTGCGGGTGCTGATGTTTGTGCCTTAATAGAAAGTGACCTGATTTTAAAAGCGGGCAGCAGGGCAATTATTCCTACAGGACTTTTTTTTGAAATACCTGAAGGCTATGAAATTCAGGTAAGACCAAGAAGCGGTCTTGCAGCTAAAAATGGTGTAACACTTTTAAACACCCCTGGTACAATTGACAGCGATTACAGAGGTGAATTAAAAATAATTCTGATAAACCTTGGCGAAGAAGATTTTACCATTCACCGGGGAGACAGAATTGCCCAGATTATATTTGCACCTGTAATTCAGGCAGCATTTCTTCCTGTTCAGGAATTAAGCCTGACAGAAAGAGGTTCGTCTGGTTTTGGTTCGACTGGTGTGTAAATGTCATTTATAGAGGAAAGTCAGAAAAAAATAAAAAATATAAAGACTCTCACAGATGATTTTCTTGTAAAGTATCTTCATAAAGGGGAATTAAAAAATTTTCTTTTAATACGTTACATGATTAAAGATCTTTTTATTTATTTTATTGTATCCTTTTTTGTTTTTTTTATGATTTTCTTCGTAAACCAGATTCTTCTGGATATGGAAAGTCTGCTTTCTAAATCTGCCCCTGTTGATGATGTAATACGAATAATGATTTACAGTATTCCAATGATTATTGCTCAGTCAGCCCCTTATGCAACCCTGGTAGGTTTTCTAATGTGCCTTGGCGGTATGATGAGCAATAACGAGATTCTTATTTTCAGGGCAGCAGGCTTTTCTTTTTTCAGAATTCTTCTTCCGGTAATTACAATGGGCTTAATCATTTCTATAATTTCTTTTTTTGTAAATGATTATTTAATGCCCCTTGGAAAAATAAAGTACAATCAGCTTTTTAGAAGCATTATGCAGTCAACTCCTACAATTGAACTGGAATCAAATACGGTAAAGCATCTTGATAATTCAAATATCATCATGGGAACGGTAAGCGATAATACAGTTTCGGATCTGGTGCTTTTCAGTTCAGATAATGAATCTGATTCCATAATCATTGCAGGGCAGTCCACCTTAAAAGGTTCGCAGGTTCCCGGTGTTTTAATGGAACTTGCCATGAATGATGCAAAGGTAATTTCCATAAACAGAACTAACCGCGAGAACTATGATGTTCTGGAAGCCGGCAAATCTACCTACAATGTTTTTGAAACAACCGTTCTTGGAAACAGAAGGCATTCTGCTTCAGAAATGACTACGGCTGATGTTCACAAGGAAATTAAGCGCCTTAAAAGTATAGAAAATATGGATGAACAGAATCTTTCTTTCTGGATTATGGAATATTATAAAAAGTTTTCCATTCCTTTTGGTTCACTTTTCTTTTCTTTTCTGGCTTTTTCAATTGCCTTTTTGTTTGGCAAGCACAACGGTATTACAATGGGGCTTTTCCTCGGAATTGTAATTTGCGTTATAAACTGGGCAATGCAGATTTTAGGACAGATGTTTGTTGTAAGAATGGGCTGGAATCCTTTCTGGTGTATATGGGTACCTAATATGGCCATTGCTCTTTTTGGATTAATATTCTACCTTGTATTAACAAAAAAATGAAATTAGTAGGATATCTTTTTAAGAAACTATTACCTTTTCTCTTAGGCTCAGTCTTTTTCTTTTCTCTGGTATTAAATCTTGTAGATTTGTTTATGAATCTTACAAATTATCTGCAGAATCAGGCCAGCATAAAAGATGTCCTTACAGTAATGCTTTATTATACACCTAAAACCCTCTGGTACTCTATTCCGGTTGGCATGCTTTTTTCTACTTCTTATGTTTTAAGTGATATGTATGCCACAAATGAGCTGGAGGCTCTTTTTGCTTCCGGGGTTTCGCTTTTTAGGTTTACTCTGCCGGTATTAATTCTTTCTGTTCTGCTTTCTTTTGGCCTCTACCATTTTGAAAACCGCCTTGTAGTCTGGACTTATGAAAAAAAAGTTGACTTTCAGGACAAACTCCTTGGCAGGGTAAAGAACGAAAATAATACAGATATAATTGTACTTTCAAATAACAGCCGCATCATTTATAAGGCAAACAAATATACCGAATCCAATAAAAAGCTTACAGGCCTTTATGTGGTTTTTAGAGATGATGAAAATCAGCTGCAGGCAATTATCTATGCCAGAAATGCCGAATGGAATGAAGAACTTCAAAAATGGATTTTAAATAATCCTCTGCAGTATACAATGTCGGAAGGCGAAATAAAAATCACTCCGGTTTCAAAAAAATATACAGACCAGCTTACGGAACCTTACTCAATATTCAGAAAATCTATTGTAGATGTTCAGTCTGTTTCTGCCCGCGAAGCTAAAACCTATATTCAGCATTTAAAAAAGGCAGGCCTTCCTTTCCACGAGCAGCTTGCCGAATATTACAAAAAATTTGCCTTTCCTTTTATTGTTTTTCTTGTTGTCTTTCTTTCAATTGGATTAACCGGAAAAACAAAAAAGAATGTACTGATTGTAAGCCTTGCTTCCTGCATTGCGGCTGCAGTCTTGTTTTATGTTATGATGATGATTACTATGGTACTTGCAAAGCATGGATACATGACTCCTTTTATGGGAGCCTGGTTCCCTGTATTTTTCTTTATAATTGCAAGTATAATTCTATTAAAATATTCAAGAACCTAAGGATAATTTATGAGCGAACTTAAATTTTTTGATATTAAGCATAAGTCTTCTGACGGCAGAGCAAGAACCGGTCTTCTTCATCTGCCTCATGGCGATGTAAGGACTCCGGTTTTTATGCCGGTAGGTACCAATGCAACCGTAAAAGCCATGCCAAAAGATTTTCTTGAAGAAATTGATTTTGATATCATTCTTGCAAATACTTATCACCTTTATTTAAGGCCTGGTCCAGATTTAATTAAGGAAGCCGGCGGCCTGCATGGATTTTCTCAATGGAAAAAGAACTTCCTTACCGATTCCGGTGGCTTTCAGGTATTTTCTTTGAGCAAGCTTCGTAAAATTACAGAGGAGGGGGTGCGCTTTCAAAGTACGGTTGACGGAAGTTATCATATGTTTACTCCTGAAAATGTAGTTCAAACTCAGACAAAGTTTAATTCAGATATTCAAATGCAGCTGGATGTTTGTACCGGCTATGATGAGCCTGCAAAGAATGCTGTAAAGGCTTTAAAAATTACCTCAGACTGGCTTTTAAGGGCTAAAAAAGAATGGGAAATTCAAAAGGAAAAGGGCTATAAAGGTCTTCTTTTTCCTATAGTTCAGGGACATTTTAATGAAGAATTAAGAAAAGAAAGTGCCCAGTTTGTTGCTTCTTTAGATATGCCGGGCATTGCCATTGGAGGACTTAGTGTAGGTGAGCCTCATGACGAATTTGTTCATTTTATGAATTATACTTGTCAGCAGCTTCCTGAAGACAAGCCAAAATATGTAATGGGAATTGGAACTCCTGAGTATATTCTTGATGCAGTTCAGGCAGGCGTTGATATGTTTGACTGTGTACTTCCAACAAGAAATGCCAGAAACGGGGCTTATTTTACACATAAAGGCCAGCTTTCTATAAAACAGGAAAGATGGACCCACGATTTTACTCCGGTAGACAGTGAATGTAATTGTAAAGTCTGCCGAACATATACAAAGGCTTACCTGCGTCATTTGTTTAAAGAACAGGAGATTTTAAGTTCAATACTTGCTTCTTATCATAATCTCTACTTTTTAAATAATATGATGAAAGAAATTCGTAACGCAATTGATGAAAACAGGTTTGAACAGTATAGAAAGGATTTTTTAGCCCGATACAATAGTGGAGTTTAGGTTTATATGAAGAGATTTTTATTTTTTATCTGTCTTTTTCTGCTGATGCCTTCTTTTTATTCACAGGAGGCAGAAGACGTTATAGAAGAAGTAAAAGCAACAAAGGGCGGTTATGCAGAAGTTCCTGAGGCAAAAAGACCCCGTCCGGTTGATCCTGAAAAACTGCAGGCTGCTTCAGAAAAGGACGAAAGTGCAGAAGATGAAGAAAATTTTAAAAATACAATCCGCTATGGACTCCCTTCCGAAATATCAAGTCTTCTTGACGATTTAATTTCAAAGGAAGATCCCCGTTTTACTGACGAAATATATGATGTTTTTTGGGAAAGCAGTAATTCTGTAATAAAGGAAAAGGCCCTGAGTTATTTTACAAAAATTGAAGATCCCTGCCTGGAAGATTTTACCGTAAACCTTTTAAACGACCCCTACGACGAAAAAAATGAACTTGTAAAGGCTTCTTTTAAATACATTCAGGTATGTAAAACAAGTGCAGCAATTCCTGCAGTAATAAATCTTATTGAAAGCGAAAACGAAAATTATTTTAATGATGCAATTGCCACATTAGGCGAAATTGGCGGGGAAGGGGAAGCTCTTTTTCTTGCTGAATATATGGAAAGAGATGATTTAACTCCGGCTCAGCGTCAAAGTTTAATGAGGGCCTGTGGAAAAATGCATGCCCTTTCTACCTGGGATAAAATGGTCGAAATTTTATCTGACGAAGATGAAAATGCCTTTGTAAGGATGTATGCTGCAGAAAGTATAGGTCTTATGAAGACAGAAAAATCTGTTCCGGTTCTTGTAGAAAACTATAGTGCCAGCGATCCAAACTTAAGGCAGTATGTTATAAAAGGCCTTGTTAATTTTCCTGATGTAATTGAGGCTAAATCTACTATTATGCAGGCTGTAAGAGATGAACACTGGAAGGTTAGACAGGAAGCAATAAAATCTGTAAAAGAACTTGATATAAAAGAAGCTTCTCCATTTCTGGTTTACCGTATTAAAAATGATTCAGAAAAACTTATTAAAGATGAAGCAATTACGACTCTTGCTTTTTTGAATACAAAAGAGGGTAATGATTTTCTTGTTTCAAGATTAAGTGATAAAAAAACAGGGGACGCGACTAAAAAGAAGGTAATTGAAGTTCTTTTAAAAGAAGGTCATGCCGGCGAAAAAGAAATCCTTGAGCTTGCAGAAGAATGTATAAAGGATGATAAAAAGAAGGATTTACGTTATGCAATCGGTAAAGAACTTGCAAAAAACTATAAGCCTTCTTTTGAACATATTTGTGAACTTTATCTTGAGTCAAAGGATACAACAAGTCAGAGCCTTGGCCTTGATATGTATAAAAACGGAAAGCCAAAGGCTCTGGAAGCCAAAGTGCGTCTTATTGCAGAAGATTCGAAGGCAAACTCCGGCAATAAGAAAAGAGCTCAGAAACTTCTTGGCATAGAAGAAGAGCAGACAAAAAAAGACACTACAGATGCAAAGTAAATAAGTCTGCAGTGCCGGAGGATGGGCTATTCGTAAAGTTTATTTACCAGGCCCAGCTTTTCGCTTATCTTCTTTTTTTCTTCAGCAGTAAAATCTACATTTTCTTCTATAAGAGTTTCTAATGAAGAATGTGTTTCTGTAAGGGCTGTTGAGAATCCTCTTGAAACCTTGTACCAGTAATTTCCCTTCTGATCATTGTAAAGGGTTATAAAACCGTATTCCTTATTTTTCTGCTTTGCTATGGCAGTTCTCATTACCCAGTCCAGGGAATCAATTAAGCTTTCTTTTCCAAGAGGTTTGTAAATATCGGCATTTAAATGTCTGTTCCATTTTTTTTCGGAAAGTGGACTCAAGTCAAGCTTTTTAACCGCATTGATTATAAGAGACATTTTTTCGCCGTCAAGCAGACTTCCCTTGTCTTTTGTAACTATTGTGCCCTTAAGATTTGCGCAGGCATTTAATTTGTTTTTATCCTTTTCTTCAAGAACTGCAAGGCGGAAGTAATCCAGAGGCAGAATGGCAGTTTTCTTTCCTTTAATTTTCTTTGTCTCAAAAAGGAAGTTTCCAATAGAAAGGGCATTGTCAATTTTTTCAGGATCAAGTTCTGCCTTTGTTTTAGCAGGAGCTTTTTTATCCTTTTTCTTTTTTCTGTCTTCTATGATGCTTTCTGTTTTTACGTTCTGTTTAGATTTTTTTGCATTGCTTAGTTTTTGTGCAAGTTCCGGATTAATTATATCAAGCATTGGTTTTGTAAGTGGCGAAACGCTCATTGCAAAAATGCGGGAGGTTTTTACAATTTCTCCTGCTACTATGTAAAGAGGATCCTGCTTAAATAAAACCGAGCCAGGATGTATGCAGATGTGGTCTGTGGTCAGGGAAGAATAAGAGTCTCTTCCGTTTCTTATGCAGACGAACTGAATCATACCGGCAGAAATACAGCAGAGGTAATCGCTCATGGTTCCGCTTTCTTCCATAATCGGGATGCCCATTTTTTCGTTTACAATCTGGCTGAGCTGAAGATTTATGTTTTCAATTTCAAGCATTACCCTTTCGTCAAGGTAATTTTTCTTGCAGAACTTTTCGCGGTTGTCGGTCTGCTTGTAGGCGCGGAAGAGGTTGATATAAGTGCCGAAGTCGCCGGTCAGGTCGCGGAAACGATGATGGGCTTTCCTAGCTTCCATTTCTTCGTTTGGAGGAAGTACAAAAGGTGAGTTTGCACTTAAGAAAGCCGCGGCAATAAGGGTTTTGTGAATAACATCTGGAAAGCGCATAATTGCTTCAACAATAATGCGGCTTATTCTTGGTTCAAGAGGGAAGTAGCACATCATCTTACCTATAGAAGAAAGAGTGTTGTCTTCTTCCAGGGCTCCCAGCATTTTTAAGGTCTGGATTGCTCCGATTATGCCTTCCTGTCCAGGGTTAGAAATAAAATCAAAATTTTCAAAATCTGTAATGCCTAAATCTGCCATCTGCAGAACAACTTCGCTTAAATCTGTACGGTAGATTTCTTCTGTTGTATATAAAGGTCTTGCTTCAAAATCTTTTCTTGAATAAAGACGGTAGCAGCTTCCTTCGTGAGTTCTTCCGGCTCTTCCTTTTCTCTGATTGCAGCTGGCTTTTGAAACGCTTGATTCAATTAAAGAAGAAGTAAAGGTTCTTGGACTGTAAAAGTTTAATTTACATAAGCCCGAATCAATTACGGTAGAAATGTCCTGAATTGTAACGGAAGTTTCTGCAATGTTTGTAGAAATAATAACCTTGCGTTTTCCAGATGGTGCTTCCTTAAAAACTTCTTCCTGCTGTTCCTTTGGAAGACGTCCGTACAGGGGCAGAATATGAAGTTTTTTAGAAAATGGCACGTGGTAAAGTCGGTCCAGACAATCTTTAATGATTTTTTCGCCCGGAAGGAAAATTAGAATTCCTCCCTTATCTTCTTCGTCATTATCTAAGATTCTTTCAACTGTGTTAGTAATTTTTGAAAGAATAGCATCACAGCCGGCCTCTGTCAGTGTGCTTGCGCCTCCCGGAATAGGGTCGTAAATTACGCTTACAGGATATGTTATTGTATCTATGGAAACTATAGGGGCGTTATCAAAATATTCGCTGAATACCTGGGTATTCATGGTTGCCGAACTTACAATAACATGAAAATCTTTTCTTTCTTTTAAAACTCTTTTTACAAGACCCAGAACAAAGTCAATGTTAAGGCTTCTTTCATGGGCTTCGTCTATCATTAAAACAGAGTATTTAGAAAGCCAGGGATCCAGCTTCATTTCCTGAAGAAGAATACCGTCAGTCATGATTTTTATTCTTGTGTCGTGGTTTGTTACATCTTCAAACCTCATCTTATAACCGACAAGTCCCGGATAAGGAGTATTCATCTGCTTTGAAATAAATTCACTTACGCTTAAAGCTGCAATTCTTCTTGGCTGGGTAACTCCAATAATTCCGTTGGTTGCGTAGCCTGCCTCATACAAAATGACCGGTATCTGTGTTGTTTTTCCTGACCCGGTAGGGCTTTCTACGATTACTACCTGATTATTTTCAAGACAATCAAGTATCTTTTGTTTTTGTGCATATACGGGTAAATTTTTATAATCTATTGCCATTCTATTAAATCCTTTGTTTCTTCGCTGTTAATTTTAATTCTTCTTTTAATATATTCAGCCCAGTCCAGGCGGGGAATATCATAAAGATAATCAATAAAATCCTGGTCCATGACTTTTATTAAATATTCATTTGCTGTGTTTATATAAGTGGTGATAAAAAGGTTTTGGGCAGATGAAATCACTGCCTTTTTTCCATTTTCTGATTTTTGGAAGGTGACCTTTACCATAAGTCCGTCTCCGGTATTATCTCTTTCTCCGTTTGGTTTTTTAGAGGTAAAATCCGGTTTTGTTCTCTGGCCGCTGATAGTATTTCCGTTTGCATACATAATCAGCTTACGGCTCATATCTTTTGTATTAAAAATATATTTTCTGTCTTTTATTAAGTGAGTGTGATTTGCCCACAAAACGTCAACTCCGCATTCCAAAAGTGATTTATAAAATGCTTCCTGTTCACTGCTTACCTTTCTTATGTATTCCACTTCCGCAGTATGAAGGGAAAGAATAAATAAATCATTCGGATATTCTGAATCCAGTTTTGTTATAAAGTCTTTCAGTTTTTTTCTGCTTGCTTCGTCAGTTTTTACATAGTTTATGTAATCAGAGGAATCCGGTCTGTTTAAGAGTTCTGTAACCGGTAAAAAAATGATATTCCATCCGTCTTTTTCTATATAATTCCAGCTGAATGAATCTTCCTTTTTTTCTTTTAGGCCCGAAAAATAAAGGGCTTTTCCTTCTTCTGCTGCTTCTTTTGTAAGGGTATCGGTTGTTTTTTTAGTTTCTTTTATGCCAGAAAGCAGCTGATCGTTTGTGTGATTGTTACAAAGGGAAAATACATTAAAACCTGCGTCTACGGCAGCCTTTACATAGGCTTTTGACATATTAAAGTTTGGATAGGAACTTGTAGATTTTGTAGTATCAATTGGGGCTTCAATATTTGCCAGGGCAAAATCGCAGCTTTGAACTTCTTCTCTTATGGCATCCCAGATTTTACTGTAGCTTTTTACATTGTAGTTTACGGAATGGGCCATTATGTCGCCGGCAAAAAGTAATGTGATTTGATTTGAGGAAGAAGGAGAAGAATCTTCTAAAGCAGGGGAAGGAGAAACTGTTTCATCACTTACTACTTTAGAAGACGTACAAGCGGTAAAAGTGCTTATTAAAATTAAAGAAAAAATTAATAAATGTTTTACCGCCTGAAATTTATTTTTTATTTCCAAAGCTTTTCTCTAAAGAAAGTTTGATTTCTATCTGCACCTACAGATACAATGCTAACCTTTGTACCGGTAAAATCTTCAATAAATTTTACATATTCTTTAGCATTTTTAGGAAGCTTTTTGTATGATGTACATTTTGTAATGTCTTCTTTCCAGCCGGCAAATTTCTGTAATACAGGTTTTGCTCTGTTTAATTCAGGAATAGAAGCAGGGAAGTCTGTTACAATTTTTCCATCAATATCGTAAGCTACGCAGGCCTCAATTTCGTTCATGTCGTCGTAGATATCAAGGTGAGTAAGAACAAGACCGTCAATTGAGTTTACGTGGCAGGCATATCTTAATGCTACAAGGTCAAGGTAACCGCAGCGGCGTGGACGACCGGTTGTTACACCAAATTCATTACCTGTGTTACGAACATAGTCGCAAAGTTCACCTTCTGTTTCTGCATTGAATTCAGATGGCATTGGACCGTTTCCAACACGGGTTTCGTAAGCCTTGAATACACCATAAATTTTGTCCAGGGCTTTTGGTCCGATTCCTGAACCTGAAGAAGCTCCGTAAGAACCAGAAGCTCCTGAAGAAACGTAAGGGTAAGTACCTGAATCGATATCAAGCATGGCTCCCTGGGCACCTTCAAAAAGGATGTTTTCGTTTCTGTATTCATACATCTTTGCAGCGATATTTACGCGCATTTTAATAAGCTGATCTTTGTACTGTTCAAGGAATTTTTTATCTTCATCATCAAGATCATTCCATTTTTCTTCCCAGTCAAGGTCTGCAACACGAATACCATCGCGTTCAGATTTCATAGAATAGGTTGTACCAATTCCGCGACCGGTAGTTCCAATTGGACGCTTACGGGCAGCATCGCGCTTCTTATCCATCTCTCTGTAGCCTGGAAGAGTGAGGTGGGCACGGTCAGAAATAAATACACGGCCTTCCCAGTTAATACCGTTGTCTTTAAGCATCTGAAGTTCCTTGAAAAGAGCTTCAGGGTCAATTACCATTCCGGAACCTAAGAAAACTGATTTTTCAGGGTAGAGAATTCCAGATGGAACCTGATGGAGGGCATATTTTTTTCCATCAACTACAATTGTGTGACCTGCATTTGCGCCGCCGGCAAAACGAACAACGTATTTAGCATCCTGTGCAAGGTAATCAACAATTTTTCCCTTGCCTTCATCGCCCCACTGGGCACCCATTACTACTACATTCATGGATTTTTCTCCTTATTTCGCAGCATCATCGCGAAAATTAAAAGAATCTTTTTTTTCTACCGTTTTAAACGGTTTTATAAAGCCGAAGAGTCATCTCAACTTTATAAAAGCATAGTAGCACAAAAAAAGATTTTATTAAAGTAAGTTAGAATGCAGCTCGCAAGGCGCCAGGCCTCAGTCTTGTCCGCTCGGCGTAAGCGTTGAAGCCGATGGTGAAGATTCTTTTGTCCGGGAAGTCCCCTAATTTACTTAATTGTAAAAAAAGAATATAATTAGGTGTTAAAATATTATTTTAACAATTTCTTAGGAGTAACAAATGGCTTACATTTTTGAAGAACCATCACACACATTTGACGAATATCTTCTGGTACCAGGTTATACAGGACCAGACTGCATTCCTGCTAATGTTTCTTTGCAGACACCGGTTGTCCGCTACAATAAACGTAAAGGAGAAAAATGTCCTCTTACAATGAACATCCCAATGACAAGTGCTGTTATGCAGGCAGTTTCAGATGATAAACTTGCTGTAGCTCTTGCAAAGGAAGGCGGAATTTCTTTTATTTATGGTTCTCAAACAATAGAAAATCAGGCAGCAATGGTTGCCAGAGTAAAAGCCTATAAAGCTGGATTTGTTTCTTCAGATACAAATATCGGACCAGATCAGACCTTAACTGAACTTGTTGCAGCAATTGAAAAAACAGGTCACTCAACTGTAGCTGTAACTGAAGATGGAACTGCAACCGGTAAATTACTTGGAATTATTACAGACCGCGATTTTAGAATTTCTCACTGCGCTCCGGATGCAAAGGTTCGCGAATATATGACTCCTCTCAATTCTCTTGTTATGGGACACGAAGGAATTACCCTTGAAGAAGCAAACGAAATCATCTGGCAGAAAAAAGTTAATCAGCTTCCAATCGTAGACAAGAACGGTAAACTTTTAAGCTTTGTTTTTCGTAAGGACGCTGCAAGTCATCAGGAACATCCTCTTGAATTACTTGATTCACAGAAAAGATATATTGTAGGTGCCGGAATTAATACCCGTGACTATATGGACCGTGTTCCTGCTCTTTTAGAAGCCGGAGTTGATGTTATGACTCTTGATTCTTCTGAGGGATTTACAGAATGGCAGAGAAGAGCTTTGCAGGATATTCACGCTAAATGGCCGGATGCAAAGGTTGGAGCCGGTAACGTTGTAGATGCAGACGGTTTTAGATTCCTTGCAGAAGCCGGTGCTGACTTTGTAAAAATTGGTATTGGCGGTGGTTCAATCTGTATTACCCGTGAACAGAAGGGTATTGGCCGTGGTCAGGCAACTGCAACAATTGAAGTAGCAAAGGCCCGGGACAAATACTATGAAGAAACAGGTATTTATATTCCTATCTGTTCTGACGGTGGTATTGTTTATGATCATCACGTTACTCTTGCCCTTGCAATGGGTGCAGACTTTGTAATGCTCGGCCGCTACTTTGCCCGCTTTGATGAATCTCCAACAAATAAATTAATTGTAAACGGTAACTATGTAAAAGAGTACTGGGGTGAAGGTTCTAACCGTGCCCGCAACTGGCAGCGTTATGACCTTGGCGGTAAAAAAGGAATGGCTTTTGAAGAGGGTGTAGACTCTTATGTTCCTTATGCCGGAAGTCTTCATGACAACGTAACTCTTACAATCAGTAAGGTAATTCACGCTATGTGCAATTGCGGAGTTACCACTATTGCCGATTTACAAAAAGATGCTAAAATAACAATGGTTAGCCCTGCTTCAATTCGTGAAGGCGGTGCCCATGATGTTATTGTAAAGAACAGCATTAAAGCTAACTAGCATAAATTATCTTACCAGAGGAGGACTTGTATGGAATCTAATAATGATTTAGTACCTGGATTCGATGATGAACAAAATGATGTATTAAAGTTTCAACTTCAAAAGATTAATAACATAGAAAAAGGATGCGTTGTTTCTGTTTCAGGGTACATAGATACATACAATTCCTCTTTCTTTCAGGCTCAGATTAATAAGGTAATTGCAAACGGTTTTGTAAATATTATTCTTGAGTGTTCAAAGCTTACAGGAGTTGCTTCTACAGGCTTTGGAGTTCTTACAAATCTGTTAAAGGTTGTTCATTTTAACAGAGGTGAAATTCTTTTAGTAAATGTTCAGCAGAATATTTATGAGACAATTGAACTTTTAGGTTTTACCCAGTTCTTTAAGATTTTACCTTCGCTGGAAGAAGCCGTAATGTTCCTGTCTGCAAATTCAGGCGGAGCTGATGCTGCTTCTATCTTTCCTAAAATTGTAACATGTCCTTCCTGCGGTAAAAGCTTAAAGGCTCAGAAGGCGGGAAGATTCAGATGTATAAACTGTAACGCTATTATTAATATTGATGATAATGGTGCTGTTTCAGTTGAATAAAACAAATGGAAGAAAAAATAATCATAAAAGGGGCCAGGGAACACAATCTTAAAAATATTGATGTTACCCTGCCTCGTAATAAACTTGTCGTAATTTCTGGTCTTAGCGGATCAGGTAAATCATCCTTAGCTTTTGATACTCTTTTTGCTGAAGGTCAGCGCCGTTATATGGAAAGTCTGTCTTCTTATGCAAGACAGTTTTTGGGCAGGATGGATAAACCTGATGTTGATTTAATTGAAGGTTTAAGCCCTGCAATCTCTATTGAACAGAAATCTACAAATAAAAATCCCCGTTCTACAGTTGGTACAATCACAGAAATATACGATTACTATCGTTTATTGTATGCAAGAATTGGTAAAACTCATTGTCCTAATTGCGGAAGGGAGATTCAGGAACAAACTGTAGATCAGATTATTGATTCAATTCTTAAATGGCCTGACCAGACTAAAATGCAGATTCTTGCACCTGTAATCAGGGGAAAAAAGGGTGAGCATGAAAAAATCCTTGAAGACGCAAGAAAGTCCGGTTTTATAAGGGCAAGAATTGACGGCGTAATGGCCGACCTTGAAGAAAATATAAAACTTGATAAACAGAAAAAACATACAATAGAAATTGTTATAGACAGAATCCGCAAAACCGATGATATTCGTCCCCGTCTTGCAGATTCAATTGAAATTGCCTTAAAAAATGCAAACGGCATTGTAATTGTTACTAAAAACGAACCTGGCAGCGACAAAGAAAGCGAAGTCTTTTTCAGCCAGAAAAATGCCTGTCCGGATTGTGGAATTTCCATTCCGGAACTGCAGCCAAGACTCTTCAGCTTTAATAATCCTTTCGGTGCCTGCCCTGAATGTACAGGTCTTGGAGAAAAAATGGAGTGGGATATTAATAAAATCCTTCCCGACAGAAGTTTAAGCTTTAATAAAAAGGCCTTTCCTTTCTTTAATCCAGACAGCGAATGGAATCATTCAATGTTTGAAGCAGTTGCTAATGAAGCAGGTTTTACTCTTGATACCCCGATAAATGAACTGACAGACAAACAGTTTGACTTTTTGTGGAATGGTGATTTAAACCGTAAGGTTCACTGGATTTACAAAAAGCAGAGTGGGGAAGGCTATTCAGAGTATAACCGTCCCTGGTGCGGTGTTTTTGCCGAAATGAAGAGACGGCACAATGAAGCCTGGGGTGAAAATCAGCGGGCAAATATTGAAGAAAAATTCATGACTATAAGTGAATGTAATACCTGCCATGGTCAGAGATTAAGACCGGAAGCCTTAGGCGTTACAGTCGGCAATAAAAATATTTATGAGCTTTGTAAGCTTTCTGTTCTTGAAACCATAGATTTTTTTGATTCTCTGGAGTTTACAAGTTCGGAATTAAAAATTGCAGAACAGATTTTAAAGGAAATTAAAGCCCGTCTCAGATTCTTAAAGGATGTTGGCCTGGACTACCTTACAATGGAACGTTCTGCTGAAAGTTTAAGTGGTGGTGAAGCTCAGAGAATCCGCCTTGCAACTCAAATTGGTTCTGCCCTCTGCGGGGTAATGTACATTCTTGATGAACCTAGTATCGGATTGCACCAGCGGGATAATCAGCGTTTAATAGACACTTTAATCAGCCTTAAAAATAATGGAAATACCGTTATTGTTGTTGAACATGACGAGCAGACCCTTCGTACGGCAGATTATCTTATAGATCTGGGACCTGGTGCCGGAGTGAACGGTGGAAAAATAGTTGCAGCAGGAACTCCGGAAGAAGTTGCAAAAGTTCCGGAAAGTCTTACAGGTCAGTATCTGGCAGGAACCCTTAAAATGGATATTCCTCAAAAGCGCAGAAGCGGAAACGGAAACTTTATTCATATAAAAGGGGCGTGTGAACATAACCTTAAAAATATCAGTGTAGATATTCCTTTAGGAACCTTTACCTGTATTACCGGAGTAAGCGGTTCGGGAAAATCTACCTTACTCAGCGATATAATGTACCCTGCAGTTTCAAACAAACTTATGCGTACTGCTTATCCGGTAGGTAAGTGCGAAGAAATTACAGGTATTGAAGCTCTTGATAAGGTAATCAACATTGACCAGAGTCCTATTGGAAGATCTCCCCGTTCTAATCCTGCAACCTATGTTGGGGTTTTTGATTCTATCCGTGATTTGTTTGCCTCTTTACCTGAAAGTAAGGCCCGCGGTTATAAAAAAGGCCGCTTCAGTTTTAACGTAAAGGGCGGTCGCTGCGAAGCCTGTCAGGGAGCCGGCGAAAACGTAATTGAAATGAACTTCCTTCCGGACGTTTATGTTCAGTGCGATGTTTGTAACGGAAAACGCTTTAATAAAGAAACTCTGGAAGTAGAATTTAAGGGTAAATCAATAAATGATGTTTTGAATATGTCTATTGATGAAGCCTGCGATTTCTTTTCCGGAATTCCACACATATATAAAAGACTTGCTACCCTGCAATCGGTAGGTCTGGGCTATATTTCTTTAGGTCAGAATGCCCTTACCCTTAGTGGAGGAGAAGCCCAGAGAGTTAAACTTGCAAATGAACTTGCCCGTCCTGCCACAAGCAAGACCCTCTATATTCTTGATGAACCTACAACCGGTCTTCACTTTGCAGATGTAAAGCAGCTTATGAGTGTAATTCAGCGCCTGGTAGATCAGGGAAATTCTGTTGTAATGATAGAACATAACCTGGACGTAATATGTCAGGCAGATTATTTGATAGATCTTGGTCCGGAAGGCGGTTTCAGGGGTGGAAATATTATTTGTACAGGAAGCCCTGAAAAGGTTGCTGAGTGTAAGGAAAGTTATACCGGTCAGTTTATTAAGGAAATGCTGGAAAAATAAAACATGATAAAACGTCTTTTTCTGTTTCTGTCATTTTTTACTCTTCTTTTGGCTTATGCTCTTGCAGAGACGGTTACAACAACCATTACGATTACAAACGCAAGACAGACTTCCTATAAAAAAGATGAAGTTACCGGTAATGATTTAATTTTGCTCGAAGGTTCTGTTCAACTTTCCGTGCAAAACGGTTCTTCTACTTCTGAAATTAAGGCCGATAAAATTACCTATGACCGTAAAACAGAAATTTTATATGCAGAAGGAAATGTAGAAATTACAACAAAGTCTTCTTCTTCGGGGGCAGAAACAACAAGTGCTTCTTCTCTTTTACTGAACACTGCCACCCTGGAAGGCGTTTTTGACGGGGGCAGAGTAGTAAAGACTCAGACTGATGCCATTAATCTTCCTTCGGGCTCAACCCTTATTGTTTTTTCAGATTTATTTGCCAACAATCAGACAAATACAATCACCTTTAAAAATTCGAGCCTTACTTTTTGTGACGAAGAAATTCCTCACTGGCATATTGATGCAAGCAGAACCTGGCTTTTACCAGGCGGCGAGTTTGCCTTTTTTAATGCCCTTTTGTATGTAGGTTCTGTTCCGGTTTTTTACTTTCCGGCCTTTTATTATCCAAAAGATGAACTGGTTTTTAATCCGGTTTTTACTTACCGTACAAGGGAAGGGTATTCTTTCCAGACAACCACCTACCTCTACGGAAGAAAGCCTCTGGAAACCACCTCATCCACGTCATCTGATTCTTCCACAGATTCTCTGGCTGCCCTTTACAATTTTATGAAGCCTTCTTCCTTAAAAGAGCAGAAGCTGGAAGGTCTGGTCCTTCATAATCTTGACAAGGACTATACCGGAGATACTTCCACTTATGCAAAGCTTTTTGTGGACTGGTACTCAAGACTTGGAACTTTTGCAGGTTTTGATTCAAAGTTTGCTCCATCTACAAAATATCTTACCAGCCTGGATCTGGACTTTTATATGGGCTTTTCTAATACAGTCTTTAATTACGGAAGTTCATATCTTTCTTACGACCCTTTAACTGCAGAAAAAAGTTATGATTATTCCTATTTTATGGGACTTAAGCTGCCTTTCCGCTATGCCGGTAACTTTGCAATGACTTTGTCAAAGCCTTTTAAACTGACACTTTCCCTTCCAATATATTCTGATCCTTTCTTTGCCTACGATTTTTTGACTAACCGCAGCGAATCTATGGACTGGATCAGTTACTTTATGGATTCAACTTCCAGCCAGACTGTTTCCATTACCGAAGTTTCTTCCTTTGCCTGGAATATGACTTCTTCTTATTCTCCGACTATTCCGTCCTTTTTAAAGCCATATCTTTCTTCTACATCTTTTTCCCTTACTTCTCAGATTGATATCAGCTCAAAAAGTGCAAGCGGACTTTCTTCATCTTCTCTGGCAAGCGGAAAATCTTCCTACTGGCTGGCAAATACCCCTTTAAGAAAGTTTTACTATCCTTCAAGCGTAACACCTCTTTCTGCAAGTTTTTCTTTAAGTGGAACTATCTTCCAGTATCCAAAGACTTCAAGTACAAGTAAGTCAAATACAGCTTCTCTTCCATATTCTTTGAACGAGCCTGAACTTATAAAGGCGGCAGCTGAAGAAAAGACTGAGGAAGATAAAAAGGAAGCGGCTGAAGGCGAGCCGGCGGAAGGAGTTCTGGCGGAAGGTCAGAAAACTGCGGAAGAATCAGCTTTGGCGGAAGGTCAAGGTGAAACTCAGAGTGAAGAGACATATTTTGAACCAACTCTTCCTCTTCTTGCAACAAGCAGTCCGACTGTAACTCAGATTGTACCTTTTACCTATAAACTTTCTTACAACCTGTCATCTACCTTAAAGTCTCAGGTTTCTTATGATTCTGCCTCCCTTACCACTGCAGAAGATTTTCAGTGGAAAAATATAAAATCAACAATGTATACCGTAAAAATGCCTTTTACCATTAATTCTGCGGCCAGTTATTACGGTAACTTTTTAAGCCTTACAAATGCCTTGTCTTACAGTCCTATATGGCAGGGCCACCCTAATACAGACGGCTATTCAGATACAGAAAAAGCAACCTTAAAATTAGCCGACTATAAGGCTCAGTCTCAGACAATTTCAAATACTAACTCTTTAAGTTTTAAGCCTTTTGCCTATACCGATATGTTTGCAGATTCCGGCATAAGCTGGTCATCTACAATTAAACTTTACCAGCGTACTTTTACAGGTGATGCAGATAATCCGGAATGGGACAATCTTTTTGTCGACTGGGATGATGATTCCTGCATTACCGTAAATAGTGTAAATGTAACTGCAAGTGTAAAAGAATCAGATAATTTTAAGCAGTCCTTTGTTTTAACTTCCATACTACCTCCTTTATTAAGGCAGTATACTGCAAAGCTTAATTTTACTTTCCCATATACAAGCCTTACTTTATCTACAGGTTTAAAAGAAACCAGCAAGGGCTGTGCCTTCAGTGAATGGACAAAAACACCTTTTACCCAGTCCCTTTCTTTTTCTAAAAAAATCTTTAATTCTACTTTAAGTCTTTCGCAGAGTTATACTTACAATATAGAAAATCAGTATTCAGATTCTTTAAAATTTGCCTTCAGCTGGTATAATTTTTCTTCTTCTTTTGTTTATTCTTACAGTAAGGGAGCTGATTTTAAGGGAGAAGATTCAGGCTGGGAATATAACAGTGATCTTCGCTTCAGACCATATTCTTTAAATCTTTCATATACACCTTCAAGTAAGACTTTTTATACCTGGTTTAACAGAATCACCTTTACACCAACTTTAACAACAAGCCTTACCGCAGATTTAGTTATTCCAACAAACTCTTACTTTGTCTTTACTCCAGGCCTTACCTTCAAAATTACAGATTTCTTCTATTTGACCTTCAGTTCAACTTCAAGAAACTCTGTTTTATACAGATACTTCCAGAAAATGCTTGGTCACGAAGGCCTTATTCCCGGTGAAGAAAACATCTTTAAAGATTTGTTAAATTCCTTTGCCTTTGGAAACGAGGCTTTAAGACAGGCTTCAGGCTTTAAATTAAAATCCATGAATCTGACTATGACCCATGAACTTCACGACTGGACCTTTAATTTTACAATGAAGATTACACCTCGAATGGTTATAGATGGCAGCCAGCGCTATTATGATTTTAGTCCTTACGTTTCCATTGGAATTGTCTGGACTCCAATGCAGAGTATGAAGACAACCATCATCAGGGAGCCGGAATCTTCTACTTCTGCCAATGTTACCTGGAAGTTAAACTCAGACAGTTAAAATGATAAAACTAAATTGACATATTTAGAATTAATAAAGATAATTATTAAAAGGGGAAAAATTGAACGAGTATACAATTGTTGTTCCAGATAATGATGTGCTTTCCTGTGTATGCGGAACAAATGATAAAAACTTAAAACTCATCGAAGAACATTTAGGTATTCCGGTTTTTACCAGAGGAAACGAACTTTCCATAATGGATGACAGAAGAGAACTTTGTCAGGAATTTCAGTTTATTGTTGACCGCATTGTTGATGAGGTTAATTCGGGCGAAAAAGACGCCGAAGATATTGTTCGTTCAGTTTTAAATACAAATTATCATGCAAATATGGACGAAATCTGCATTCAGGTTCCCGGAGCCCTGCGCAAGGTTTATGCCAGAAGTCAAAATCAGGCAGATTATATACACTTACTGCAGACTAAAGACATGGTATTTTGTACAGGCTCTGCAGGTTCCGGAAAAACTTTCCTTGCAGTTGCAGAAGGCCTCCGCTTAATTCTTACCCACAAAAAAAATAAGATGATTATAAGCCGTCCTGTTGTTGAGGCAGGAGAATCACTTGGCTATCTTCCCGGCGATCTGGAACAGAAAATAGATCCATATCTGCGCCCTTTAAGGGATGCTATGGAAACTCTGCTTCCAATGGAAACCGTAAAGAGACTTTTTGAAGCAGGCATTATAGAAGTTGCTCCCCTTGCTTACATGAGGGGACGAACCCTTAATAATTCTGTTATAATTCTGGATGAAGCCCAGAATACCAGCTATGCTCAGTTAAAAATGTTTTTAACCCGCATGGGTGATAATTCTAAGGTGTTTATAACAGGAGATCCAACCCAGATAGATCTTCCTAAAAAAGTAAATTCGGGTCTGGTACATTCAATAGAAGTTTTATCTTCAATTGAAGATATTGGATTTATGGAACTGACGGCAGACGATGTTGTCAGAAATCATCTTGTAAAAAAGATTGTAAAGGCATACGAATATGACGAAGAAAAACAAAATGATGAATGAAAAAAAAGAAAAGGCTAAAAATCCTTTTTTTTCTGCAATGGCAGCATACATTAAAAAATACTATCCTTTCTTAATTCTCTTATTTTTTGGACTGCTTGTAGTTTCTGCCCTTTATTTTGCAAAGGTAACAACAGTAGAAACCGTTGCTGGCTTTGATATTGATAATTATGAAATTGGACAGATTTCTGACAGAACAATTATTGCTGACAGGACAATTTTACCTGATTCCAGTGATCCTATTATGATTCAAAAAGGGGAGAAAATCATAAAAAACGGTTTCCCTATTACAGATGAAGATTATGCAAAATTAAAGAAAATGTCTTCTTCACCAAAGTACATAGACTACAGGGCTTTTGCAAACGGTGAACTTGCCATTATCATTCTTGCAATCTTCTGGTTTCTTTTGTATTCAACAATTAACTTTCACAGAAAAATCCGCTTAAAGGAACCTTTACTGCAGGTAATTCTTTTTGCCATTGTTTTTGCAGTTACTGCTTTCTGTTTAAAACTTTCCTTTTTCAGTTCATCATATTCAATTTGTATTGTAATACCGGCTACCTTGTGTGTAGTGCTTATTGCAATTTTGTACGGAAACCTTTCTGCAGTTTTATTCTCTTTTATTCTGGCCCTTGGCGTTTTAATTGCTTCTAACTGGCAGCTTCCAACCTTCCTTTATGTTCTTTCTACAAGCCTTTCTTCTGCCGCAATTGTACATAAAACAGACAAACGCCTTCAGTTAATCTGGTCAGGACTTTTAATTGCAATTATAAATATTGCCTTTATGCTTTTGTTTATGGTTGTCTTTAACGAAAAACTTACAGGCCTTTTAAAACTCTTCCTTGGAGTTTTTGCCAACGGCTTCCTGACCGGTGTTTTAACCCTGGGACTTTTAACTCCTTTAGAGGCTATGTTAAATACAGCTTCTGTTTTCCGCCTTATGGATTTAAGTAATACCGATAATCCTGTCCTTAAACAGATGCAGATTCAGGCAAACGGAACCTACTATCATTCTATGAATGTTGCCCTTCTTGCAGAAAATGCCTGCCGCGAAATTGGGGCAAATGCCCTGCTTGCAAAAGTTGGTGCCTACTTCCACGATATTGGAAAAATTGACCAGAGCGAATACTTTGTTGAAAATCAGGCAAACGGAGAAAATAAACTTATAGAATTAAATCCGACACTTTCTGCTTCTGTAATTAAGAGTCATGTTAAGAAGGGGGTTGAAAAGGCAAGACAGATGCATCTGCCACTTGCCGTTATAGATATTATTTCTGAACATCACGGAAACAGTGTAATTACTTATTTTTATAATGAAGGAAAGGTAAAGGATGATACTTTACAGCCGGAAGATTTTTCTTATCCGGGAAATCCCCCTTCCACAAAAGAGTCTGCCATTGTAATGCTTGCAGATACCGTTGAGGCTGCCTGCCGTACTCTGGAAAATCCTACCGCCCCACGTCTTGAAAAGTTTATTTCTACTTTGATTAATGCCAAAGTTGAACATAAGCAGCTGGATAACTGTGATTTAACTTTCCGCGATCTTTCAAAAATAAAGGAATCTTTTGTACACATTCTGACCGGTCAGTATCACAACAGAATTAAGTATCAGAATCAGCAGGACCCTGACAGCGAAGAAAACAAAGCCGAAGCTCCGGTTAAACCAGAAGCTCCTGCTCCAAAAGTTAAAACAGAAGCTCCTGCTCCAAAAGTTAAAACAGAAGCTCCTGCTCCAAAGGTAAAAAAATGAACAGAATATATGTAAGTATTTTAGAAAATTTAAGCGAGCCTGAATGGTTTAATAATGTTGAAGCCTTTATGCACAAGGCCCTGTCTCTCTTACCAGACTTTGACAGGGAAGAAATCTCCATTCTTTTTTGTGATGACCCTTATATTCAGCAGTTAAACAATAACTTTCGTAACATTGATGCTCCTACAGATGTTCTTTCTTTTGAGAACGGAGAAGAGTACGAGGACGAAGAAGGTAAATGGCTTTGCGCAGGCGATATTGTTATAAGTCTTGATATGCTGCCGGTAAATGCTTCTTATTTTGAAGTAGACCAGAACGCAGAATTAAAAAGACTTTTAGTGCATGGACTTTTGCATCTTAATGGTTATGACCATGGAGAAGAGCATATAGAAAAAGGAAAAGCCCCTGAATGCGAAATGCTAAAAATTCAGGAAGATTTGCTTATAAAATTAAAGGATGAGATAATAATAAAATGAGTTTATTTGGAAAAAAGAAAAAAGAAAATCATAATACAGAAAGTCTTAGTGAACATCAAAAACAAATTCTTGCCGAAGAAAAGCAGGATATGATTCAGGGGGTTGAAGATTTATCTGAAACTTCTGTTAAGGAAGTAATGGTTCCCCGCATTGATGTTGATTTTATTCCTTCGAATGTTGCAACTGACGAACTTTTTTCAAAAATTGTAGAAAGCGGACATTCCCGTTTTCCTGTTTACACAGACTCCATTGATAACGTAATTGGAGTTCTTTATGTAAAAGACATCATTAAGCTTCTTGCCGCAAAAGAAGAAATTGATATTCAGAAAATTGTTAGAAAGGCATTTTTTGTTCCTGAAACAAAGAGAATTGACTCCCTGCTCAGAGAGTTTAAAAGAAGACACCTGCATATTGCAATTGCCATAGATGAATATGGCGGAGTTTCTGGTATTGTCTGCATGGAAGATATTATTGAAGAGATTGTAGGCGATATTCAGGATGAATTTGATAAGGAACAGGAAGATATTCTTTCTATAAATGAAAATGTCTGGATTTGTGATGCCAGGGTAAATCTTGATGATTTAAATGAAGCTCTGGATTCAGAATTTCCAAATGAAGATTTTGATTCTCTTGGCGGCTTTGTTTTCGATTTGTTTGGTAAAGTTCCGGTAAAATACGAAAAGGCCTCATGGAATGAATATGATTTTATTGTTCAGGATATGGAAGGTCATAGAATTAATCAGGTAAAGGTAATTAAAAATGGTAAACAGGATAAGACTGAATAAAAAACTCTTTTCTTTTCTCTTGCTTGCAGGCATTTTCTTTTCTGCTTTTGCTGCACAAAAATCTGCAGTAGAGCTTTTTAATGAAGGCGTAAAACTTCAGAATGATGAAAATTATTATGCCGCTGCCCAGAATTATATAGAAGTAGTAGAAATTAATCCTTCTTATTTTGATGCCTGGTACAGACTTTCTGACTGTTCTTACAGACTTGGAGAGTATGACCTTGCCCTTACTTACCTTGAAAACGCAGAAAAACTTGAAAAAAATAACAGCCGGGTTCAAAACCTTAAGGGAATGATTCTGCTTGCCTTAGGACGAACCGAAGAAGCTAAAAAAATCTTTAATGATGTTCTTGTAAAATATCCTAACGATATAGATTCTCATTTTGGTCTTGCAGAAATAGAACTTTATGACGGAAAATTTTCAGGTGCAGAAGCCCAGTATGTTGAAGCATTAAAAAGACAGAATACAAACCGTAAGGCCCTGCTTTCTCTTGCCCTTTTGTGTGCAGAAACCGACCGCTATGCCCAGGCCGAAAAATATTTAAGACAGGCCCTGCAGTATTATTCGGGAGACAGCGAAGTTCACTATCTTTCAAGTGTAATTTACCTTATGAGGGGAGATTATAAAACTGCAGAAAAACAGGCAAGAATTGCTGTTGAACTTAACGGCAATTTAAATAAAGCTTATCAGATTCTTTCTACAATTCTTTACTTTCAGGACAGAAGTGATGAAGTAATCAACCTCTGCGACTTTTTAATTAACCGCGACAGAAATAATTCTTCAGCCTGGTATTTGAAGGGAATTGCCCAGTATAAAAAGGGTGATAAGACAGATGCCATTAATACCTGGTCTACAGGTTTAAATATTAATCCTCAGGATGAAATAATGAGAACTCAGATGGAGCTTACAATAAGGGAAGAATTTTCTCTGGAAGATCCGCGCCGTTCTCTCTGGGCTGATTATCATTATCAGAATGCCCTTTATTATGAAACTCATTACGATAAATCCGGAGCTTCTTACGAGTATCAGAGAGCTCTGATGCTGGATCCTATGAACATTCCTGCCAGAAGAAATTATGCAAAGGCCCTGCAGCTGAACGGCATGAATGAGCTTTATCTTGAGCAGCTGAACTTTATAAAAAATCATTCTAAGACTCCGCTGGAAACTTCTCTGGAAGATACAATTGAAGCCTATGAATCTTTACTTACCAATACGCTGGCTAAAAAGTGGAAGGTGGATCCATTTTATCTTGATAAAACAAGATGGAATATTGCAATTTTCTATATGGAAAGTAATGCATCTTTAAAACATGCAGCTTCAGATAAACTTACAGCTCTTGCCTGTGCAGATATTTTTTCGGGAGTTGCAATCACTTCTGTAAAAACTCAGGTAACCCCTGTTACTTCTTTTGGCGAAGCCTTCCGCAACGCAAGACAGAATAATTTCGATTACTTTATCCTTGTTTCTTTAAGCGAAGGCGACGAAGATTACAACTTAAAGGCAACAATGTATTCAGGAAGAACCGGAACTCAGACCTTTACAAACTCTTACTATTCAACCGGAAACAACAGTTTTTCTACAGTCTTAAGAAGATTCAGAAATTCTGTACTTGAAAAACTTACTGTAAGGGGAAAAATCCTTAACATAAACGGAAAAACCGTTTTAATAGATCTTGGAAAATCAGAAAACATAATTAAGGGTGCTGAGTTTAAAATTGTAAAGAAGGGCAGGGTAAAAACTGCAGATTCCGGAACGGGTCTTTTTTACAAGGATGATGATGTTGTAGGCAGCTTAGTAGTTACTGAATGCGGAGAAGAAGTTTCAGAAGCAGAAATTACTTCTCACGGTTTTTATAACAGGGTAAATACCGGAGACGAAATTATTCTTGTTTCCATGCCGGAAGAAAAAGAAAGCGGTATGGATACAGTTCCAAACTCTGACGAAAACGGAAATACCCTTGTAAACAACACCGTTAGCGGCGAAGACCTTGTAAATGAAATTAAAAAGGGTGTAGAAAAACCTGCTATTTTAGATTTACTTAGAAATATCTATTAATCTGACGGATCAGCTCTTAGAGCTGGTCTAAAGAAGAATCAATCCATCTTTTTGCCTGAATAGGAAAGACGTTCTCTACACGAATAAAGTTCATAATGGCTTCGTTGTAATTTTCAAGGAAGTAATAGCTTTCGCCAATATAAAAATATGCACGGTTTCTTGTGTTTTCATTAATATTTGTTCCAAGAAGTTTTAAAAGCTGTTCAATGGCGCCTTCATAATTTTTGGGAGCAAAATTATTTTTTAAGATTTCAAAAAGCAGGTAGTCATCGCCGCCATCCGGAGAAACTAAATCTTCCTCAAAAATAAAGGGTCTTAATAAATCATCTTTATCTGCTTTTGTAAAGGAAAGGGTTTTTGCGGCTTCGGTTGTTTCTTCCGAAATTGAACCTTCCTGGTTTAAGCCTTCAACAAAACTTACAAAAGGAAGTGGTGTTTCCCTTAATTTTCCGTTTTCATAAACTCTTTCTTCCTGAGTTTTTTCTGCCTTTTTATTGATAATCTTTTTAGGATTAATATGAGCCCCATTTACTGTAGAGTTTACGTTGATAATTACAAGTTTGTAAGGAGCATTTGTTACGGCAATTACTGCATAAAAATAATCTTTAAAATCATCCACCTTGTCCTGGTAATTTGTGTACCAGCCTTCAAGTCTTGCAAGGGGTTCAAGTTTTTCTATATCACTGTAAGAAGAAATTTGTTCTGTGCTTCTGTAAATAAGGAGTTCTGTAATTTCTGCATCAGGATTTTCTGGCAGAGTCCAGTTTATGTTAATGGTTTTTCCCTTTCCGCTGAAGGCTGTAATATCCTGTACTATAGGTCTTTGTGCAAAAATAGAGAGGGTAAAAGTTGTTAAAAATAAAAAGGTAAATAATTTCTTCATATATTTATTATAATTTTTGCATTATATAAAATCAATTGTAAATTTTGTTAATTATTGTTATCTTAAATAATATGATTGAAGAATTAAAAATCCCTATCGAAGAATTAAAAGAAGAAATTAACAATGTATGGGGGCGTCTTTGACTCGGACGCAATTGAAAAATTAATTAAAGAAAAAGAAAAACTTACAGAGGTTCCAAATTTCTGGGATAACCATGAAGAAGCCGAAAAGGTTATGGCTCAGATTCGTAAATTAAAGAACAGAATTGAACCCTGGAAAAAACTCCTTTCAGATATTGATGATTTAGAAGCCATGTACGAACTTGCAATGGAATCTCAGGATTCTAATGATGAAGATGAAGTTCGCAGCATGCTCAATGCGGCAAAAGAAAAATTTGAAAAATTAAATATCCTCAATCTTCTTAGCGGCGAAGTTGACCAGAATGATGCTTATTTAACAGTACATTCGGGAGCCGGTGGTACAGAAGCCTGCGACTGGGTTTATATGTTAAGCAGAATGTATTTAAGGTGGGCAGAAAGGCACGGCTATAAAACAGAAATAATGGATGAGCTGGAGGCGGAAGGGGGATTAAAATCTATAACCATTCAGATTTCCGGCGATTTTGTATACGGATACTTAAAAGGGGAAGGTGGAATTCACCGTCTTGTAAGAATTTCTCCTTTTGATGCTAATGCAAGACGTCATACATCTTTTGCCTCTGTTTATGTTTATCCTGTTCTGGATGATACAATTGAAGTTGATATTAAGCCGGAAGATTTGCGCGTAGATACTTACAGGGCCGGTGGAAAGGGTGGTCAGCACGTAAACAAGACTGATTCAGCCGTTCGTTTTACTCATATTCCGACAGGAATTGTTGTTGCCTGTCAGACAGAGAGAAGCCAGCTTATGAACCGTCAGTCTTGTATGAATATGTTAAAGGCCAGACTTTACGAATATTACAGGGAAGAAAAAGAAAAGGAAAATGCAAAATTTGCGGCCGAAAAAAAGGATATTTCTTTTGGAAGCCAGATAAGATCCTATGTTTTCTGTCCTTACACAATGGTAAAAGATCACAGAACAAAATACAGCGTTGGTAATATTCAGGGAGTTATGGACGGAGACCTTGACGAATTTATGAACGCCTATCTTCTTGCAAAATGGAAAGGTCTTCCAATGGACAGTGGTGACGACGAAGATGACTAAAAAAAACTCTTCTGTTTTTTACATTTTCATAATTTTCATCCTGACTTTTAACTGCCTTTATGCAGACGATAACTGGGTAATTGCGGCAAGTAAATTCGGCATAAATAAAACTGCCATAAGTATTTCTGACTCTCTTATAACTATGATTCCTTCTGCAATACTGGAAAACCTTGGAACTTCTCTAACAAGGTCTGTAACTCCAGAGGAAGCTTCTTTGCAGAATACTTATGACTATCAGACAGAAAGACTTTCTCTTTATCTTCAGCTTTCCAGTGCCTATAAAACCCGCGATGCTCTTGTTCTGCAGAATTACAGTAAAAAGGAATTAAAAAAGAAAATTAAAGAACAGAACGAGAAGATTTTAGAAATAGAAAAAAAAATATCAGACAGTATAGAAGAAGAAAAGGAAGCCCTGCTGACTGCCCGTAAAAATCAGAAGCTTGTTGATGAGGGGGACTACAGGGAAGAAAAACTTTTGACTGAAGGGCAGAAGTGGCTTTATCTTTTTAAAAATCTTTTTGTAAAAGACAATAATCTGATTGAAGAAAAAACAATCAGCCTCTATAACAATAATTCAGCAACTCTTTATGCTCCGGACTCAAATTATCTTGAAGAAGGAATTGAATCCTATAACTTTCAAAAACAGGTGGTAAGTGCAAAAATTAACTGTCTTTTGATGGGAAATATTTCTTCTTATGGTGATTATATAAGCGTTCAGGTGGATGCCTGGCTTTTTCCCGGTGCAAAAAAAATTGCCTCTGTAATGGAAGTGGGGTCTGTAAAAGAAATTGATTTTTTAACTTCTGCCCTGGCAAATAAACTTCTTCCTTATATAACAAATGCTCTTCCGGTAAAACTGGAATTAGATATAAATCCTAAAGATGCAGAAAATCTTAAGTTTTACATGGACGATGTTCTTCAAAATCTTGATATGAAGGATTATTTAATTCAATCAGGTTCCCACACCCTGCAGTTTCAGGCAGATAATTATAAAACAGCCTATGCAACCTATAACTTTGAAGGAAACAGAATCTATAAAATTGAAGTAAATCTGAGTCCTCTTAATGAAGCTTTTATGAACCTGCAGTTAAAGCAGCCTTTGCAGGCTAATCTTTTTTCGAACGGAGAAAGTGCTGCAAAAATCGATGATTCTATTTCAAGAATAAAAATTGACGGAAACACGGTTTTAGGCCAGCTGGTAGATCTTGAAGGTAATTCCTCAACCTTTTATATTCCGCCTTCTTTAGTTGGCGAGAACAAGACTGTAATGCTTAAAATTAAAAAACATAATGAAAAGGATTATATAGATAAACGCCGAAAGTGGATGTACGGTGCCTACTCATCACTTATGATTTCCTTAATGCCAAAGTTTTTTTGTTATGGTCAGTATGCAGAAGCAGTTGGCATGTATGGGGTAAACTCTTCTGAAGAAAATCTGCAGAATGCCTTAAAATGGCAGAAGGCAAATACTGCAGCCACCTGTCTTTCTGTAGGCTGTGGAATTTTCTTTGGCTATGAACTTGTACGCTATCTGCTTGCGGCAAATTCTGTTTTACCGCAGAAAGTACAGAAAAGTAAGTTTGTTTACAGTGAAGAAGAGCCGGTAAGTGCTGCAGAAAATATTGAAGACAAGAGCGAAAATATCAGTGAAGAATCCGGCGAAAACAAGGATATAAATAATTACGAAAATATAGAGGAATAGAGGTTGCAGATGAAAAAGTCTTTTGCAGAAAAAATTAAAGGTCTTTTTGGAAAGAAGCTTGACGAGGAGTTTTTTGAAGATCTTACTGATATGTTAATTGAAGGGGATGTTGGTGCAAAAACAGCCTTTGAAATTTCAGATCAGCTGGAAGAATGCTGCCGCAAGGAAAAAATTGAAGGTCAGCAGGAGATTCTCCTTAAATTAAAGGAAATCCTCCTTTCTTACGTAAAGGAAATAAAACTGCAGCCGGATCTTTCAAAAATAAATGTATGGATGATGCTGGGCGTAAACGGAGTTGGAAAAACAACTTCTACCGCAAAGCTTGCAAATATGTTTAAAAAAGAAGGCATAGAAAATATTGTTCTTGCAAGTGCAGATACCTTCCGTGCAGCCGCCATAGAACAGCTTGCCATGCATGCAGATAAGGTTGGAGTAAGAGTTGTAAGCCATCAGCATGGCAGTGATCCAAGTGCCGTAGTTTTTGACGCAGCAGAGGCCCTAAAGGCCAAAGGCAATGGAATTGTTCTTGCAGATACTGCCGGCCGTCTTCATAATAAAGAAAATCTTGTAAGGGAATTACAAAAAATAGATAAAACCTGCGCTTTGAAGGCGGACCAGGGCTGCTATAAAAAAGTAATTGTGATTGATGCAACAACCGGCCAGAATGCCTTAAGACAGGCAGAAGTTTTTAATGAAGCCGTAGGAATTGATGCCATCATCCTTACAAAATACGATTCTTCTGCCAAAGGTGGAGTTGCCATTTCCATTGGAAAGGAACTTAACCTTCCGGTAGCTTTTGTCTGCACCGGAGAAAAATACGATAATATAGACTTCTTTAATTCAGAAAAATATATTGATGAGTTTTTAGGACTTTAATGCGGGAAAAAGTGGTGAAATTAAAATATCTTTTTCTGTTATTAAGTTTTTCTCTTATAATCCTGCTCTCGCTTAGCTCCTGCCGGGCAAAAAAAAGTGAGAAAGAAGCGGCAGGCGGGGAAGTTATCTCTTCAGACGAGATAGCCTCTGCTTCAGGCCAGGAGAATCCTGCCGCGGAAGGGGAAACTTTTCCGGACGAGGAAAACAATACTTCTGACGGTGAAACCCTTACTTCGGACGGGGAAGCTTTTTTTGATGGCCAGGAAGGCCTCTTAGCCGAAGATTTAGAAAACCTTGATGATTTTATAGAAAGCCTTGAGCAGGGAAATCTTCAGCCACATCAATCTGAAGAGGAAGAAGAAAAGGAATTAACTCTTGTTTCTAAAAAGGGAGAACTTTCCTTAAATGCCCTAAGTGATGAAGCTCTTTTTCCCCAGCACACAGAAGACTATACAGTTTTAGTTTTTGCCAATAAGAAAAAAATTGTCAGAAAGTTTTACGACAAAAACTCAAGAATCATAAAAAAAGAAGACTGGAAAATTTCAGATATCAGTAATACAAAACTTTTAAAGACAGAGTTTTATGAATATCAGGAAAATTCCTTTTCTCTTAAAAATAAAATAATTATAGAAAATCAGACAAAAAGCTATTATGCCTATACAGATAAACTGCTTTTAAGCAGCGAAAAAAAATACGCCCTTTACACAGAAAAGGACCGGGAAAAAGAAGCTCTCTTGTTTGAATGCTTTTATGAATATGATGATAAAAACCGCCTGACTCTGGAAGAAAGCCGGGAATATGATTATGCAGCAGATTCCTATAAAAAGCTTTCAAAAGTTTTTGAAAAAAAGTATGTCTATAAGTATTCTTTTGAAGAGGATATTCCTGCAGATTTTGAATATTATGAAAACAAAGTCCTTAAGGTAAAAAAACTTTGTACTAAAGAAAAGGGCACTTACACAAATTATATTTATTTTGATGACGACTATTGTGTTTCTGTTTTCTATAAAAACGGAAGAATTGTAAAAGAGATTTATTCAAAGGGAAATAAAGTTATCAGGGAGAATTATTATGAATAAACGCAGCTTGATTGTAAGGTTCAAATGGATTCTTTCTGTGTCCAGACGCTTTTCGCGAATAGACCGCAAGGGACGTTCTGCAGTAACTTCAAGGCTTGCAACCCTTGGAATTGCAGCGGGAGTTATGACCTTAATAGTTGTAATGAGCGTAATGAACGGTTTTCAGCTGAGCTTTATAGATGCAATTCAGGAAATATCTTCTTTTCATATAAGGGTAAATGATTTACCTCTTGAAGAGGAAATCAAACTTGAAGAATATTGTGATTCAAACAAACACATAAAAAGTTATACAAAAGTTCTCGAAGCCCAGTCTTTAATTTCAAGCCAGAGAGGGGCAGAGGGGGCTGCAATAATCAGGGCAGTAGATCCTTCTTTGTATTACCTGGACCAGGGCTTTTATGAAAAGGTAAATATGGTTCAGGGGACTTTTGATTTATCTTCCGGCGGTCAGATTATTCTTGGCAGTAAACTTGCCCGTGACCTTGGAGTAAGGGTAGGACAGAATGTAAATCTTCTTGTTTTGAGCGGAAAAAGTGATGTTGATTTATTTTCCCAGGACCGTACTTTTAAGGTAAGCGGTGTCTTTTCCTGCGGTTATGCCCAGATTAATTCTTCTTTTGCCTTTATCAGCCTTGAAGACGGTTATAAGTATTTTGGCTCTGAGCCTGTAGTAATTCAGGGAATAAAAATTCAAAATGTAAATAAAGATTTGCCTGTAATTCATGCCTTGCAAAAGGAGTTTCCTGAGGCAAAGGTGGAATCCTGGAGAACCTATAACAAGGCCTTTTTTGGCGCCCTTAAAATTGAAAAAAATATGCTTTTATTACTGGTTGCCCTTATCTTTGTTGTTGTTGCAATTAATATTTACAACGGAATGAGGCGCCTTGTTTTTGACAGACGCAGCGAAATAGCAATTTTTTCTGCCCTTGGAGCTCCACCTTCCGAAATCCAGTGTGTCTTTGTAATGCGGGGAATCATAACCGGTTTTCTTGGTGCCTTTACGGGTCTCCTTGCCGGCCTTTTAATCAGTTATAATACAGATGTGGTCTTCATTCTTGCTTCAAAAGTAATGTACGGCCTTCAATACCTTGTTACTGCAATTTTCAATCATGAAAACCTGCAGTATATAAGTCAGAATTCTTCATATTTATTATATGCTTCAATTCCGGCAAGAGTTCAGGGACTGGAAGTTTTTTTTATAAGCCTTTTTGGTTTTCTTTCGCCTGTTTTTGCCTCTTTTGCGGCCAGTAAAAATGTATTAAAGCTCACAATTGCGGAGGTACTCCATTATGAGTAGTGTTGTCAGTATAAAAAATGTAGAAAAAACTTATGTTACCCAGTTTGAACAGCTTACAGTATTAAAAGATTGTAATCTGGAAGTTGAAGAAGGAAAGAAAATTGTAATTGTAGGGGAGTCTGGCAGCGGAAAATCCACCCTTCTTAATATAATTGGCGGAATAGATTCAGTTAATAAAGGCGAAGTTATTGCCGGAAAATACAAGGTTTCTCATTTAAAGGAAAAGGCCCTTTGTGAATACAGATCAAACTATCTGGGCTTAATTTTTCAGTTCCATTATCTTTTAAAAGATTTTACAGCCCTTGAAAATGTTTACATGCCTGCCATAATTGCAGGCTGTCCCAAAAAGGAAGCAATAGAAAAGGCAAAAGCCCTTTTACAGGATGTAGGAATTATAGACCGTCAGTCCCACCTGCCAAGTCAGTTAAGTGGCGGCGAAAGACAGAGGGTTGCCGTTGCAAGGGCCTTAATAAATGATCCCCAGCTGATTCTTGCAGATGAACCAACCGGAAATCTTGACCCTGCAAATGCCCGTCTTATTGGTGACCTGCTTTTTTCTATGGTAGATAAATATCATAAAACACTTTTCCTTGTAACCCATGATATGAAGCTTGCTTCCAGGGGAGACTTAATATACCGTATTGTAGATGGAGCTTTACAGCATGACAATTAAATCTTCCTTAATGTTTGCAAAAAGTCTGGTATTCCCAAAAGCCGAAAAAAAATCTTCTGCAAGAAGAAGTTTTTTTGGCGCCTTAATTTGTATTGCCTTAAGTATAGTTCCTCTCGTGGTTGTTGTATCGGTAACCAGTGGAATGATTGATGGAATGACAGACAGAATCATAGGCTTAAGTTCTTCTCATATCGGCTGTTATATTATGGACTCTTACGAAGACCTGCAGTCAGCACAGAGCTTTATGGGCCTTGCCGGTAAAGTAAAAGAAGAAAAGGGAGTAGTGAATGCCTGGCCGGAGATACAATCATCTTCTCTTGCAGTTAATAAAAATATTAGAAGCGGAATAGAAATCAGGGCCATGCAGAATGATATTTTTACTGCAAATGCTTCCTTTAAAAATCTTTTTGAAACTGTAGAAGGAAATCTTGAAGATTTTGAAAAGGCCGGAAATGCAAAAGTTGCAGTTCTTGGACAGAAGATTGCTTCAACACTGAATCTTCACGCAGGCGATTCTTTTAGAATTATTACAACAAAAAATTCAGATGGAAAGCTGATTCCAAAACTTACAACTTTTAAGGTTGCTGCCATTGTAACAAGCGGCTACCAGGAACTTGATGCCTTATGGTGTTTTATTCCCCTTGAAAGTGCCTATACCTTCTTAAATTTTTCAAATGCAAGTTTTGTTTTAAGCGTAGAAAGTCAGGATGCCTTTAGTCCTGCTCTTGTAGGCCTTCAGTCCCAGCTTAAATCCTATTTTTCTTTTTATGCAAACGTTTACAGATGGGATCAGATTCATTACGCAGAGTTTGAAAACTTCAGTTCAACAAAGGTTCTGCTGGTTTTTGTAATGATGCTTATCTTACTTGTCGCAAGTATAAATATTGCCTCTGCAATTGTAATGCTGGTAATGGAAAGAAAAAAAGAAATTGCAATCTTAAAAAGCCTTGGCGAAAAGCCTTCTAATATAACCCTCAGCTTTGTAATAAGCGGTTTAGCCTGCGGTCTTGGCGGCTTAATTATAGGTATTCCCTGCGGAATAATAATTTCTCTTTTTTCGAATCAGTGTGTAGCCTTTATAGAAAAAGTTGTAAACTTTTTTGTAAGGCTTTATTATCATTTTAAGGGAAGTTCAATGCAGGGACTGGTAAAACTTATGGATCCTGCCTATTATCTGCAGAAAATCCCTGTAATAATTCCGGCAGACAAAATTCTTTTAATCTGCCTTTTTACCCTTATACTTTCCCTTTTAGTGTCTCTTATACCTTCTGTAAAAGCCGGAAAGGAAAAGCCTCTGGATATATTAAGGAAAAATTAAATGAAACAGTGTAGCTATTGCGGAACAAAATTCGATGATTTTCTGAATAATCAGATTCTGGGCTGTCCCTACTGCTATCAGACTTTTGAAGTGGAAATTCAGCAGATTCTTGAAAAGAATATAGATTTTAAACATTATAAAGGCCTGCTTCCTGACAAAAAGGCAGACTCTTCTTCATCCGTAATTACAAAAGAGTTTATACAGGCAAAACTGGATTCTGCTGTAGAAAACGAAGATTACGAAAAGGCTGCTTTTTACAGAGATTTTTTAAAGGCTTTGGAACGGGATAATCAGAAAAATAAATATGAGTAAAGACAATGAAAAACTTTTCAGCTGGTATAACCAGGATGGAAAAGAAAATGATATTATAATTTCTTCCAGAATAAGACTTGTCCGTAACCTTGAGGACTATCTTTTTCCTTCTTTGATGTCAAATACCTCATGTAAGGAATTATCAGATAAGATTCTTACAGCCCTGGGTCAGGACGTAATTTTTTATAAAAAAGAAGAAATTCCCTATACTCTCTTAGTTTCCTTAAAAGAGCAGTGTATGATAGACGACCGCTATTTTTATGCCATAGCCTTAGACTTAAGTCAGGGAATGCTTTTTATAATTAATCAGGATGAGCATTTAAAAATCATCACTTTTGCTTCCGGTTTTTCCTGCCAGGAAATCTTTTCGCGCACCTACGATTACGAAAACAAGCTACAGAAAAAATTAAAATTTGTTTCCAACGAAAAGTTTGGTTATCTTACAGCCCGCTTAAAAAACTCGGGAACAGGGCTAAAGCTTTCTTTAAGAATCTTTGTTCCTTCAATTTGTGCAGCCGGAAAATTTGCAGAACTCGCCTCGGTTATAGAAAAAAATAATTTATGTGCAATTCCATGTTTTAAAAATAAATATGAAGATTATTTTTCAAACTTCTTTTTTGACATTTACAACTGGAACTGCCAGTCCACCTCGGAAGTAGAACTTTTAGCCCAGATTAAAACCCTTGGTGATTATATTTTAAAAACAGAACGCAAGATTTGTCGTGAATTTGCCGATAATAATCCTACCAGAGTATTGCATATTGTAAAATCTACACTTGCAAAGCTTTTAAACTCTCTGTTATTAACCTATGAAGAAGCAATTAATGCAATTGCCATTCTAAAGTGGGGCCTGGAAACGGGCGTGCTAACAGGAATAAGTCATACCGAATTAAATTCTATGATTTATAAACTGAATACAATTTATCTTGTTGTCATAAACGAGAATTATACTTTTTCTTATGATGATGATATAAAAAATGAACCTGCTTTATTAATACAAAGATTAAGGGCTGTAGTTTTTCAAGATTGCATTCAGAATGTCAGGTTAATTTGAGGTAAGGAATTGAAATCTTTCTCTATTCAGGCACGAAATTTAATTACAACTTATGCTCAGGATGAAGCAAGAAAACTTGGAAGCAGCGAGCTTTTACCGGAACACGTAATTCTAGCAGTTTTAAACAAAAGAACAGGCGATGCATATGCTTGTTTTATAAGACTAAAAACAAACATTCTTGAAATTAAGCAGAATCTTCTGGTTTATTTAAATCAGACAAACAATAATCCAACTTTGGAACAGATAAGACCGGGCTACCGTTTTAAGCAGATGCTTAAGACTGCAGACTATGTTGCAAGCGAACTAAATGATGATGAGATTCTTCCGGAGCATTTTATTCTTGCAGAACTGGATGATCCTTCCTGCCTAGCTTTTATAAATCTTCGTAAAGAAAATAAATTTACTTTTGATGACTACCGTTCAATTCTTTTTGACATAAGAAGTGAACATATAAATTCTAATCATACAGATGAATTAAAGGATTCAATTCTTGCAGGAATTTCTATTGTAGATAAACTTTTATCAGATTTAACTTCGGAAGCAGATGTTGATATGGAAGGCAATAACGTTAAAACTCCCGAGGCTGCTGCAGAGAAAAATGCCGATAAATCAAGGACTGTAAAAAAGGATTCATTCCTTGCCCAGTACAGCCGCGATTTAACAGACCTGGCAAGACTTGGTAAACTGGACCCGGTTGTCGGTCGCGATAAGGAAATTAAAAGAATTATTCAGATTTTGTCGCGAAGAACAAAAAATAATCCTGTTTTAACCGGGGAACCCGGGGTAGGTAAAACTGCCATTGTGGAAGGTCTGGCCCAGTACATTGCAGAAGGCAAAGTTCCTCATGACCTTTTACAGAAAAAAGTTCTTTCTCTGGATTTAACTGCCATTGTTGCAGGAACCAAATACCGTGGCGAATTTGAAGAGAGAATGAAGAAAATGCTTGCAGAAGTTCTGGAAGATAAAAATATCATCATCTTTATTGATGAACTTCATTCAATTATTGGAGCCGGCGGAAACGAAGGTACAATGGATGCTTCAAACATTATGAAGCCTGCACTTTCGCGTGGAGAAATCCAGATTATTGGTGCAACAACTACAAAGGAATACACAAAGCATATAGAAAAAGACCTTGCCCTGGAGCGAAGATTCCAGGTTGTAAAGGTTGAAGAACCAGATGATAAAGATACAGAACTTATTCTTCACGGCATAAAGGAACGTTACGAAAAATATCATCATGTAGTTTATGATGATGATGTAATTCCTGCCATTGTAAAACTTTCTAAAAGATATATTCCGGAAAAAGTTCTTCCGGACAAGGCCATTGATATTATGGACGAGGCTGGAGCCGCAAAGAAGATTCTTGAAGAAACAAAACCTACTGAAATTATTGATATAGAAAACAATATTGCAGAGCTTGTTGAAGAAAAAAAGAATCTGGTAAAAAATCAAAAATACGAAAGAGCGGCAGAAGTAAGGGACAAGGTTATAGATTTAAGACAGAAATTAAATTCCTACAGCAATCTTATGTTTGAAAATGCCTGCGTTCAAAAAAAGCATGTTACAGTTGCAGATATTGAACACATCATCTCTGAGATGACTCAGATTCCGGTTGAACATCTTACTTCAAGCGAAGCAGAAAGAATTGTAAGAATGGAAGACGAGCTTCATAAAACTGTAATTGGTCAGGATGAAGCTGTAAATGTAATTTCAAGTGCAATCAGAAGAAGCCGGGTTGGTTTGTCTTCTCCAAAGCATCCTGTCGGTTCCTTTATTTTCTTAGGTCCAACCGGAGTTGGTAAAACATCTCTTGCAAAGGCTCTGGCAAAATATCTTTTTGGAACCGAAGAAGCCCTTATAAGAATTGATATGTCTGACTTTATGGAAAAACATAATGCTTCAAGACTGGTAGGTTCCCCTCCGGGATATGTGGGCTACGAAGACGGCGGTATTCTTACAGAAAAGGTAAGACGTCATCCATATTCGGTAGTTTTGTTTGATGAAATTGAAAAAGCTCATCCGGATATTTTTAATCTTCTTTTACAGATGCTCGAAGAAGGCCAGCTGAGCGATAATCTTGGTCATACAGTAAACTTTAAAAATACAGTAATCATCATGACTTCTAATGCGGGAGCCAGACAGATTACCAGCGAAGGCAGGGTAGGCTTTGGAACAAATGAAGGTTTGCTTTCTTATTCAGAAATAAAATCTTCTGCCATGACAGAACTTAAGAAATTTTTAAGTCCTGAACTTCTTAACCGTATTGATGATGTTATTGTATTCAATGCCCTTTCAAAGGCAGAAATTTCTAAGATTCTTGAACTTCAGCTTGAAGAATTAAAGACTGCCCTTGAAGACAGAAATCTTAGTATTTCAATAAAGCCAAAAGCAAGGGAATATCTTGTAGAAAAGGGGTATAATCCTGCAATGGGTGCAAGACCAATGAGCAGATTAATCCGTAAGGAAATTGAAGATCCTCTGGCCCTTGCAATTCTGGATAATAAAGACCAGACTGCAAATACCGTAAGCATTGAATGTGCTCAGGATAAACTTAAAGTAAAACTTGTAAAAAAAGACGTAAAAGTAAAAGTACTTGTTGAAAAATAAAAGGGAGAAGGGAATATGAAAAAATTAATTGCATCCTTGCTTTTTTTGCTCTGTGTTTCATTATTTGCACAGATTAGAGTTGGAGTTCTAACCGGACCAAGCTGTATTCCGGCCGCTCATCTTCTTGAAAGTGTGGTAAGTATAAATGATACTGACCTTACATACGAAAGCTTTGCCAATCCAAATCAGCTTTTGCCAAAAATGCTTAAGGATGAAATTGATATTGCCTTTTTACCTCCAAATGTAGCTGCCAAGGTTTATAACACCTCCGGTGGAGAAATCCTTTGCGCTGCAGTAACCGGCTATGGAAACTTAAGCATTATTACAAATGACCAGGCTGTTACCGGTCTTGAAGACTTAAAGGGTAAGACTTTGAATGTGGCAGGTGCCGGTGCAACACCGGAATACATGCTTCGTTATATCCTTTCAAAAAAAGGCATTAAGGCAGACAGCCCTGAAGGAATCACTCTTGATTTTTCCATTCCAACTCAGCAGCTGGTTCCACTTTTATTAAGCGGAAAAATATCTTATGCACTTTTACCGGAGCCCTTTGTCTCTCTTGCCGGCTTAAAAAATCCGGATATTAATGTTTGCTGCAATATCCAGAATGAATATGCAAAACTTGAAGGAAAAAATGCAGTTTATCCATTAACTGTTATGGTTGTAAGTAAAAAGTTTGCAGAAGAAAATACTTCTTCTTTAAATAAATTCCTTCTGGAATATAAGGAATCTTTGAGCTGGACTTTAGAAAATCCTGTGGAAGCAGGTATTTTGTGCGAAGAACTGCAGCTGGGCTTAAATAAAGAAATCGTTACAGCTTCAATTCCAAAGGCAAACTATGTTTATCTTCCTGCAAAGAAGGCTAAAAAAGCCCTTGAAAAGCTTTTTACAATCTTTTTACAAAATGATGCCGGCTCAATAGGTGGAAAACTTCCGGATTCAGCCTTTTATTATTAATGAAAGTAAAAATTAAATATATTGCCTATATAAGCTCAATAATTTTTCTTTTATTAGTCTGGCAGGGAGCAGCTTATTTTATCAATTCAGATTTAATTCTCCCTTCCCCCGGCCACACCCTCCGCATCGCCTTCCTCTTAATTTTGTCAGGGGGGGTCTGGCTTTCATTTTTACTGAGCCTTGTAAGAATCCTGTCAGCCTTTTTTATCAGCGCCCTCGCAGGCTTTTTATTTGGCTGGCTCACTTCTAAAAGCGCCTTTTTAAGGTATTTTTTTGAACCCTTTTTAATAATTCTCAGGGTCTGCCCGGTTGTTGCCCTTATCCTTATTGCACTTTTCTGGTTCAAATCCTCTTTTGTTCCGGTTATTATTGCCGTTTTAATTACCTTACCCCTTATGATTACTAATGTTGCAAAAGGTTTTATGAATCTTAATAACGAATACAATGAACTTGCCTTAGTTTATAAGCTTTCGCCCCTTAAGACCTTTTTTCTTATTAAGCTTCCCCAGGTAAAAAGTTACCTTTACAGCGCGCTCGATTCCATTTTTGGTTTGAGCTGGAAGGCTGTGATCGCGGGCGAAGTTTTATGCCTTCCAAAAAATGCCCTTGGTTCTTACATTCAAAAGAAGAGCCTGCACCTGGAAAGTGCAAATGTCATAGCCGCAACTTTACTTTTAATTTTATTCTGCTTTTTAATTCAAAAATTTGTCCATTTTCTCTTTAGTTGTAAAGAAAACCATAATCAATTATAATTGTAAAGATACGAGGATATATGATTAAAGAATTTTTAGACTATAACACAGTTAGAAACAATGCATTAAAAATTGCACACAAAATTAAGAATGACGGATTTATTCCCGATGTAATTTATTGTTCACTTAGAGGCGGTGCTTATATGGCAAACGTTATCAGTGAATATTTTAAAATCATCTGTAAAACAGAAAATTTACATCCATGTCTTTATGCAGGCGTAGTTGCCCGCTCTTATTCTGATATTGCCCAGCACACAAAAGTTTACATTGACGGCTGGACATATCCGCCTGAGAATCTTCGTCCTGGAGATAAAATCCTTCTTGTTGATGATATTTTTGATTCCGGCCGCACCATCAACTCTCTTGTAGAAACTTTAATGAACAGCCGCGGTTTTAAAAGAGAAGATATTAAGGTAGTTGTTCACGATTACAAATATTTTACCTATTACAAGGAACAGCTTCCTATTCAGCCTGATTACTACTGCCGTAAATTCGAAATTAACAGTCCTGACGAAAACCGCTGGATTCACTATATGAGTCATGAGCTTGTAGGACTTTCAAAAGAAGAATTACAGAAATACTATTATGAACAGGATCCTGAATTAGAAAAGGTTCTTGGTCCATATCTTGGAAAGTAAATAAAATTAAAAAAGAGGAAGTATGAAAAAAAGGTTTTTGCTCTATTTTTGTATTTTGATTTTATCTCTTGAATCTGCCTTGTTTGCCCAGATAAGTCTTTTGAATCCTGTAAAGGGAAAATGGTCTAACAAACAGATGCTGGTAATAGATACAAGCATAGAAGGTGATTACTTTTATTCAATCGACGGTTCAGATCCTTCTGTTTTTGGTTTTGCCTACGACGGTCCTGTTCTGCTTGATGTAGAAGGGGATGTTACCTTAAAAGTTACAAAGGTAACTTCAAGAAAAAAGCAGGAAAACCTTACCGTAAATTATACAGTAGTTCCAGACGAAGCCTATTCTACTTCCTATTATGATTTTATTTCTTCTTTTTTTGATTCCGGTTTAATTAATTATACAGCAGGTTCTGTATTAACTATTCCTTCTGACCTTTATTACAGTCTTGGTTTACCTCCGGATTCCTTTATTAAAGGTCAGTCTTTACAGACTTCGGAACATTCAGTTCTTGCAAGAACCATTCCCTGTACTGTAAAAGATAACCTTACTAAAAAACAGTGGCGCTTTATAATTAAAACCTATCCTTTAGCAGCAGGCACCTTCAGCCGCCGCGATTTACCTGTAAAGGTAACCGACTGGGAAACCCTTGAATTTCTTGACGAAAACTTAATATACAAGGTTGATTCCGAATACTGGGAGCTTCCAAAAACTCCAAAGACTCTGGACCGCTCTGTAAGCCATATGATAAGCTGGCAGAACCTTGCCTACGAATATGGAAATCCTGTTGAGTTTATAGTTCTTCCACCAAAACCTGAGCCAGTTTTGAGCGAAGGCGAAGACGGAGAACTGCGCCTTACCTTAAAGGGAGACCCTTCTTACAAAATGTCTGTTCTGACAGAAGATTCAACTTATCAGGAACTTTTTGATGAAATTGGCTTTGATGTTTTTTATGGAGATAAGGTATCTTCCTCTTTAAAAATTGGAATTTTCTCCAACGGACTTTACCAGGGCCAGATGGATATTCCTTACCAGATAAACAAAAGGCCTCCAGCCATTCCTCAAATTACTTCCAGTGTTGAAGATTTTTACACCAGGGAAGACGTAAACCTTCAAATTGAAACCGATGAAGAAGGTCAGCTTTATTATGCTGTAAGCGAACCTTTTTCTGTAAACGGAAATATTTATAATGCAGACAGCGAAGTTTTCCAGCAGATTGAATGCGATAATTTTATTGCAGCAAAAGGAAACAAAATAGAGTTCCAGCTTACCGGCTTAAAAGACAGCGGGGTTTACTACAAAATCAGGGCTTACAGTTCAAACGGAGCAAACGACAGCGAAGTTTCTGAATACAGCGTAATAATTGACCAGTATAATTATTATTATGATTCTTTCTATACAAAAGATGATTCTAATGGTACTGCAGAACATCCTTTTAATAATTTTGAAGATCTTTTAAAATTTGTTAATTTAAGCAGAAGTGTAGGCTTAAATATTAATGGTGAACTCTTCATTCCTGCCGGTAAAAATATCCTGCAGTCAAACTGCCTTATTACAGGCAATAAAGAAAGTTCAATCACCTTTGATTCAGATGCCCAGCTTATTGTAACCGATTCAACCTTAGAAATAAGGGGGCTGAATATCAAAAATCTTAAGGATGAAAGATCAACAAAAATAGTTCCTTTGTTTAAAGGTGAACGTTCTATTTTAATTTTTGATGATTGTCTTGTTTACGGAAATTTTGAAAAGAACGGAACAATAATTGATGCTGTTGATTCTTTTGTTTACATTGACCATTCAATTTGTGCCGTTACTTCCTTTACGTATTCTTCTTTTATAAGCGGAGTTAATTCAAAAATCAACATAAAAAATTCCAACATTTCTTCTTTTGCAGAGACTTCGGTTTTAATTTCTGCTTCTGGTGGAGAAGTAAACTGCAATGCCAATTCCTTCAGGGTAAACGGCAAAACAGGAAGAATTGCAGAACTTTTTGGAGCAAGCGGCAACTTTAATGACAACGTATTTAAAGGCGAGCTTTCAAAAACTACAAACTCTGTAATGCCGGTTTTTGCAGATAAGATTTCTGTCTTAAATCTTCTTCAAAACGAAAACTATGGCTTCTAATCTTTTTTATGTTGGCTTAGACGAAGCAGGGCGGGGGCCTTTAGCAGGTCCCGTTACTGCAGCCTGTGTGCTTTTGCCGCAGGATTTTCCTCTTGAAATTTTAAACGATTCAAAAAAGCTTTCAGAAAAAAAACGGGATGCAGCAGAAATTATAATTAAAGAAAAGGCCTGCTATGGAATTGCAGACCTTTCTCATACAAAAATTGACGAAATAAATATTTTACAGGCTTCTTTACTTGCCATGAAGCAGGCTTGTGAAAAAATGCTTCTAAGCCTGCCTGACTGGTGCAAAAAAAACAATATAGATTTTAATAAGATAGAATTAAGGGCAATTGCAGACGGAAATAAAGTTCCAGACCTTGCTATTCCCTGCCAAGCAGTTGTTAAAGCTGATGCAAAATATCCCTGTGTAATGGCGGCCAGTATTCTTGCAAAAGTTCACCGCGATTGCATCATGAAAGAAATGGATAAAATCTACCCTGAATATTTATATGCAAAGCATAAGGGCTATCCTACAAAAGAACACAGGGAAATCTGCAAAAAAATAGGTCCGTCTCCAATACAAAGACGAACCTTTAAATATTAAATAAAATTGTTTATAAAAATTTATTTATCTTCTGAAGCTTTTTTAGAAACTACGTGCACTCTTCCGGTTTTCTTTACAGAAGGTTCAGCTTTTTCTTCTTTTTCTACTTTAACCTTGTAAATCTTCTTTCCGTATTTAGCATCTTTTGCAGCCTTCTTTTCTCTCTGCTGCTTCTGTCTTGCCTTGCGTTCTTTTTCAATGAACTCTAAAGATTTGTCCATTCCCTGTAAGAATTTCTGCATGTCTTCTGCAAAAATTGCAATCTGAAGACGATCCTGTTCTGCACCATCACGATTTTTACTTTCTACAATCTGTAAAAATACGTCTCCTGTGCGGTTTTCTTTTACATTAAAAAAATATGAACGATTATCTAAATAAACCTGAGTTGTAAAAAGTTCTCCACGTGCACCCATCTGCTTCCTCCATTGGTATAGGGAAGGATAACACACAAAAAGAACCTTCCCTGAATTTTCAAATGATGTATTAATTTATCATAGACTTTGTTTTTTTGCAATGTAGTAATAATCGTTTTTTGCTCTTTTTGAATATCTGAAGCCTAAATCTATGTGATACTGGTAAGAAATCTTAAAGGGCTGAACATTTTTATTACTGCCAAGGTTTGCATCATCAATGCTGAAAAAATAAGAATTGATGATGGTCCATCTTTCGGTTAAAGGAAAATTCAAAGTAGTCAAAAATCCAAGACCTACATATACCATATGGTATTCATCAGTCAGCTGATACATTGTATGAAGGCCCATAGAAAAATCTATTGGAACCCATTTTAACTTCTGGTTGGTAACAGTAGGTCCAAAAAAAACGTCAATTGCATAATTGAGTTTATTTTTTGGATACTGCTTCATGCCGTTAAAGGCATTGTAAACAGGATAATAGGCTGCAAGCTGTAAAGTAAGGTCAATCTTTTCATATAAATCAACTGTCTGAAAATTACAGAAGGCTCCGGCAAGCATTGTTTCCCTTACAAAATTAGATCTATTATCCTGAGTTTCAATTCTTGTAATCTGACCGTAAGAGGCGCCCTCGTTAATTCTGTATTTAAAAACATATTTTTCTGTACTGTTTTCTTCCTGGGCAAAAAGAAAGAGGGCAGAAGTCAGGGCTAAAAGTAAAGTAAAAAGTTTTTTCATTTATGGCTCCAGTAATTAGCGGGAAGTATGATAAAGGGTAAGATTTTTTGTCTCTTCGTTTCCTGGAGTCCAGGTAAGATAAAGAATTGCCCCACGAATATCCCATTCTGTATTAATTGAAATGCCTGTGTTTGTATTAAAAATAAGAACATTATCAATACACATATAGTTTCCTGAATAATCTATGCTGGTGCCTTCTGCGTTCAATACATTTGAAGAAAAAGAACCGTCATCAAAAAAAGAAATCTTGTTTCCTGCGTTGTCTGACCAGCTTCCGTAAAGTGGAGAAGGAGTGTAGCAGCCTGCAAAAAGAATAAGTAAAAGCGAAATTAATAATCCAGATATAAATGTTTTTTTCATAATAAAGCTCCTTTAATAAAATTAATGTTCTTCTCCAACTTTCCAGTCTACATTTGCAGCAGAAAGCAGGGTATTGTTATTTAAATCGTAAGTTTGAACAATGTAGTAACCACCGCCGGCAGCACCACCCTTAATTTCAAGATTGTCGTAAATTGCATAGCCCGGATACATACCCGTACATTTTACAGTACCGCTCATGTTTCCGTTTGCCGACATATTTGAAGAAGTATCTGTGTTTCCGTTCAGGGTAAAGTATGGGCCTAACTCTGCATCATCACCAATGTAAAAGTCACAGTAGTTAGTGTATGGCATGGTGATTTTTGCACCAAGGCCTGCAATGGCAGCATTATAGCCAAGGGTACCGGAAATATTTCCCTTAATTGTTTCAGAACCAAGCTTATCCATATCATTTGCTTTATGCATAAGGGTAAGTTTTGCCTGAGAAGACATAATTGTCTTGTTGTATTCGCGGAACCACTGTTCGCGGGTAATGGCACCGTAACCCCGGCAGGCATTTTCGCTGTCATTTTCAGGATCGTTAGATTTATTGCCTTTTCCAAGCTCGTTTACAGAAACAACCTTGTAATAATAGTAGGTTCCGGCTCTTGCAGTTTCGTTCTGGTCAATAAAATAGAAAGAACCGTCGCTGGCAGTCTGAACCTCGCTTAAATCATCATTTAATTTTCTAAAAGATGAGTCCTTTTTTGTTGAGCGGTAAACATAATAACCATAAGGAATATCGTTTGCAGGAAGATTCCATGAGATTTTTACCGGGTAAACTTCGTTTGTGTTGTAAGAAAGAGAAATAAGCTCTTCCTCTCCCGAAGTTTTTGAAGCTGTAACATTGGTTGGGGCCTGAGGATTTGGAGCAAAGGCAGAACTTCTTGCACTTTCAAGTGATACGCCCCCTGCAAGAGTTGAAGTAGACATTTTGTAGAAGTTGTGTTTTGTAACTTCTGCCTGGTAATAGCCGTCCTCACTGAGTTCAGGTGGGAAGCTTAAAATGTTTGTTGTACCCTGAACGGTCTTATCTGTATCATCATAATAAATATTATAAGTATAGCTGTTATTATATGGCTCTTCGCTTCCAATTGCAGGAAGCCAGCGGATAATTACACAGTCTTCGCTGTCGGCATCTGTAATTTCGTAAGTGGAAGGAGGGCTTAATAAGAAGCCGACTGCAGGATTTTCTGAATCCGGACCTGATTCACTAAAGGAAGATTTACTTTTTTCTCCGTCTTTTTCTATTACAGACTGTACATAGTAGTAATAGAAGACTCCTGGTTTTAAAGAGGATTTATCATCAATCTGACTGTAAGTATCAGAAAGATTTGAATAAATCTGGGTGTAAGAAGAATCTACAGAAGAGGTTCGGAATACATTAAAGGTTAATTCTCCGCCCTGGTTTGAAATTGAATTATCCCAGGCAATTGTAATTGCAGAGGTGGATTGTCCGCAGCCGTCAACTACATGAACATTCTCTGGGGCTGCTGGAGCTCCTTCCTTAAGGGAGTAGCCTAAAGTCCAGGCAGATTGTTCGGAAGAAGAACCGTTTTCAAGTGTTGCATAAACCTTGTAGTAGAATTCGCAGCCTTTTTCTGAATCTGAAAGTTCATCATCATAATAGTTTTTGTTGCCTTTAATGGTTTCTACTTCTTCGTAGCCAAGCTTTTGTTTTTCGCTTCGTAAAATTGTGTAATAGCGGGCTCCTTCAAGAAAATCCCAGCTGATTCTGATTGTGTCTGTAGATTTTCCTTTCCAGGCGCTTACGTTCTGGGGAGGAGAAAGCAGCCAGCCCTTTGCGCAGGTAGAAGAAGATGTGATATCTGTATATTCACTTGATTCATAGCCTTTCTGAATATTTTCTGCGCAAACTCTATAGTAGTAGTAATTATTGTATTCTTCGTTTGAGTCTCCGGCATTAGAAAGAATCTTATCTTCGTAAAGGTTGTTATAAACGTATTTCTTGATTACTGTAAAATCGCCTTCGTCGGGAAGGGCATCTGCAGAGCTCATAACGGCACGCTCAATTCGGTAGGAGGTTGCATTTTCTACTTCTGTCCAGCGGATTTTGATTGTGTCTTTGTATAAGCCCTGGGATGCAAGCACCTGAAGGGGAGAATCCAGAGAGGTGATTACAGGCGCTACATAAAAGAAGTCTGCAAGATTTGCCTGTTCAGTAACATTGTCCATATCGACCTTGCCCTGCCACCAGGTGTAGCAGCCCGTAAGGAGAATAGGGAAGGCCATGCATGAAAGTGTAAAAATATTTTTAAGCAATTTTTTCATTTTGATCTCCTTAGTTCCACCAGTCATTTTGATAAGTTTTTAAGCTTGTGTTTAAGCTTGAATCGGCTGACTCATGCTTTTCTCCAATATCGTAAGGGAAGTAGCTTAAGAAATCAGATTCATTATTTGAAATTGAAACTATAGAGGAACCGTCTTTTGTGATAGAAAGATTCCATGTTGTAGAGGTTCCTTCTGAACCTGCAGAAAATATTATTGTAGAATTATTAATATTAAATTCATCTGAAACTGTAATTTCAAGAGGCGCAAGGTAGTATAATTTATTATTGTAGGCTCCTTTTTTCTTTTCTGATAGTCCACCAATAATTGTAAAATCACTCTCATAAGAATTAGAATATAAAGAAGATGTTCTTTCAAAATTATGTATGTATTTTTCTCCAGAAAATCCCCATTGTGAATAATCAGACCATGCATAATGGCTAATAGTAAATGTTCCAATACTTCCATTACATGTTGAATCTACAGAATCAAGCAAAATAGATTTCGGTATTCCCGCCTTATAAAGTGCATCTGCAATAATCAGTCCTACACAACGGGCAAGTTCATCATCAGTTAATTTTCTATAGCTATAAACCTCTTTTTCGAGGCTTGCTGTTTTATTTGTTTTATTGCCAGCTTCATCTGTAATAGAGTAAGAGCGGCTTGAGTTTAATTTATAGAAGGTCTTTGTTGAACGTAAAACTTTTAGTAAGCCGTTTGTAGAGGTATTGCTTCCGCTTGTAATTCCAATAGGAGAAAGAACTAAATCTGCACCATTTAATTCAAGTTTTGTATCTCCTGTACCGTCAGCTGCAAGATTACCTGAACTTGTATTTAGACTTATACTTTCCTTCTGGTTTTCAGAATCAATAGTAACATCTGCAAGTTTAATATAGTCTAAAGTTGTATTTACATTTTTTGCACTGACAGTATAAGAAGAAGGTCCCCTTGCTCTTTCTGTAAAGTTCCATTTTGTATGGCTTACCTTTTCAGAATAGTAATAATCATCCTGTAAATATTCTCCGTCAGAACCTGTAGTTCCGTTATAGGCTGCAGAAAAATCAATATAGAATAAATAACCTTTATTCAATTCTTCGCTTGTAATACCGTCATCATAACGGGTATCAATCTTTTCCTGGTTTACAGAATAAACACTTTTGTAGTTTATGTTAGAGGCCTCTGTATTATACTGAACTGCATAATAGTAAGATTTTATTAAGTTCTGTCCTGTAAGTGTATCTGAATAAGTTGTTGCATTCTTTGGTGCAGAACCAATATAAGTCCAGCTGCTGTCTCCATTCTGGCGGCGGTAAATACAAGGAATTGTATCGTCATTCTGGTATGGAGCCTGCCATGAAATACCAATTGTTGTCTGGTTTTCTGCTTTTGCGGCAGTTACGTTTAAGCCATAACCATAGGTTGCTGTCTTTTTATCTTCCAGAGCCTGAGTGTATTTCAGTTTAGCATTTCCCTCTGTAATCTTTAAGTAAGATTCCTCTGAACTTGTATCACTGTCCTGTCCGAATATAAAATCATCATAACCGGAATTTGCATAGGACTTATTTACCGGTAAAACTATATAACCAAATGGAAGTCCTAAATAAAGTTCATCCTGATTTGCTTCATAAGTAGAAGTTGAGTCTTCCTGAGCGCAGGCATAATCTATAAGGGTATATACGTTTTCAGAAGAAGATATTTTTGCCCTGCTTGAAGAAACATCATTCTTTCCGTTTACGGTAATTTTCTCGCCTGCAAGATCATAGAAATATTTATCTGAAGCTTTGTAAGTCCATTTATATGAAGATGAATCTTCATCGTATAAATAATGATACTTAATTCGGTAGATTATGTATCCCTTTGCTCCTTCAATAGAATTCCAGCTTACAAAAACCCTGTTGCTTTCTGCTTTTGAAATATCTGCCTCAGTTCCCACCAGGGCAGGGCCAAGGGTCCTGACTTCTATATTTTCTGAACTTGTTTCGTCGCCGGTGTCTGTATTTTTTGCTGCTACACTAAAGTTAATTGCCTTTCCGGAAGTTTTCCAGTCATCATAGCCTTCAGGATTTATGATCGTACAGGTAACGATTCCTTCTTCTTCGCTAAGGCTTGTGTTTTCCTCATCAATAATAGAAGTTTTGCTGCTGTCGTCTGCATAATATGCTGTAATTACATAATCACTATCTGCCTTTTGAACCGACGGCCATTGTATTGTGATTGTAGAATAATCTGGCTCATCCATAACAGGTTTTGCTGTTCCCAGTGTCTGGCAAAGATTTCCATACTGTTTTGAATCTGGTATGCCGTTCTTTACTGCACTCAAGGTGTAATAGCGGCTTTCGCCTGAAAGGGCAGGGTGCTCATAAGTAACTGTATCATCGTTTACACTGTAGTCATCACCGCTTAAAGTAAGGCTTTCTCTTTCTGAAAGTTCTCCGTCAATCAAAGAATTCCAGATTAAAGTATATTCAGCATCTTCTATTGCATTCCAGCTTAAAATAAACTTGTCTTTATAGCCGTCTTTAATAGTAAAAGTAGTAATTTCCGGAATTAAATCAGCATCATCTGTTACTGTAACTGTGTTTGCTGCTGCAAGACTTTCTAAAACATTTCCATTCGCATCCTTTATATTAAAGGTATAAGAATAAAAGCCCTGAACAGACGCTTTGTTTTCTTCATTAATTGCGATTGTATGAAGATATGAACTTAAATCTTCTATTTTGTCTGAAGATTTTATAACTTTTGCCGGGTCACTTTCGCTTGCAGAGAAATCTGTTCTTACTTCGCTTATTTCGTAGATGTATTCTTTCTGCAGGCTGTCAAAAGAAAGCTCAAAATTAACAGATACAGAAACTATTTTTGTGCCTGATTCACTTTCTTCTGTATTGTGAATGTTGCTAAAAGAGAAAGCTGCTTCTGAAAGTTTCCAGCCTTCTGTGTAAGAAAGAGAAGCCTCATCATCTGAAGTAATTGTGTCGGAAACTGTGTCTGTATAGCTTCTTACTCTGTAGCTGTATTGTTTTCCCCTTACTGCGCTTGTGTCTTCAAAGGTAACTTCTTTTCCTTCAACATATTCTCCAAAATTATATGCGTTTTCAAGGCTTGAATCCGAAGAACCGACGTATTTACTTACATACTGGTAGCTTGAATCTGCTGCAGAAGTAAGTTTTCTTTCTATTGTAAAATAAAGAGGATGTTCTGAATAAATCTGAGTTTTTTTGTCGTAATAATCTATAAACTCCGGCAGAGTCCAGCTAAGAATAACCTTGTCTTTTGCTTCTCCCTGGCTTGCCTTAAGGTCTTTTGCGGCAGAAGGAATAATTTTATGGGCAGTTTCTTTTGTAGTTTTATCTGAGATTTCACTTTCGCCATCTGAATTTTTTGCTTCTACGGTGAACTTATACTCTGTAGAGGCAGAAAGCCCGTTTACTATGGCAGAAGCTTTATCATCACCAATAACTATAGAAAGACCCTCTACCAGACTGTCATTTTCTGTGTAGACAGAAAGGCTGTAACTTACCTTGTCCTGGTAGGCATCTTCGTTTCCCATCCACCAGTAAATGTTCATGGATTCTCCGCTTCCGTTTGCAGAAATCTCTGTAATGATTGGAACATCAAGTGTGGTTCCGCTTACAATTGTGCTTCCTGAAGAAACGGTTCCGTAATAATTTACGGCCTTTACCAGAAAATATCTTGTCTGTCCGTAGCTTTCTTCTATTGTGAAGCTGGTTTCTGTGCCGCTTGTTTCTCCCTGCTGTACAAAGCTGTCAAAAGGAGTTTCGGCTGCAAAAATCTGATACTGTTTTGCGTTTTTTACACTATCCCAGCTTAAAACAATTTTTCTTTTAAGCCCCTGGCTTGCGCTAAGTCCTGTTGGGGCTTCGATGGTGTCTCCCATTCCAAGACTTGTTGATGTGTTTCCGTCATTTTTAGGGGCAGAAATTAAATCATATTTACATGAAGAAAATATAATTGAAAATAAAAAAAGAATTATAAGATATGAAGCATATTTTTTCATAGTGACATTATCGGCAAATTTGTCTAAAAATTGAATAGGGGATAAATCTTTAATTAGTTCCCAAATTGCCTTAAAAATGCTATTCTTCCATATATATTTATTTTAAAGGGCATGGTCCCGTAACTTGTCTTTAAGGCAAAAGAAATTCTTAAGTAAGGAAATTAAAAATGAAACTTTGGGAAACAGGTGCAATCTTAAAAGGCGGAAAATTAATTCCAGCAGCAGAAAAATCTATTGATGGTGCAAAAAAGACTCTTGCATATTCAATCTTGCAAAAGCACAATACAAGCGGGGATGATTCAAAATTAAAAATCAAATTTGACAAAATCACTTCTCACGATATTACCTATGTTGGAATTATTCAGACAGCACGTGCTTCAGGACTTGAAAAATTTCCACTTCCATACGTTCTTACAAACTGTCATAACTCGCTTTGTGCAGTTGGCGGAACAATCAACGAAGATGACCATATGTTTGGTCTTACCTGTGCCCAGAAATATGGTGGAATTTACGTTCCTCCTCATCAGGCTGTAATTCATCAGTTTGCCCGCGAAATGCTTGCAAAATGCGGCGATATGATTTTAGGTTCAGACAGCCATACCCGTTATGGTGCTCTTGGTACAATGGCTATTGGAGAAGGTGGTGGAGAACTTGCAAAACAGCTTTTGAACAAAACTTATGATGTTGCATACCCTGGAGTTGTAGCAGTTTACCTTACAGGAGAACCTGTTCCAGGCGTTGGTCCACAGGACGTTGCCCTCGCTGTTATTAAGGCTGTTTTTGATAACGGTTATGTTAAAAATAAGGTTATGGAATTCTTTGGTCCCGGCCTTGCAAAACTTTCTGCAGATTTCCGTATCGGTATTGATGTAATGACTACAGAAACAACCTGTCTTTCTTCTATCTGGGCTACAGACGAAAAAATCCGCGAATTCTATGCAATTCATGGCAGAGAAGGGGATTACAAAGAATTAAATCCTCTTGAAGGAGCTTACTATGACGGAGCAATCGAAATCAACTTAAGCGATATCCGCCCTATGATTGCCCTTCCTTTCCATCCTTCTTGTGCCTACACAATTGATGAAGTTAATAAAAATCTTTCTGATATTCTTTTTGAAACAGAAAAACGTGCAAAGGTTTCTTTTGGCGATAAGGTTAATTTTGACCTTCACAAAAAAATTATTGATGGAAAACTTTATGTTGACCAGGGTGTAATTGCAGGTTGTGCCGGTGGTGGTTTTGAAAACATCTGTGCAGCAGCAGATATTCTTAAAGGTAAGGATACCGGTAACGGTAAATTCCTTTTGAATGTTTATCCTGCTTCTATGCCTGTTTATATGGAACTTATGAAGAACGGTGCTTTTGCATCTTTAATTGATGCCGGAGCAATTGTAAAAACTGCCTTCTGTGGTCCATGTTTTGGTGCAGGTGATACTCCTGCCAACGGAGCCTTCTCTATCCGTCATTCTACAAGAAACTTCCCTAACCGCGAAGGTTCAAAAATTCAGAACGGTCAGCTTTCTTCTGTTGCCCTTATGGATGCCCGCTCTATTGCCGCAACTGCCGCAAATAAAGGCTTCCTTACAGCCGCTACAGAATTTGATACAGAGTTCAGTGGTAAAAAATACTTCTTTGATAAATCAATTTACGAAAAACGTGTTTACGATTCTAAGGGAGTGGCTCATCCTGAAGTTGAAATTCAGTTTGGTCCAAATATTAAAGACTGGCCAAAGATGACTTCACTTTCTGATAATCTTCTTCTTAAGGTTGTTTCAGAAATTCATGACCCTGTAACTACAACCGATGAACTTATTCCTTCCGGAGAAACTTCATCTTTCCGTTCAAATCCTCTTGGTCTTGCAGAATTTACCCTTAGCCGCCGCGATCCTGCTTATGTTGGACGTGCAAAAGAAGTTCGTGCAGAAGAAGAAAAAAGACAGAACAATACTGCTTTAGATAAGCTTTCTGACGAAGTTGTTACTGCAGTAAAAACTATCTGGACAAAGTTCCCTGAAGTTTCTTCTGAAAATACAGGTCTTGGTTCAACAATCTTTGCCGTAAAACCTGGGGATGGTTCTGCCCGTGAACAGGCTGCAAGCTGCCAGAGAGTTCTTGGTGCTTCTGCAAACATTGCAAATGAATATGCTACAAAACGCTACCGTTCAAATCTTATTAACTGGGGTATGATTCCTTTTATCTATAAAGACGGCGATAAAAATCTTCCTTTTGCAAACGGAGACTATGTTTTTGTACCTGGCGTAAAGAAGATGATCAGCGAAAAACTTCCGTCAATTAAGGCTTATGCTGTTAAGGCTGATGGAAAAATTAATGAATTTGAACTTTCTGTAGGGGATCTTACAGATGATGAAAGAAAAATTATTCTTGCAGGTTGTCTGATTAACTTTTATAGAGGATAATTACTCTATACTGGAGGTAAAGTTATGAAAAAAATGCCGGTTTCAAAAACAGCTTTGAAATTTATTTTGATTTTTGTTTTGGTTTTATTATTTTTAATCCCAATCGGATTAATAAAAAGTCTTGTAAGAGACAGAAAAAACTACCAGAAAGAAGCTGTAGCTTCCATAACTGAGCCTCTGGGACAGACTGCAGAAATTCAGGGAATTGTAATTGCAATTCCTTATAAAAGCTATAAAGAAGTTTTTGACACAAAGGGAAATGCCCACACAGAAGTAGAAACAAAATATGTTGTTTTTGCTCCGGAAAATCTTAATCTGGATATTAATGTAGAACCATATTCTCTTACCCGTGGAATCTTTAAGGTAACAGCCTTTAATGGTCAGATTAATCTTGATTCTTCTTTTACTTCTTTTGATTTTTCATTTTTTGGAATTTCTCAAAAAGATGTTCTTACAAAAGAAGCTGTTTTAATTCTTGGTATGTCTAATTCAAAAACCCTTACAAAACAGCCGGTCTTTAAGCTTAATAATGAAAATCTGAATGTATCTCCTGTAAAATATGATTTTATTTCTCCTTTTACAACTTCTGTATATTATACTCTTCCGGAAATTCAGCTTTCGCAGGGCTTTAATATTTCTGCCTTAATAGATTTCCAGGGTGGAGAAAATATTAAGCTTCGTCCTATTGCTGCTGACAATAAATATACAATGAAGTCAAACTGGCCGTCTCCAAGTTTTTCGGGCGGCTGGCTTCCAAAGGAAAGGGAACTTTCAGACAAGGGCTTTACAGCTTCCTGGAATATTGCAGGTTTAAGTACTGTTTACCCAAAGAGCTGGCTTTCCGAAAATAAATTCTATCCTGAATCAATTTGTGTTTCTTTTATGATTCCTGTAGATTCATATAAAAAGACCGAAAGAAGCGTAAAATATGCCTTGCTTTTCCTTTTGATTCCATTTATTGCTCTTTTAGTTTCTGAAATCTTTTCTAAAACAAGAATCCATCCTGTTCAGTATTGTCTGATTGGTTTTGCAGATGTAATTTTCTATCTTCTGCTTCTTTCAATTTCTGAACATCTTCCTTTTGACCTTACTTACTTTATCTGCAGCATTTGTGTCTGCCTTGCAACCCTTTTCTATGCGGTTGCTATTTTCAAGAGCTTCAAATGGGGCGGTATGCTTAGTGCCGTTCAGTTCATCTCTTACATCTTCCTTTACGGAACCTTACAGGCAGAAGACTATGCTTTATTAATTGGAAGTATAGGTCTCTTCGTTGTTCTTCTGCTGCTCATGTTCATTACCCGCAAAATTGACTGGTATGAAATAAGCCGTGCAGAAGAAGATGAAGTAGAAAAGAAGAATTAATCAAATTGTGCTGAACGTAACTTGTAATATTCCCCTTTCTTAGCCATCAGTTCTGATGGACTGCCGCTTTCTACAATGCCTTTATTATCAATTACAAAAATTCTATCAGCATTCTGAATTGTAGAAAGTCGGTGGGCAATTACAAAACTGGTACGGCCCTTAAGCATATTTGAGATACCGCTTTGAACTAAAAGTTCAGTTTTTGTATCAATACTTGAGGTTGCCTCATCAAGAATAAGAATCTTAGGATTGGAAAGAATTGTTCTTGCAAAGGCTATTAACTGACGCTGTCCGTTAGAAAGTTCTCCGCCCCTGGCGGTAAGTTTTGTTTCGTAACCGTCCGGAAGATTTACAATAAAGTCATGGGCATGAACCGCCTTACTTGCCTCAATTATTTCTTCATCGCTGGCATCCAGTTTTCCATAAAGAATATTCTCCTTTATAGTTCCGCTGAAAATGTAATTATCCTGAGTCATTATTCCCATCTGGCTTCTTAAGCTTTCAAGGGTTGCAGACTTAATGTCGTAGCCGTCTATAAGAATCTGCCCAGAATTTACATCATAAAAACGGCTGAGCAGGTTTACAATTGTAGATTTTCCGGCTCCTGTAGGACCTACTAGGGCAATAGTTTCGCCTTCCTTAACTTCAAAAGAAAGATTTTCCAGAACCAGGTTTTCGTCCTTGTAACCAAAAGAAACATTTTTGAACTCCACCTTACCCTTTATGGCCGGCAGCACCTTAGAATTATCATCATCAGCAATTTTTGCCTTTGTATCTATAATTTCAAAAATACGTTCTGCACCACTTGCCGCATTTACAAACTGATTATAAAAGTTACTAAGGTTCAAAATTGGCTGCCAGAACATACCTACATAAGTTCCAAAAGCAATATAGGTACCAATGGAAATATTATCAATTCCAAGAATTAAAATACCGGTCATGTAAAGAGCCATTGTTCCAATAGACCAGCATAAGTCAATCCAGGAACCAAAGGCATCGCACCATCTTACAGCCCTTATAAATTCCTTGCGGTCTTCCCATACCAGCTGTTGAAAAGTCTGGTCGGTTTCTGCTTCTGCCCTGAAGCTCTGAATAATTTTTATTCCCGAAAGATCCTCGTTTATAAAGGCATTCATGTTGGAAGATTTTTGTCTTTTTGCCTTCCAGTGTTTTTCTGCCATTATGGAAATTAAAAAGACTCCGCCAATTAAAAAGGGAAGGGTGCATAAAGCGGCCAGGGCCAGCTTCCAGTTTTTAATGAACATGATTATGGTTACGGCTGCAACTGTAATGATGTTTGGAATAAGAGTTGTTACAGAGTTTTCTATAATATCTTTAAGGGAGTTTGTATCTCCGATAATGCGGGCAAGAATTTTTCCGGAAGGTCTGTTATCAAAAAATTCCAGATCCAGACTCTGAATGTGATTATAAAGTTCCTGGCGCAGTTCCTGAATTACCTTGTTACTGGTTTTTGCCATAATAAGCATACGGAGTTTAATTGCCAGTACGCATAAAATATTTAATACAGCTCCAATTATGACGATTTTTACCAGCCCCGGAATTTTTGCAGGGATGATGTAAGAATCTATAGCTCTTTCTATTAAGAGAGGATTTATTAATTCTACCGCGGTTCCAAAAGCCATAAGTAAAAGTACTGTGAGGATGCGGAACTTATATTTTAATAAATATTTAAAAAGGCGGGGCATGGTCTCAAAGTTAGACTTCTGCACCTGTTTTTCATCTATCTTATAACTGTTCATTTAACTTCTCCGTACTGTGAATCGTAAGTTTCCTTATAAAGTCCACCCAAAGTCAGCAGTTCTTCGTGCTTTCCTTTTTCTGCAATCTGGCCCTTGTCTAAAACAATAATCATGTCTGCGTTTCTTACGGCACTAATTCTGTGGGCAATGATTATTTTTGTCATTCCTGTCAGGTTTTTCAAAACTTCCTGAATATCTTTTTCGGTTTCTGTATCAAGGGCAGAAGTTGAATCATCAAGTACAAGAACAGGAGTTTTTCTTGCAAGGGCTCTTGCAATGGTGATTCTCTGCTTTTGTCCGCCGGAAAGGCCGACTCCACGTTCTCCAATAACGGTTTCTTCCTTCTTTTCCATTTTATCTACAAAGTCTATGGCATGGGCCTGGGTTAAAGAGGCTCTTACCTGGGCAGTTGTAATGGATTCCCTCATTCCAAGCCGGATATTTCCTTCAATTGTGTCAGAAAAGAGGAAGATATCCTGCATAACACAAGAAACAGCTTTTCTAAGGGTAGGAAGAGGAAGATCCCTTATGTCCATTCCGTCAATTTTTATTGAACCTTCGCTTACATCGTACATTCTCTTAAGCAGATTAAGGATAGTAGTCTTTCCTGAACCGGTTGCTCCCATAATTCCAAGAGTCTGACCGCTTTTAATTTCAAAACTTACATCCTTTAAAATGTTTTTATAGCTTACATGTTCAAAGCTGATATCCCCGTTAATATCCAGCGGCGAATAAAGGGCTGTAGAAAGTTCATCATCAAGAAAATCTTCCTTACTGGTTATCTGCGGACATTCCTGGTAAATCTTATTCAGGCGTTTTACACTGGCCTTGGCACTCGAAAAACCGTTGGTAAGCCAGCCTAACATTTCCATAGGCCATATCATACCGCCAATATACTGAATAAAGGCAATCAGCTGGCCGACACTCATTTTTTTCCAGCCGTCCAGAGGATTTCCCTTTATTACAATAAGGCCCCCCAGTAAAAGTGCAATCATGGTCAAAAGCTTTGTGATAATCTGAATAACAGGATTAAATTTTACGAATACCCGGCTTAAGTCAATGTTGAGTTCATAAAATTTCTGATTATGCTTATGGAATTTTGCAATTTCAAAACCTTCCCGGCTAAAAGCCTTTACGGTCCTTATTCCTGCAAGGTTTTCTGCCGCAGTGTTATTCATTTCTGAACCTTCCTGGGCAACCTGTCCGTATAAATCATCCAGCTGCTTTTCCATTAATACGGCAATTATTCCGGAAATAATCATTCCAATAACAGGTATTAAGGCTAGTTGCCAGTTTATCCTTATCATAAAAAATAGGGTTGAAACTGTTCTGATAATAACTTCTGCCATTAAAATACCCATAAAGGCAGCAATATCCCAGATGCGGTCAACATCATCCTTTACGCGGCTCATAAGCTCGCCGGAATTTATGCCGTCAAAAAAGTTTGCAGAAAGACTCTGAATTTTTTGAAAAAGATTTATTCTGACCTCGGAAGCAATTTTACTTCCACTCCAGTCACACAAAAATTCCTTTGAATATTGAAAAATACATCTTCCAATTCCAATGGCAAGAAAGCCGAGAAGAAAATATTTTAAAAGTTCGATTTTTTTTGCTACAAGAACATCATCAATAATATGCTGAACAATTAATGGGGCAATCTGATCCAGCATTGTACCTGACGCCATTGCGAGGAAGGCCAGCAGATAAAAAAAGAGATATTTCTTAAAGTAGCCTGCTAAATTTAATTTTTCCATATAAGAATAAATTCTTAACAATTTAAAGACTATTGTCAATGCCTTAATTTATTCTTTGCAAATATACGTATTTTCTCTTATAGTATATAGAGGGTGTTTATGAAGCGAAAAATAGCTGTTTTAACTTGCGGATGGTCTTCTTATTTTCTTGTTGATTTTATTAACGGATTAAAAAGAGCCGCAAAAGATCAGAATATTGATATTTACATTTTCGATGCCTACGATTACGTGGAATTTTCGGGCTTCCCTAATTATACAGGCTATTCTATTTTTAACCTGATTCATTATGAAGATTTTAACGGCGTAATTATTCTTGCCGACTTAATAAATAATCAGAGGGTTCTCGAAAGGGAAAGACTTCGGGTTTTAAAGGCCGGTATTCCAGCCATTACAATTAATAAAAAACTGAATGGCATCAGCTGTATTCATATAGACAATTATTCAGGCTTTTATGAGCTTATAAATCATCTTATAAAGGTTCACGGAATTAGTGATTTAATGTTTATTGGCGGCCAGGAAAAGTCCGTTGATTTTGCAGAACGTTACAAGGCCTTTAGACTTGCTTTACAGGATAATAACATTCCTTTTGAAAGCGAAAAGGTTATTTCCCTGCAGGGCTGCGAATACAATTATGCCTATGACTGGTTTTCTCACTATTTAAAAGATGGAAAGCCCTGCCCAAAGGCCCTTGTCTGTGCAAACGACCTTACAGCCTATGCAATTATGAAGGTTGCCGCAGAGAATAAAATAAAGATTCCGGATGACTTAAGGGTTGTTGGCTATGATGATTTGAATTATTCAAGATATATTACTCCGGCTCTTTCTACCGTAAGGGCCAATTCAGAACAGGCGGGTTTTGAAGCCCTGAGCAGGCTTTTTAATCTTGATGGAGAAGTCCTTCTTAAAATAAAATCACTTCCTGTATTCAGATCAACCTGCGGCTGTGCCGTTCCTGCCACCGTAAATCAAAACGCCATAATTACGCAGCTGCTTGATTTTTCTAATAAACAGGAAGCCTTTAATTCCCAGATAGACCAGATGAACGATATATTTTCAGAGGCAGCAGATGTATTTACCCTTCTTACCAATCTGGAAATGTTCTTTTCAAGATCCCACAAGTTTGAAGGTTCAGATTTCTGTGTATTTATGCGTTCTGACTGGTCTTCTATTCTTATTAATTCAAGCGAAAACCTGCCTCAGAACTTAAGCTATGGTCCAAATCTTCAGGCAGTCTGTTCAATACAGGGAGATAAAAAGTATCTTCGGGAAATGATTCCCGTTCGCGACCTTGTCCCTGCAAAAATGAAGGCCGGAGAGGAATCAAATGTTTTCCTCTTTATTCCGATATTCCATCATTCTTATGTACATGGCTACTTTGTTTCTAAAAATAATCTTTCAATGCTGGACAATAACTTCGGCTATAACTGGACCCATAACTTTGGTACCTGTATTGAACGTTTTAGAAAAAAGAATATGTATAAGCAGATGAGCCAGCAGTTCTTAAAGCTTTCTACACAGGATGCCCTTTCCGGAATGCTGAACCGCGTAGGTCTTGAAAAGCTTGCAAGACCTTATTATTCTCAAAACAAAAAAAATGGTCTTACCACAGTGCTTTTCTTTGTTGATATCAACAAAATGAAGACAATCAATGATAAATTCGGACATTTGCATGGAGACCTCGCCGTAAAAACTATTGCGGCTGCAGTTATGGAGGTGGTTCCCAAGAACTGGCTTTGTATCCGCTATGGTGGTGATGAATTTCTGGTTGTCGGTAACAGCAGAAACTACAACGGCGAAGATTATTGTGTTAAAATTACAGAAAGAATCAGTCAGAAAACAAAGATTATGAAGCTGCCATATACTCTTTCTGCAAGTGTGGGAAGTTATTTACTTCCTTCCAACTCAAATCTTACCCTTGAACAGGCTGTAGAAGAAGTTGATAAGATTATGTACAAGAAAAAACAGGAATTTCATAAAAACGAAGATAAGGAAGATAGATAGGGGGATATTATGGTTGATTATACAGAAGGTTCCGGAAAACAATATCATACAGGAGTTGGTCCTGAGGATATTGGTAAATATGTAATTTTACCCGGAGATCCAAAAAGATGTAAAAAAATTGCAGAACATTTTGAAAATGCAAAACTTGTAGCAGATGTTCGTGAGTATACAACTTATACCGGATATCTTGAGGGGGTAAAGGTTTCTGTTACCTCTACGGGAATTGGTGGTCCGTCTGCTGCCATTGCCATTGATGAGCTTGCCAAGTGCGGGGCCCACACCTTTATTAGGGTAGGAACCTGCGGCGGTATGCAGGAAGATGTTATGGGCGGAGATATTGTTATTGCAACCGGAGCTGTACGTATGGAAGGTACCAGCCGGGAATTTGCCCCAATTGAGTATCCTGCAGTTGCAAACCTGGACTGTGTAAATGCCCTGGTTGATGCTGCCAGGAGCTTAAAAGTTCGTCATCATACAGGTGTTGTGCAGTGTAAGGATTCTTTCTTTGGACAGCATGAACCGGAGATTATGCCTGTAAGCTATGAACTTGAAAATAAATGGCAGGCCTGGCTACGCATGGGCTGTCTTGCTTCAGAAATGGAAAGTGCGGCACTCTTTATTGCGGGGCAGTTTTTAAGGGTTAGGGTAGGTTCCTGCTTCCTTGTTGTGGCTAATCAGGAAAGGGCAAAGAAGGGGCTTGAGAATAAGCAGGCTCACGATACGGAACTGGCAATTAAAGTTGGAGTGGAGGCTCTCAGATCGCTCATAATTAGGGAAAAACACCTAAATCATAACTAAAAATTATAGGAAATTTACTTAAAAAAAACGTTTAACTAGATTGATTAAATTTACTACAAGGACTACATTCATTATGTGAAAAAATAATTTAAATCATTGGAGATGATGATGAGTAATAGTAATTCTTTTAGGTCGATTAGAACCACTCTGGTTCTATCCTTGGGATTAGGAATGGCTGCTATTTCAATCTTAATGACATTTATGATTGGAAGAACCGTTCTTAATAGTAACAAAGAACAAATTACTAAAAGTATAATTACCCTGACAGAAAAAAAAGGTGACGCAGTAGAAAAGAAGATTACACAGATGCTTTATTCCGCAGAAGCTCTCTCCGGAATGCTTGGTGGAACCTGGGCAATTCCAGAAAAACAGCGAACTTCTTCTGCTGAACAGGCTGTCAGAGCTATGGTAAAATCTTCAACAATCGATTCTGCCTGGGCTTACTGGTTGCCAAACATGTTTGACCACAAAGATGAAAAACGTATGGATTATATTGATAATCCTCTTGGACAGTTTAAAGTTCACTACATCAGAGACAAAAATGGTCGTATTAAAAACGATATTGTAACTGAATTTACCTCTGAGCAGATTGCTGAAAGTGCAAACGCTCCAAGTACATTTATAAGTGAACCTGTAAATAAAACTATTGACGGTGAACGTGTCCTTACAGCACAGATTTTCTCTCCTATTATAAACTCTATCGGACAGAGATCCGGTGTTGCCGGAGTTGATATCGTGCTTTCCGGTCTTGGCGGCATGATGGATGGTACTTCTATTTATAAGGGAACAAAATGTCAGTTCCTTACTTCAAATGGTACAGTTTTAGCTGCAAGCGATGGAAGTAAAGTTGGTATTAAAAGTTCTTTATATAAGAATTCTGATTTTGCAAGGCTTATTGATTCTAAAGACGGAAAAAAAGATGCTTCAACAGTAAGTTTTACTACAAAAATTGATAACGAACTTCTGTTTGTAACTGTTGCAAAAACTGTTGTAGATCGTTCCGGGGCCTACTGGTACTTTATTTCCAAGACTCCCGTAAACGAAATTAACAGTAATGCATGGAAAACCATCTGGAATATTATTTTTGCCTTTATTCTTCAGATTGTAATTGTAACTGCAATTGTATTCTTTGTTGTAAGCAGAATTACAAAACCTCTTCAGATTACAGTTCAGGCTTTACAGAACATCAGTGAAGGTGATGGTGATATGACAGTTCGTCTTCATGCTAATCAGACTAACGAAATTGGTGCAATGTGCGAAAGCTTTAATAAAACTATGGATAAGCTTTCTTCTTCTATTAAAGACGTTAAGGCTTCCAGCGAAGAAATGGACGGAATTGGTAATCAGCTTGATGATTCTATGACCCAGACTTCTAAAGCTGTTGATGATATTACTGCAAGTATTGCCTCAATTCAGAGTCAGATGCAGGATCATGCAGCCGGTGTAGAAGAAGCCCGCTCTGTTGTAGAACAGATTGTAAAAAATATTAAGAAATTAAACGAAAATATTGAAACTCAGGCTTCCAGCGTTTCTAACTCATCTGCTTCAATTGAACAGATGACTGCAAATATTAGAAGCGTAACAGGAATTCTTGAAAATAACCGTTCATCAATCAGTTTACTTGAACAGGCTTCAGAACTTGGTCAGTCATTAATCGATAACACAGCAGACCTTTCTTCTAAGATTGAGGATCGTTCTAAGAATCTTCAGGAAGCATCAGCCGTTATCAGAAACATTGCAAGTCAAACAAACCTTCTTGCTATGAATGCCGCAATCGAAGCTGCTCATGCAGGTGAAAGCGGACAGGGCTTCTCTGTAGTTGCAGGCGAAATCCGTAAACTTGCAGAAGAGTCAAATTCTCAGGGTACAAAAATCCAGAACGAACTTGGCGAAGTACAGAATCTTATTACCGAAATTTCTGAATCAACTAAGAAGGTTCAGGAACAGTTCAGCAGCATCTTTAATCTTACAAAAACTGTAAGTGAACAGGAACTTATCATTGATGAGGCTATGAAGCAGCAGAACGAAGGCAGTGAACAGGTTCTTGATCTTATTCACACAATTAATCATATTACCGGAAACGTTAAAAACGACTCTGACGAAATGATGGAAGGAAGTAAACAGGTTTCTATAGAAATGGATACCATTGCCAGTATGACAACATCTGTAAACAATAATGTAAGAAACATGACAGAAAAGACAGATGCAATCAGTTCTTTCTCTAAAAAGGCTCAGCAGTGTGTAGAAATGAACGTAGAAAGTATAGCTAAGTTAAGAGAAGCTATGAACAAGTTCAAAGTAGAGTAGTGTGAGGAGAAGATTATGAAAAAGATATTTTTTGCTTTATTAATTTTATTGACTTCTACTTTTCTTTATGCACAGGTAGATATTCCCCTTCCTAAAGGAACAGAAGTTTTATTTGATGGTTTCGAAAATGGAAACTACTGGATCTGGGCTGGATTTGACTGGGATCAGTTCGGTGGTCATAAAATTTCATCTGGGGCAAATATTTCCATGGACTGGTCATCACAGGGACGCCATTCCCTTGAACTTACCATGGAAGCTATGACAGCAGATTCATCAAAATCAGCATCATGGTTCTATGATGGTACAAATGATCTTTCCGGTACCCGTTATCTTGTTGTAGATTTCTATAATCCTGAAAATTATACCTACAATATTACTGCAGTTTTTCAGGCAACTGATTCCTGGAAATGGTGTCAGGGACCTTCTTACAGTATTGCCCCTGGAGAACATACTGTTGTATTCGATATGTCTGCTTTTATGGATTATGCATATGACGTAAAGCGAATCACCATTAATATGGATAACTGGGAGATTTACCCTAAAGAGTCACATTTTTATATAGATAACATAAGAATTATAAAGTAAAAGAAATAGTTTTATGCTAGAATATAAATATGGATTATTTATATGCACTTCAGAGCATCCGGGAAGCAGGTCCGGCTCTGCTCAACTATTGTTTTTTATTTATATCTGAAATTATAATTCCCTGCGCAGTTGCATTAATTGCCGTAATTTACTGGTCCATAAATAAGGAGCAGGGAATTATTATCGGAATGGGTTATGTCTTTTCTTATTCAATAAATCAGACAGTAAAAAATATAGCCTGTATTCCCCGGCCCTGGCTTTTAGATTCCCGCCTTCATGTAGATGCCCTTGCAGAAGCAGGTGCAACAGGTTTTTCTTTCCCAAGTGGTCATACGGTTACAGCAGCCTCAGTTTTCTGTGGAATTTCTGTATGGCAGAAAAAAAGAAAATGGCTGGTTGCCCTTTGTTATATCTTAATCCTTCTTACAGCTTTTTCAAGAAACTGGCTTGGTTGTCATACAATGAAAGATGTTGTTATAGCTATATTGATTGCAGCGGTAACAACAATTTCTCTTAATTTAAGTCTTTTATGGTATGGAAAAAATCAGAATAAAACAGGTATTCTCTGCCTTGCAGGCTGTGTAATTTCCTTACTGGTTCTTGCCTTTCTGGTTTTTAAACCTTATAACGTAGAAGACGCTTACCCTTTAATAACTGACTGCTATTCTTCCTGCGGTATGATTTGCGGTCTTTTGACCGGCTGGGCTCTGGAAAGAAAATTCTTAAACTTTACAAATGAAGTTAGTGTAAAAAGAAAAGTTTTAAGAGTAGTCATAGGTATGCTTATTCTTGTGCCTTTTTATATAATTGGCAGTAAGATTTTTGCCTTCCTCGGCGCCCACTTCGCCCACCTGGTAAAATACTTCCTCATCTTTTTTGCCATCACTTATCTTTATCCTCTGGTTTTCACTGCTGTAGAAAAGCGGAATTAATCCCTCCCTATTGCATAATTTTGCACTAAACTGTATATTTTCTGTATATTTATGCAATAATTAAAGTCAAATTGCTGTAGAGTTCCGCCAGATTTGAAGGGCGGGCTTACACAGGAGGTTATTATGGCAAAAGATAAAGTAGTTCTTGCTTATTCTGGTGGACTTGATACAACAGTTATCATTCCATGGTTAAAAGAAAATTATGATTATGAAGTAATCGCTGTCTGCATTGACGTTGGACAGGGAGATGACTGGGCTGCAATTAAAGCACGTGCCCTAAAAACCGGTGCTTCTGCATGTTATGTTGTAGATGCCCGTCAGGAATATATTGAAGAATACATCTGGCCTGCTGTTAAAGCTAATGCTGTTTACGAAGATGAATATCTTTTAGGAACTTCTACTGCCCGTCCACTTATTGGAAAAATCCTTGTTGAATATGCACGTCAGGAAGGTGCTGTTGCAATCTGTCATGGTGCAACCGGAAAGGGTAATGACCAGGTTCGTTTTGAGCTTGCAATTAAAGCTTTTGCTCCAGACTTAAAAGTAATTGCTGCATGGCGTGATGACAAATGGAATATGGACAGCCGCGAAGCAGAAATCAAATATCTTGAAGACCGCGGACTCGAAGTTCCAATGAAAAAAGACCAGTCTTATTCACGTGATGAAAATATCTGGCACTTAAGCCACGAAGGTCTTGAACTTGAAAAAACAGAAAATGAACCAAACTATAAGCACATGCTTAAAAATACTGTAGTTCCAGAAGAAGCTCCAGATGAGGGTGAATATGTTACTATTGAGTTTGAAAAAGGAATTCCTGTTGCTCTAAATGGTAAAAAAATGTCTTCTCTCGATCTTTTGAATGAACTCAACGTAATTGGCGGAAGAAACGGAGTTGGTCTTGTTGATATCTGCGAAAACCGCTGCGTTGGTATGAAGAGCCGTGGTGTTTACGAAACTCCAGGTGGAGCAATCCTTTACTTTGCCCACAGAATGATGGATCATATCTGTCTTGACCGCGATACTTACCACTACAAACAGCAGATTGCTATCAAGATTGGTGAACTTATTTATGACGGAAAATGGTTTACAACTTTGTTCGACAGCCTTATGGCCTTTGTAAATAAGACAGAAGAAACTGTAACAGGATGGGCAAAAGTAAAACTTATTAAAGGTGCTATCCGTGGTGCAGGTTCTGGCTCAAAATACAGTCTCTATAATGAATCAATTGCATCATTTACAACTGGTGAACTTTATAACCATAAAGATGCAGAAGGTTTCATCACTTTGTTCGGACTTCCATTAAAAGTTCGCGCTATGATGGAACAGCAGGTTGGCGAAGGTCAGGCTATTATTGAAAGCAAGAGCTTCAAAAAACGTCCTACTGAATAAGCGTAACATCGAAAATCCGTTAAAAAACGAGCTGCGACAGCGGGATAGTAGTAGGGCTAAAAATTGCGGTGCAATTTTTTTAACGCCCTGCTATAGAACACCGGCCGCCAGCGGCCTTACACATTTAGGTTCATCGAAAGAACCGCTCAAGCAGCGAGACTATGCGAGCTGCCGATAATCGAAGAAGCGTTAAAAACAGGGCCGCGACAGCGGGCCTGTTTAGCTTCATCGAAAAAATCGGCTTACATCTGTCCTATCCTTAAAATCCTTTTCATCTTTTATATCTTGTTTCTATTTCATCCTTTCAATTATTCCATCACACCACTTATCAAAGTCAGGATCTTCTGTCTGGCATTCCGTGTGGGAAAGTATATATTCTACAGTTTCCTTTATTCCCTGATCTGCACGTTTTGTTGCAAGAAAGTCCGGAACCAGGCTTTTTAATTTACTGCAGTCAAAAACTACTGAGTTAGCCTTGTCTCCAATAAGACTTCCTGTAAAGTCATAAGTTTTGCAGGGGGCATATTCAGCGTGATTTGCAAGATACCATGAAGAAACGTAAACCGGTTTAAGTTCCACGCCAAGAGAGCCTGCAATGCACTGATAAATCTGATTCCAGGTTACGCTTTCATCACTCATAATCTGAACGGCTTCGCCAATTGCATGAATGTTTCCCATTAATCCGACAAAGCCTTTTGCAAAGTCTGAATTGTGGGTGATTGTCCAGAGGCTTGTTCCATCCCCGTGAATAATTACAGGCTTTCCTTCTTTGATTCTTTTTACAACCTGCCAGCTTCCCTTATCTCCATGAACTCCAAGCGGAACAGATCTCTCATCATAAGTGTGGCTTGGTCGTATTATTGTTACCGGAAAATTTTCTTCACGGTAAAGCTTCATAAGATAATCTTCGCAGGCAATTTTGTTTCGTGAATACTCCCAGTAAGGATTTGCCAGGGGAGTTTTTTCGCTGATTACATAGTTGGAACAGGGCTTCTGGTAGGCTGATGCAGAGGAAATGTACATAAACTGTCTTACTTTGCCCTTAAGCAGGCGGTAGTCCCTCTCCAGCTGGGAAGGCACAAAGCCAATAAAGTCGCAGGCCACGTCAAAAGTCATGCCTGCAAGTTTAGAACTGGCTGCAGCCTCGTCATTTATATCAACTGTAATAAAATGAGCACCCTTTAAGCGGGGATCATTATTACGGTTTCCACGGTTTATAAGATAGAGTTCCCAGCCTTTTTCCAGCAGCAATTTTGAAATTGCCATACTGATGGTGCCGGTTCCACCAATGAATAGAGCTTTCATAGATTCTCCAATAATTTTTTTGATGCGTGAGGGATTGTAGGGGCGGCGTAGCCGTTCGCGGCTTGTCCGCGAATGAAGCGGTAGCGGAACCCCGGATAGCCCGACGGCAGCTTGCTGCCGGCACGCCCATTTGTTTTTACAGACTAGCCTTAGCCGCGATTCTGTAGATTTCCGCGATGTCATCAGAACTCAACTTCACAAATCCTCCGGTTCTTCCGCCCTCCGGTAAACCAAACTTCTTTACTAGGGTAGGAATATCTTCTTCCTTTGCACCAAGTTCTGCAAAGTTAATTGGCATACCGATGCTGTGTAAAAACTCGCGGAAGCGGCAGATACCCTCGCGGGCGGTAGCTTCAGGATCTGCAAAATCCATCTTGCAGCCCCATACACGACAGGCCCACTGTGCAAAACGCATAACATCGTGCTTGTAAACAAATTCCATCCAGGCCGGCATAATTACTGCAAGACCTGCTCCGTGTGCGCAGTCATAAAGACCTGAAAGTTCATGTTCAATTCCATGACTGTTCCAGTCCTGGTCGCGGCCAACACCGACGATGTTATTATGAGCAACCATTCCTGCCCACATGATATTTGCACGGGCTTCGTAATCATCTGGATTTGCAATTACTTTTGGTGCTTCGTGAATCATTGCAAGAAGAACTGCTTCACATAAGCGGTCTGTAGTTTCTACATTTTTAGTGTTTGTAAAATAGCGTTCACAGACATGTGCCATAATATCTGTTGCACCACAGGCGGTCTGATAGGCCGGAAGAGTTTGTGTTAAGGCCGGGTTCAAAATAGAAAACTTTGGTCTTAGTAAATCGTTTCCGTAACCGCGTTTAATCATTCCGTCTTTTTTTGTAATAACTGAATCCGGAGAACCTTCCGAACCGGCAGCTGCAATTGTAAGAATGGTTGCAACCGGAAGGGCTGCCTTTGGCTGTGCAACATAGCTGTAAAAATCCCAGAAATCTCCCTCATAGCAGACACCTAAAGCAATTGCCTTTGCACTGTCAATAACAGAACCGCCGCCTACGGCAAGAATAAAGTCTACGTTATTTTTCTTACAAAGCTCTATTCCTTTATAAACAAGATCATCAAGAGGGTTAGGGTGTACGCCTCCCAGTTCAATAAAATCTATACCTGCTTTTTTTAAGGAAGCTCTGACCCGGCCAAGCAAACCTGATTTTTCTGCAGATTTCCCTCCAAAATGAAGGAGAACTTTACTGCCGCCAAATTCTTTTACCAGAGAACCAGCTTCATTTTCGCTGTCTTTTCCGAAAACAAACTTTGTAGGACTAAAAAAACTAAAATTATTCATCAAATTACTCCTTAAAAATATTTTATTTACGATGATAATTTTACCCTTGTGAAGCCCGGGGCAAAATAGAACTTCTCTTGTTTAATTGTATGAATCTCTTTAATATTGAAAAATCTATAACTAAGTGATATTTTATCAATATATATATTTTAATCAGGAGCAAAACATGACATACACTGCAGAAGTGGAACATATGTGTCCTTTGGCAAAAGGCGCATATCATGGACCTGCCCCAATTCCTGAAGAAGGAGAATGGGTAAAGGTAAAAAAAATTGAAGATGTATCTGGATTTACACACGGAATCGGTTGGTGTGCACCACAGCAGGGTGCCTGCAAACTTTCTTTAAATGTAAAGAACGGAATTATTGAAGAAGCATTAGTAGAAACAATCGGTTGTTCTGGTATGACTCACTCAGCTGCTATGGCTTCTGAAATCCTCATTGGAAAAACTTTACTTGAAGCATTAAACACAGACTTAGTTTGTGATGCTATCAATACTGCTATGCGCGAACTCTTTATGCAGATTGTTTACGGTCGTACACAGTCAGCTTACTCAAAAGACGGACTTAAAGTTGGTGCATCTCTTGAAGACCTCGGAAAGAACCTCCGCTCTCAGGTTGGAACAATGTTTGCTACACGCAAAACAGGTCCTCGCTATCTTGAAATGACTGAAGGTTATGTTGAAACATGTGCAATCGACAAAGACAATCAGATTATCGGTTACAACTGTATCAACTTTGGTAAACTTATGGACGCTCTTAAGGCTGGAAAACCAGCTGAAGAAGCTATTGCAGGTGCACGCACACACTATGGTCGTGTAACAGCTGATCAGGGTATGGTTAAGTTGATCGACCCTAGAAAAGAGTAAGTCGCAGGAGGAAATTGAATTATGGCATTATTTGAAGATTTTGAAGGCCGCATTCCTCAGGTGAATAAGGCTCTTAAAGAATATGGTTTCAAAGAAGGCGAGGCTGGTTTAAACGAAGCCCGCGATCTTTGTAAAGCTCGTGGATTTGATCCATACGAAATCTGTCAGTCAACACAGCAGATTTGTTTTGAAGACGCAAAATGGGCTTATGTACTTGGCTCTGCAATTGCTATTAAAGAAGCTGAAAAAACTGGTGATAAATCTGGTTCTACAGCTGCAGCAAACATTGGTAAAGGACTTCAGGCTTTCTGTCTGCCAGGTTCTGTAGCTGATGACCGTAAAGTTGGTCTTGGTCATGGAAACCTTGGTGCTCGTCTTCTTTCTGAAGAAACACAGTGTTTCGCATTCTTGGCAGGTCACGAATCTTTCGCTGCTGCTGAAGGTGCTATTAAAATCGCTGCTAACGCTAACAAAGTTCGCAAGAACAAGCTCCGCGTTATTTTGAACGGTCTTGGAAAAGACGCTGCTCAGATTATTTCACGTATCAACGGCTTTACATACGTTCAGACTGAATTTGATTATTTCAACGGCGAAGGTACAGACAAGGCTCTTAAGATTGTTAAGGAAGTTCCTTATGGTTCAAACCCTGACCGCCTTATCGTAAAGTGCTACGGTGCTGACGATGTTCGCGAAGGTGTTGCAATCATGTGGCACGAAGATGTTGATGTATCTATTACAGGAAACTCTACAAACCCAACTCGTTTCCAGCATCCTGTAGCTGGTACTTACAAGAAAGAAAGACTTCTTGCAGGTAAAAAATACTTCTCTGTAGCTTCTGGTGGTGGTACTGGTCGTACACTTCATCCAGATAATATGGCTGCAGGTCCAGCTTCTTACGGATTTACTGATACTCTTGGTCGTATGCACTCAGACGCTCAGTTTGCAGGATCTTCTTCAGTTCCAGCACACGTAGAAATGATGGGCTTCATGGGAATGGGTAACAACCCTATGGTAGGCTGCACAGTAGCCTGTGCAGTTGCAGTTGCTGGCTCTTTCTAATTTTTAGTTTCTACTGAAAGTAGAATTGGCTACTGGGCAGCCGTGCGAGTTTTCGCTTTAGCGGAAACTCGTGAAGCAACCGAAGGTTGCGACTTGTACCGTTGCGTGCGCTGTAGCCGTAGCTGGTTCATTCTAGTTTTTCATTGAATATAATAAGAGCTCCGTGAATAAACGGAGCTCTTTTTTTTTTAAGAAGTCTTATGCTTCAAGTTCCTTTTTGATGTAAGCATCAATTGAAGCTGGTTCGTCTGTTGGGGCAAAGCGTTTAATAACTTTACCATTTTTAGAAACTAAGAATTTCGTGAAATTCCATTTAATTGAAGAACCGATAATGCCTTTCTTTTCTTTTTTCAAATAAGTATATAAAGGTGCTTCATCTTTTCCATTTACATCAATTTTTGCAAACTGAGGGAAGGTAATTCCGAATCTACCTGTACAGAAGGTGTGAATTTCTTCATCAGAACCTGGTGCCTGATTTGCAAACTGATTACAAGGAAAATCAAGAATTTCAAATCCCTGATCTTTATATTTATCATAAAGTTCCTGTAAACCTTTATACTGTGGAGTAAATCCACAGCCTGTTGCGGTGTTTACAATTAAAAGGACCTTGTTCTTGTAATCCTGCATACTAACCTTGCTGCCATCTCTGGCATCGAATGAATAATCATAAATTTCCATATAAAACCTCCATAAATAAAATTAATTAAAATTAAATCGGATACAATCTAATTATTGAGTTAAATATACCTTATAGGCTTGAATTAGTCAATTAAATTGTGTACAATTAAACAAAAATTTTAATTTTATGGAGTTTATTTATGGAACAGAAGGAATTTAATCCTCTTTTGCTTGATAATCAGCTTTGTTTCGCACTTTATGTTTGTTCTAAAGAAATCATCAAAAAATATACACCAATTCTTACTCCTTTAGGATTAACCTATACTTCTTACATTACACTTTTGAGCTTATGGGAAAAGGACAATGTTTCTGTAAAAGAGCTGGGAAACAAAATCTACCTCGATTCAGGAACTCTTACTCCTTTATTAAAGAAAATGGAGGCCCAGGAACTTTTACAGAGAAAAAGAAGCAGCGTAGATGAAAGAACTGTATATATTACCCTTACACAAAAGGGCAGGGACATGAAAGAAAAATGCAAGGGAATTCCAAATCAGCTGCTTTGTCAGAATTTTGTTGACCTGGAAACTGCCCCAATGCTCTTACAGAATCTGCATGCAATAATGCATAAAATCAGTTCAATAGACTGCTGCTAATATGCAAAAAGCGAAGTTCTAATATCAAAGGAAGGCATCATTTACATTTAATATACAAAGAATACCTTATTTTTATTCTGTTATTACATGAGTAGAATTACAGAATGAAAAAAATACTGATAGGAATGTTATTTATGGCCGGATTATTTCTTTCCTGCACTGCAAATAAGGAAAAAGAAGATGAAGTTTCCATTCAACAGGAAGATTCTCATACTTATTATACAAGCTGGGCTTCTTCTCAGTATCAGGCTGAAGCCAATAATCAGCCTGTATTAGCCCTTGAAGGAACTTCTTTAAGACAGATTGTTCACGCAAGCGTTGGCGGTGAACATATAAGGATAAAGTTTTCAAACCTCTGCGGAACTTCTAATTTAAAAATTAATGAAGCTCATATTGCCCTTACAGATAATCTTTCAAAAATTAAAAAGGAAAGCGATACCCTTATAACTTTTGGCGGAAAGTCTTCCTGTGTAATTGCTGCAGGAAGTGAATTTTATTCAGACTATCTTGAATTTTCTTTAAATGATTTAGACTGCCTTACCGTAACAATTTTCTTTGATTATGTTCCAGACGAAATTACAGGTCATATGGGAGCAAGAACAAATTCATATTTTATGAAAGGCAATCATTGTTCAGATGAAGTTTTTGATACAAGCTATAAATGTGACCGCTGGTATGTGCTTAGTGCAATTGAAGTTGAAAAATCAGAAGAGGTAAGAGTGCTTTCCTGTTTTGGAGATTCCATTACCGACGGCCGTGGTTCAACCACAGACAAACAGAACCGCTGGACCGATATTCTTTCAGAAAGGCTTCTTACAGATCCTTCTTATAAAAATATTGCAGTTATTAATCAGGGAATAGGCGGAACCTGTCTTACCACAAATGGTTTAACCCGCTATAATAGGGATGTTCTTAGTACAAAAGGTTCTTACTATGTAATAGTTCTGTATGGAATTAATGATATTATTTATCTTAATTCTTCTGCAGAAAGAGTTATAGAAGGTTATAAGAGTCTTATAAAAAAGGCTCATAAAAACAATTTAGTTATTTATGGTGGAACAATTTTACCTTTTGGAAACTGCAATGATTATACGGAAGAAAAAAATAAGGTAAGACTTGCCGTTAATGAATGGATTTTAAATACAGGAGTAGAAGACGGAGGCTTTGATGCTTCAATAGATTTTGCTTCTGTTATGGAAGATGCATCTTCGCCGGAATTAATGAAAGCTGAATATGATTGTTCAGACGGACTACACCCAAACGAAAAAGGATATTACGCTATGGGAAATGCAGTTGATTTAGATTTATTTTCTAAGAATTATGAAGATTTAAAAAAAGACTGGCCAGATACCACAAGTGCCCGCATTCAAAACAGACTTGATTTTAAATTTGTTTTACAAAGTTCTATTCCTTCCGGAAGTAAAGTTCAGGTTTATGTAAAGGGCAAAAATATGGGCTCAAAAGGCTTTAGAATCTGGCTGGTAGATAACAATACAACAACCCTTTCAGAACAGTATAAGTTTGAAGGCAGCGGTCCTTTTGAAATTAATACAGAACTTACAAGTACCGGAACTGTAAATTTTCTCTACTTTAAAGGTATTACCTATAATACAGCTATTGAAGATTTAATTCTCGAAGAATGTTATGTAATAATCAATGGCGAAAAAACAGAATTCAATGTTATAGATGATTTAATTTAAATTTTATAGTAAAATATAATAATAATTTTTTACTTTAAAGTTTTTTGGAGAATTTATGAAAAACATTCAGAACAAATGGATCCGTGGAGCTATTCCTGCTCTTCTTCTTCACTGTAGTATTGGTACAGTTTACTGCTGGTCAATTTTTAGTCAGGAAATAGCAAATTATATCGGCTTTTCCAAAGGTGCTGTAGAGTGGGCTTTCTCTTTTGCAATCTTCTTCTTAGGTATGTCTGCAGCCTTCCTTGGTAATCTTGTTGAAAAAAACATCCACAAGTCATCTTTAATTGCCACAATTACTTTTGCTCTTGGTATGGCTGGTACAGGCTTTTTTATCTGGTACGGTGGTAATGCTTTCCAGGGTGGAGCAGGTAAGGCCAGCGTTCTTTCCCTTGTAGGTATTTATATCTGTTATGGTTTTATTATGGGAATTGGCCTTGGAACCGGTTATCTTTCTCCTGTAAAAACTCTTATGCTCTGGTTCAAAGATAAAAAAGGTCTTGCAACAGGTCTTGCAGTAGCAGGTTTTGGTGCTGCAAAAGCAATTGCTTCTCCAATCATGCAGAAACTTTTAGGCGACAATCAGAACGGCGAAATTTTCAAGATGTTCTATATTCTTGCTGCCGTTTATTTTGTAATGATGTTCATTGGTCACCTTATTCTTGCAAAACCTGAAGGCTGGGTTGAACCTCAGAAAAAATCTAAGGAAGAAGGTATTATTGCTACCCTTAAAAGAGAACCTGTAATCAGTTACGTTGCTATCTGGTTGATGTTCTACTTAAATATTACCTGTGGTCTTGCCCTTATTTCTCAGGAAAAAATGATTGTAAAATGTATCGGCCTTGCTTCTTCTGTAGGTATTATTTCTACAGTATCTGCAATCTTTAATGCCGGAGGACGTCTTGGTTTTTCTGCATGGGCAGATAAAATGAAAGACCGCAATACTATTTACAAGATGATTTTTATTCTTTCAATTGTATTTACTGCAATTGTTGTATTTACAAAGGGTATTCAGAACGGAGACGGAAACGTACTTCTCATCATCTTTGTACTTGCTTTAATCTTTATTGTAAATGCCGGATATGGCGGAGGCTTCTCTAACATTCCAACTTTACTTTCAGATCATTATGGTATGGGTTCAATTTCTGCAATTCATGGAATTACCCTTTCTGCCTGGGCTTTTGCAGGTCTTACCGGAAACCAGATGGCAAATGCAATTGTTCAGAAAACAGGAGAATTTATTGAACTTCATGGTGTAAAAGTAAATCCTGTAGGATATCAGAATGTTCTTATTGTAACAGGCTGTCTTTACATTGTTGCACTTTGTCTTTCTTTGTTCCTTGTTCGTCCTATGAAAAAGGTAAATGCTCAATAATCCTGTTTATAAAAGCGGCAGCTCCTATATCATAAAGAGCGATTACCCGGATTTAGATGTAATTCGTGTAGAAGATACATATTATATGATTTCTACTACAATGCACTTTATGCCGGGGGCCGTAATACTTCGTTCCTATAATCTTCTGGACTGGGAATTTGCTTCTTATGTTTATTCCAGTCTGGACGATACTCCGGGTCAGAAGCTTGAAGACGGAAAGGGTATTTACGGAAAAGGTATGTGGGCTGCAAGTCTTCGTTATCATAAGGGAACTTTTTATGTTGCCTTTGTAGCAAATGATACTCATAAAACCTATCTATATACATCAAGTAAAATTACAGGGCCCTGGAAAAAATCTCAGATTCAAGGTTTTTATCACGATATGTCTCTTTTTTTTGAAGATGACGGAAAACCATATGTAATTTACGGAAATACCGAAATTAGAATAACTCAATTAAAGGATGATTTGACCGGTCCCAAAGATGGCGGTCTTAACAAAATTATTGTCAAGGATAATAAGGAAGAAGTCTGGCTTGGTTTTGAAGGAAGTCATTTTTATAAAATTGATGGCCTTTATTATCTTTTTGTAATAAATTTTCCAAAAGGAAATATGAGAACAGAAACAGTTTTTGTTTCTGAAAAACTTGAAGGACCTTACATTTGCCGCACTGTCTTTACATCAGATTTAGACGGCTGGAATAGCGGGCTTGCCCAGGGTGGAATTGTTCAGGCTAATGACGGAAAATGGTATGGAATCTTATTTCAGGATCATGGAGCTTTAGGACGAATTCCTGTTCTGCTGCCTTTTAATCTGGATAAAGATAATCCTTATTTTGGAATAGAAGGAAAAGCCTTCGAGACTATTACTGTTTTAGATAACAGACCTGATTATAAATATAAAAAGCTTTATAAATCCGGCTTTTTGAACGAAGAAAATCAGCTGGATTCTGCCTGGCAGTGGAATCATATTCCCGATTTTAATTTAATCAGCCTTAAAGATAATCACCTTACCATTAAAACTGACCGCCTTACTTCAAATGTTGTACAGGCAAAAAATACCCTGACCCAGAGAACCTTTGGCGAAAAGTGCTTCGCTTCAGTTTTACTGGATGCCTCAAAAATTAATGAGGGAGATTATGCGGGTTTTTGTGCCCTTGAAGGTCAGTATGCCTTTATTGCCATAACAAAGAAAAATGGCAGCTATTATTTATGTTCTGCTGAACACAAAGTAATTGACGGACAGGAGCCTGATTATTCTCATAAAGCGGAGCTTCTTACAGAAGTTGAAATATCAAAAGCTCTTGTAAAACTTGCCTTAAAATTTGACCTTACAAAAGAAGGTCAGAATGTTGAGCTTCAGTATTTTAATGAAATTACAAAATCCTTTGAAATGTTAGGCAGGGAAAAATCAAAACTTCGTTATACTTTAGACCACTTTGTGGGAGTCCGCTTTGCCCTTTTTATCTTTTCTACAAAAGAAACTGGAGGGCAGGCAGATTTTTCTGATTTTAATTTTGGTTTCTGGCAGGACTGAGAATGAGTTCAAAAGAAGTAAAAATTTCAAGTCTTATAGATAAAGCCGTATTTGATTATAACCTTATAGAAGATAATGACCGTATTTTAATTGGGGCCAGCGGCGGAAAAGATTCAACAGTTTTAATAGAATATTTTGCTCAAAGAGCTAAAAGACCTGTTTCTAATTTTGAATATAAGGCCCTTAATATACAGACTGATTTTTCTCCAGCTTTTCCGGAGTATATAAAAGAAAAATTTGAAGAATGGCAGGTGCCATTCGAGTCCATAAAGGTTAATGTACTTGAAAGACTTAAAGATGGAAAAAAAATGAACTGTTACTGGTGTTCAACCCAGAGAAGAACCGAGCTTATAAATTATGCCCTTAAAAACGGTTATAATAAAATTGCTTTAGGCCATCATATGGATGATGTTCTTGAAACTCTTTTAATGAATATTTTCAGTAAAGCAGAAATGTCAACAATGATTCCAAAGCTTAAATATGAAAAATATCCCCTTACCATTATAAGACCTCTTTATTATGTTCAGGAAGAGCAGATAAAAAAGTATATAAGCGAATTAAAACTTGATTCTTTTACCTGCACCTGTGACTACCAGGAAAATTCCAACAGAAAAGGTGCAAGAAAAAAACTTGAAGAATTAACAGATTCTAATCCCCTTAAAAAACAAAAGCTCTTTGATTCTCTAAAGAATATAAATTCCCTCTATTTACCTTAAACTTTCTTTTCGTTTATATGGGGACGCTTGTTATATTTATATGTGTAAGAAGCTACAAGATTTCTTCCAATGAATCTGCTTAAAAAGGCTGTTATCTTCCATTTTGGATACCATAATGCCATGGATTTTCCTTTAAATGCTTTTTTTAAGCAGTGTCTTACAACCTTTACTGGATCGTGACCTCCTTTAACTTCTTTACGAACTCCACTGGAAGCAACGTTTGCAAATTCTGTACTTACGCTGCCAGGGCAGAGGGCACAGACTTTAATACCTTTTTCTTTAAGCTCGGCCCTGAGGGCAATAGAAAAACTTAAAACATAAGCTTTTGAAGCTGCGTAAACTGCAAAATTGCCAAGAGGCATAAAAGAGGCAAGGGAAGCTGTATTAATAATTACAGAATTCTTTTTAAGGTAGGGAAGGCATATTCCGCAAAAACCTGTAAGGGAAGTACAGTTTAAATCAATCATCTGCATTTCTTTTTGAACAGAAGTTTCTTCAAAAGGTCCATAAGTTCCAAAACCTGCATTATTAATCAAAAGACCAATTGTAATTTCTTCCTTTCGGTTTTCTTCTTCAAGAAATTTTTCAAAAGCAAAGATTTCTTCTTTACTGCTTAAATCTATGGAAAAGTTTTTTGCAAGGGTCTTTTGGACTTTGTTATTAATCTGAAGGCATAATTGGTCCAGTTTATCTTTTCGTCTTGCAATCAGCCACAATTCATCGTATTTGTAATTATCTGCTACCTGAAGGGCAAATTCTCTTCCCATTCCGGAACTGGCCCCTGTAATTATAACAATATTTTTCATATCCTTAATTATAGCCTCTTAACAGATAAATCGCTATACTTTATTTATGAAGAAGAAAATCCTTATTTTACTTTTTACTTTTCCTTTATTATTTTCCTGTACATCAAAAGAAGAAAAATTACAGACACAAAAAGAAATAAACCGTAATCATCTGGCAAGCGAAAATTATGATTCTTTACAAAGATTTTTAAAAGATCAGGATTTAAAACTGGATTATTTTATAGAAAATATGCCTCTTGAAGAAAAAGTTGCCCAGATGTTCATTCAGAACCTTGAAGGCTATAAGTCTTTTATAAATACAGAAACTTATTTTTCAATTACACATAATCCAAGAGATATAAACAGACCATTGATTTCCGGCGGTTATCTCTTTTTTTCTTATAATATTGCTCCGGCTTTTCAACAGGAAAAAGCTTTTATAGATTCCATTAATGATTTTTCCGAAAGGCACTTTCACATAAAACCTTATATTGCAGTTGACCAGGAAGGCGGCTGGGTTAACAGACTTAAAAAAATCTCTTTTAATCTCCCTTCCCAGGAAGAAGTCGCCCTTACATATTCCCTTCAGGATGCAACAAAACTTTATTCCTCAATGGCATTACAAATGTCACAAATGGGCTTTAATATGAATCTTGCTCCTGTAATCGAAGTTTCAACCGAAAAAAATAAACACTTTCTGGACGGAAGAAGCTTTGGTGATTTTCAGACTACCGTAAAGTATGGAACTGCCTGCATAAATGCCTATGAGTTTAATAATGTTGGAACCGTCATTAAACATTTTCCGGGAAACACAAATACCGATCCTCATACCGGACTTCCCGAAATTAAAGATGATTATGATGAATTAATGAAGTCAATCGAAAGTTTTAAGAATGTAATTCAAAATAATCTGACTGGCATTCAGCCTTCGGGCATTCTTATGTCGCATGTAAGAACTTCAGCTGTCGATCCAGATTTTCCGGCCTGTCTTTCTAAAGTCTGGATTACAGATATTCTTAGAAATGAATGGAAATACGAAGGTCTTATTTTTTCTGATGATATTTATATGGGAGCTCTTGCCAACAATGGTTATACTCCGGAAAAAACTGCCGTAATGGAAGTTGAAGCCGGAATTGACTGCATTATGGTTTCGGATAAAAGAATTGGAAGACCTGCAAGAGCTGTTTATTTACATGCTCTGGAAGATGAAGAATTTGAAGAAAAGATAAATAAAGCTGTAAAAAGAATATTAGTTTATAAATTAAAGAAAAATATTTTTTCACTGGAGACTTATGAAAGATACTTCTAAAAAACTTTCCGGTCAGGAAGGGTTTGAAAGCTATTACAGAGAAATATATGGAAACAGATGGGAAGATATAAAAAAATCTTTTTATACAGAAAACCAGTCAGTTAAATTTCAGATAAATGATAACCTTAAACCCTATTTTTTAGATTTTGCCTCAGTCTATGCAGCTGCATGTCTTCCTTTAGATAATGCAGAAAAAATTGCCGATTTATGTGCGGCCCCTGGTGGAAAAACTTTAATACTTGCCCTCCGAATGAAGGAGGAGGCAAACTTATCTTCCAATGAAAGATCAGGAGAAAGAAAGCACAGACTTCAGACTGTCGTAAGCGAATGCCTTCCGGAAGAAATTCAAAAAAGAATACTTGTTTCCTGCAGTGACGCTGCAACCTGGTGTAAAAGACAGACTGAATGTTTTGATTCAATCCTCCTTGATGCTCCCTGTTCTTCCGAAAGACACGTTTTTTTAGACCCTAAATACCTTAATTCCTGGTCTCCTTCCAGAATAAAAACGGTTTCAATGGAACAGTGGGCCCTGCTTTCAAGCGCCTACAGGCTTTTAAAACCGGAAGGTTATCTTTTGTATTCAACCTGTGCAATCAGTCCGGAAGAAAATGATTTAATGATTGAAAAACTTTTTAAGAAGTTTAACAAAAATAATGATGCTTTTGAAATTATAGAAGCAAAGCCGGATTTTTCTTCTCTGGAAAAGTGCCTTCCGCTAAAAAATCTGGAAGCAGAAAATACAAAATATGGTAAGGAGATTTTTCCAGATAAGATGGAAGGAGGAGGTCCCCTTTATTTTTGTCTTATAAAAAAGAAAAAGTCTGTTCTTATTTAAGAAAATTTGTTATTATTTAACATAAGGAAGTAAAAAAAAGATGAAAAAAGAACAGCCGGATAAACTTCAACAGATTATTCAAATTGAAAGAGAATTAGGTGAAATACAGGATTTCGATGTTTTACTTGAAATGATTCTTACTCAAACCAGAAAAATTGTTAATGCTGATGCTGGTTCTATTTACATTCCGGAAGGAAATAATCTTAAAATTAAATATGGCCAGAACGAAACACATTTAAAAGAACTGGCTCCTGGACAGAAACTTCCTTACACATATTTTACTTTTCCTATTAACGAAAAACAAATTTGCGGTTACGTTGCCCTTACAGGTCAGCCCCTCAGTATTGATGACTGTTATAATATTCCTGAAGATAAACCCTACAAGTTTAATAAAAATGCTGATATAACTACAGATTATCATACAAAATCTATGTATACCTATCCATTAAAAATGGCAAATGGAAAGCTTTTAGGTATTCTTCAGATTATTAATGCTAAAGATGAACATGGAAACTTTATTAGTTTTTCAGAAGAAGCAAAACTTTTAATATCTCACTTTGCGGCAAGTGCCGTTCAGGCTCTTCAGCATGCATATCTTACTTCAAGTATGGTAAAACGCATGCTTAAGATGGCCGAATTCAGGGATCCAAAAGAAACTTACCCACATGTTGAACGTGTTTCTTCTTATTCCCTGGAAATTTATGACCGTTATGCCTTTAATCACAATATTCCGGCTGCAGAGTTTCACCGTTACAGAGATACTTTGAAAATTGCCGCCAAATTCCACGATGTTGGTAAAGTTGGAATTTCAGATGTAATTCTAAAGAAAACTTATCCTCGTTTTACAGAGGAAGAAAGAAATATTATGAAAGGCCACACCTGTATTGGTGCCCAGCTTTTTGAACCTCCTGAAAGCTTCCTCGATGAAATGTCACAGGAAATTGCCCTTCATCATCATGACCGCTGGGATGGTGATATAAGTAAAGGTTACCCTGGAAAAATTAAACTTTCTGATTTTACTATAAAAGACGGTATTGTTCCTAAATGCGAACCTTTGAGTGGAAAAGACATTCCTCTTTCGGCAAGAATTGTTGCTGTAGCAGATGTTTTTGATGCCTTGAGTCATAAACGCTGTTATAAGGAAAGCTGGTCTATTGATGAATCATTTGCAGAGATTCAGAATAATGCAGGCACTCAGTTTGACCCAGAGGTTGTTCTTGCTTTTATGCAGGTAAAAGACCGTATCTGTTCAATCCAGCTTGCTATTCCGGACGAAGACTAAGAGGACGAAGACTAAATAAATCTTTTTAATAATTTTGTAAGGCTTTTATCAAAGGCATTGGCAAATTTTGTAAACTTTTCTTTATCGTAGCCTTCGTTAAAATGTTTTACAAGACCAAGATTGTAAAGCGTTAAATCAAAATCCCTGGAGCTTAATAACTGCTTGATATTATCCTGATTAAAAATTGTGCCTCTGTCGTTTATACAGGTGATTTCTTTTTCTACCAGTCTGTCTGCAAAAACAATGTCTCTTGTAATTACAAGGTCATTTTCTTTTACATTGTTAAAAATATAGTTATCTGCAGCATCTTTTTCCTTATCTGTAACAATCATTTTATGTATTAAATCTGGGGGAGTAGGAATAACCTTATTTGCTACGAGAAATACATCAAGATTTTTTTTGTTTGCAGTTTTTATAACGTGATTTCTTACAAGGGCAGGGCAGGAGTCTGCATCAATCCAGATTTGTATAGCGTCCAATTAAAGTACCTTACTGATTTTTTCAATCATTTGTTTTGTTCGTAATTCAATTTCTTCGTCATTTTCTGTGGAAACCTGTCCACCGTTATTCTGCATTGTGATTTTTCTCTGCTTTTCTTTGTAAAGTTCATCGCAAAGCATAATGCCGGAAAGAATTGCAATTTGAAGGGGAGTTTTTACAGAGTCAATTTTTTCTATGTCCTGAGTGATTTGTTTATAATATCCGAGAAGTTTATCTAAATATTCTGTATCTTCGTTTGCCTGGATTGTAAAACTTGTTCCAAGTAAGTCTACTTTTAATTTTCCCATTAGAATATATCAAAGCCTAACCCGTCCTGATTTTCGTCATCGGCGAAGGACTGGTCCATTTCGTTAGAAAGATCTGCTTCTTCAACAGGATAAGAAGTTACAACAAATTCTTCATTTTCCTTTTCTACTGGAGCTTCTGCTGTATTTGTAAGTGAAGATGTGTCTGCGGCTGAAGTTGAGCCTGTGTCTGGAATTGTATTTTGATTAGTAAGAGGATTTTCCTCTTTTTGAGTTAAAGGATTTTCTGCAGGAGCAGGAGCTTTTACCTCTTGAGGTGCACTTTCCATTTGCTGGAAAGATGGCACTGAAGAAGCCTTTCTTAATACCGAATTTTCGATAGTAGAAAGGCGTTCCAGTGCCTTTTTGATTCCATCTTCGATCTGTGTCTGATCATTTTCAAAAGAAGAAAGCTGCTCCGACTTGCTTGAAAGCGCATTTGTGAGCTCTAAACATTTACTGCGTAAAGCATCGTTTTCAGCCTGCAGCTGTTGTATTTTTTCAACAGCACTTTCTACCTTCTGCTCAAGAAGAAATACCTGATCGAGTGAAATCATAAGCTTTCCTTAAGCTTTAAGAGCTTTTTTTGCAGCTTCTACAACTGCTTTGAAAGCTGCTGGGTCTTCAATAGCCATATTAGAAAGAGCCTTGCGGTTCAATTTAATACCTGCTTTGTTAACTCCGTTAATGAACTGTGAATAAGTTAATCCTTCTTCACGAACTGCAGCGTTAATACGTGCAATCCAGAGTGAGCGGAATTCTGACTTTCTGTCACGGCGATCAACGTAAGCGTGATTTAAAGCTTTAGTTACAGCGTCTTTTGCTGGTTTATAATTTGATTTTCTGTCGCCACGGAAACCTTTTGCAAGTTTTGTAATCTTATTGCGGCGATTCTTTCTTTTTGTTCCGTCTATTGCTCTTGACATCTATTCACCTCATTAACCGTATGGAAGCATCTGCTTTCTGATTTTTTTTGCATCAGCTTCTGCTATATAACCATTAGCACGGAGCTGTCTCTTTCTTTTTGGTGAACGCTTTGTCAAAATATGACGAAGGTTCTGTTTCTTGTGTTTTACTTTGCCAGTGCCAGTTAAAGAATAACGTTTTGCAGCTGACTTCTTTGTCTTCATTTTAGGCATTTTCTAAACCTCTTATTTCGCGGCTTTTGCTGAGATTGTCATTGACATATTACGTCCATCCATAGCGGCTGGCTTTTCAATGACGTACGCCGAGGTAAGTCGCTTTAGCACCTCATTCAGAACGTCAAAACCGAGGTCGGTGTGGGCAAGTTCACGTCCGCGGAAACGGATTGTTACTTTTACTTTGTCGCCTTCGTTTAAGAATTCCTGAATATGTTTGGCTTTGGTGTCAAGATCTCCTGCGCCAATCTTTGGCTGCATTCGAATTTCCTTGAGCTTAAGTACTTTCTGGTTCTTTTTGGAATCACGGAGCTTTTTTTCCTGTTCGAACTTGTACTTTCCATAGTCAAGTATTTTACAAACGGGTGGATTAGCGTTTGGTGAAACTTCAACAAGATCTAAGTCCTTGTCTCTCGCCATGTTAAGTGCTTCCATTGTTGGAACGATTCCAAGCTGGTTGCCCTCATCATCAATAAGCCTGACTTCTCGAACACGAATCATTTCGTTTATTCTCTGTCCCTTATTGTTCGAGTTTGTAGTATTCACGTTTGCCAATTATCCTCCTACGTGTTTATAAAACACTTTTTACAATAGCGTGTTCTAATATTATACGAATTTTACTTTTGTGTGTCTATATCTTGAATTGGAGTTGTTTGAATTTTAATAAAAAACTATAATCTCATTTATGGCAGAATTCGTTTCAACTTTTATAACAGGTTTTCAGGATGTTGTTAAAAATGATTTACCCAAAAGATTAAAGGGAATAAAAATCCTGAGTCTTCTTGACGGACTGATTCACTATTCTTACTGCGGTAATTCCCGCGATTTACAGAATATAATTTATTTTAACAATACATTTTTTGTTATAAAGACCTTTAATACAAATAATATCACTTTTAATGCAATGGTTTCTGCTGCGGCAAAAGTAAAAAGCCCTTATTTAATTAACAGGGGAAAATTCAGAATACGTTTTAATAAAGAAAATCAGTTTTGTAAGGTAGAAAAAGAGGTAACCCGAAGGGCAGAGAACCTGGTTTTAAATAATTCAAAACTTCAGATAGACAGGGTGAATCCTGATACTGAATTCTGGTATTTAATCAGAAGGGAAAATTTTTCTTTCTGCGGCCAGCTGATTTCAAAAAGAGAATTTACAGAAAAAAATCTTAATAAAGGGGAGTTAAGGCCGGAAATTGCCTATTTAATCTCTTCTTTTGCAGAAATAAAAGAAGGGGATTATATCCTGGACTGCTTCTGCGGTTATGGTTCAATTCCTGTGCAGCTGACAAAAAAATTTAATTTTGCAAAACTTTATGCAAGCGATATTGATGAGCAGAAAATCTCTATGCTAAAAGAAAAAAAGGCCCTGCAGAATAATCAGAATATTTATCTTTGCAGGGAAGATGCCTTCTGTCTAAATTATCTGCAGAATAAAAGCATAGACACTGTAATAACAGATCCACCCTGGGGTTATTACGAAGAAATTGATGATTTACAGGCCTTTTACAATAAAATGTTTGCTTCTTTAAAAAGGGTATTAAAGGATGATGGAAAAATGATTATTCTTTCTGCCCGCAAGGAAGAACTCGAAAAGTGCGCACAGCAGAATAAGATAGAAATAAAAAATAAACTGCAGACTCTTGTAAACGGTAAAAAAGCCGCCTTGTATAGCCTGCAGTTTATAAAATAGTTTTTATATGCCGGAATTAGAAACTTCCATTATATAAATACATTGGTGTAAGAGAATTGTTCTCTAAATCAGTAAGGACTTTTACCGGAAGGCCAAGTTTTGCGGCTGCTTCTGTTTTTTTAATGTCAGAATACTGGCCCATAAGAAGGTCCATGGTTGTCTTTTTTCTCTGATACTTATAGGTTTTAATTGCAATACCCGGCTTTTCAAGTTCTTCAGAAAAATCTTCAATAGTATTTTCCCATGAATCAATTTTATCAATAAGTCCATGCTCTAAAGCCTGATTTGCAGTGTAAATCCTTCCGTCGCAAAGTTTATAGGCCTGGTCAAAGGAAATGTGTCTCTGGCTTACAACTATAGAAACAAACTGTTCATAACATTCATCGCAGATAGACTGCATAATCTGTCTCTGCTCATCGGTTAGTGGTTCGTTGTAATTCATCATGTTTTTATTCTTACCCGAATGAATTGTTTCAGATTTAATGCCAAGTCTTTCAAAAAGTCCAGTTAAATCAAGAGACTGGCCGAATAAAACTCCAATGCTGCCTGTAAGGGTATTTCTGTTGGCATAGATTTTATTTGCTGCACAGGAAATGTAATAGCCTCCGGAAGCGGCCATAGGTCCCTGGTAAACATAAATCTTCTTTCCCTTAGTTTTGTAATTTTGTAAGGCAAGATAAATCTGGTCAGCCTGGTAAACGGCACCTCCCGGTGAGTTTATGTAAATAATCATGCCAAGATTTTTAGGGTCATTAGCCATGCTGTCTATGCTTTCTAAAAGCCACTTTTGATTGTAAGTGTTGTTAGCTTCTTCAATAGTACCTTCTATATACAAGGCACCAATATATTCATTTTTATATTCTCTTGGACCTTTTCTGTCTTCTTTTGGACTAATGTCAGAAGAAGTAGAAAAAGAAAAGGATGGAGTAAAATTACCTCTTGTTTTTCTTATAAAAAAGTTACCTGCGCTTAAGCCGGCAATAAATACTATGAGTACAATAAAAACAATCAGGCCACTTTTGAAATTTTTTTTCATTATTGTAAATCCTCCGCTTTAATAATGTTATTATCTAAGGCATTCTTTAACATTGCATGATATGCATTTATAAAGGTCATGTTCATATATGGTCTAAGCCAGAGCTGTCCAATCTGGAATGTTAAGGCTGCAAGAATTTCCCAGCCTATAAAACTAAGGTACATTACAAAAATATCCATTTTATAGCCCTTTGTAATTCTTTTAGAAATATTCATAGCCCGGGGAATTGAGATATCTGGAAATTCTGCAACAAGATATTCCATTTGAGAGTAGGCAAAGGCTTTTATAATACCAGGAATGATAAAACATAAGGTCCATAAAAATATAAAGATTCCCTTATAGAAGAAGGTAAGAATTGCTCTCCACCAGTTATTCATGCCTTCAATAAAAGCAGTAAAAGAAATCTTTTCCGGTGTGCGGGACATTTTTAAATAAAAGTTAAGTCCTGCCATAAAAATTATTGCACTTACCAGATTCTGGGCTAAGGTCATATAGGGAGTAGATTCTGAAGTATTGCTTATAGAAAAATTAAAGGAAGAAAAATTTGAAATAGAACTCATTAAGGTTACCCGGCCTTCTTCAGTTAAAAGCAGGCTGAAAAACTGGGGCAGAAGGAAGATGGCAGAAACCAGACCCGAAACAAGGGTAACAAGAACTGCAGTACCATATCTTCCGTTTAATTGTTTTTTTGCAAACAATTTATACTTTCTTCTTTCAAAATACATTTATAAAATCTCCTGTTATTATAAATATAGACTTATTATCTGCTGTTTTCAAGTTTATGATTAAATAATATAATAGCTGCAATGAAACTTATATGCGGTCCAATGGCAACAATTTCTCATCCGGCTTTTAGAATCTTAATAGAAAAATTCGGCGGCTGTGATGAATATTTTACAGAAATGATAAATGCCGGAACCCTGCTTACAAAAGGTCCTTTTGAAAAATTTTATATAGATCCTGCTCCTGTACCCGAAAAAATTGTCTGGCAGCTTACAGGTAAAAATAATGAGCAGATGATTGAAGCTTCAAAAATCCTTGTAGAGCTTCCCTGCATTGGAATTGACTTAAATATGGGCTGTTCTGCTCCAGATATTTACCGTTTTGGAAGCGGCATTGCCTGGATGCTTAAACCGATAGAAGAAACTCAGGCTATGGTAAGGGGAATAAGACAGGTAATAAGTGATTATAATAAAGAGCATAATCAGAATAAAAGGTTCAGCGTAAAACTCCGCCTTGGCGATGATGATTTTACTGACCAGGGCTTTTTTGATTTTTGTAACATGCTTTGCGACAGCGGGGTAGAACTGCTTACCCTTCATCCGAGAACTAAAAAGGAAAAACTTACCAGACCTGCAAGATACGAATACTGCGAAAAACTTGCAGATCTTATGCATAAAAGGAATGTAAAAGTTTACCTGAACGGAAATGTTAAGGATAAGGCCTCTTATGACTATGCCCTTTCTAAAGCTCCCCGGGTGGATGGCGTGATGATAAGCCGGGCCAGCATTGAGAAGCCCTGGATTTTTGCTCAGTTGAAAGGTTTAGAGGATCATGTGGATTTAAAACAAATAGCCTTTGATTTTATTGATGATGTAGAAAAATATCAGCCTCCGGAATTCTGGAAGACCAGGCTGCAGCGCTTTTTTACATATTACTCTAATAATTTTAAGTTCAGCCATTATGCCCAGACCCAGTTTTTAAACGCAAAAGATAATGCAGACCTTAAAAACCGCCTTGAAGATTTTTTTGCAAAATGTAGTGATGAGCAATTTGTGAATTTTAATAAGCTGTAGTATACTTTTAATGTGGAAAATAACGATAAGCCGATTTTTGGCCGCAAGACATTTTTTCTGAATCCTCCTCTTAATATTGAAAATTTCATTATGGATTCTTTAAAGTCCGATGAGTATGAGGTTTATTCCATTCCCGATTATTCAATTGCAAAACCTCTTTTAGGCATGTATCCCGATTCAATCCTTTTTGTTTACATAGATGACCTTTTACCCCTTCAAACCTGGGTTAATTTTATAAAATCCTTTCAGAAAGATGAAAAAGTAAAAAATGTCCGCATAGGCATTCTTTCAAATAAAATAAAGGCTGAGCAGAAAGAAAAATTAAACGAAGAACTTAAACTTCAGGCCGGAATAGTCAGTCTGGACCAGAAGCCCCAGCAATTATTAAAGCAAATAAACGATACCCTTGATTTAAATGAAGCAAAAGGAGTAAGAAAAGTAATCCGTCTGGATTTAAAAAACTGTAAGGATGTAAACGGATATTTTGCATACTCTTCTCTTTTACATTCATTCCGTCTTGTAGATATTTCGAGTGTAGGTTTTGCCGCAGTCATGCCGGTCAATATGGCAAAGTTTATAAAGAAAGATACAAGGCTTGAAAATGTTTCCATTACAATGGGCCGTTATTCTTTTGTCTGTACTGTAAAAATATATAATCTAAAAATTGAAGGAAATGTCTGTACCATCGTTGCTATATATGATGAAAAAACTTCAGATATGACTAAGCTTAAAATTCATAACTTTGTTTTTGAAAACCTTGAAAACCGTAACAAACAGTTAATGGATACTCTTCCAAGAGATAACAGTGATTATTCAAAATATGTTGAAGAAGATGAAAAAGAAAAAGATGAGCTTAATGACAAGGATATGCAGGAAATAGATTCTCAGGTTGAAATCTTTAATCCCGAAAATAACAAATAAAGAAGAGATTAGGTCTTATTCATTTGCAAAGTGTTTTCTTTTGTGGTAACTTATCTCAATAAGTAATTATTGGAGTAACTAAAAATGGCAAACGAAAAAGATTCACATGCATGTACATTAGACAAAATTATTAGTCTTTGTAAAAGAAGAGGTTTTGTATATCAGGCTTCAGAAATTTACGGCGGACAGGCTGGTGCTTGGGATTACGGTCCTTTAGGTGTAGAATTCAAGAGAAATATTCAGAATGAATGGTGGCATTATATGACCCAGCTTCATGATGATGTTGTAGGACTCGATTCTGCAATTTTCCAGCATCATACAACCTGGAAGGCTAGTGGGCACGTAGATCATTTTTCGGATCCTATGATTGACTGTCTTGAATGTCAGGCCCGCCATAGAGCAGATAAACTTATTGAAGACTTTGTTGCTGCAAATCCAGATAAAGACCCTGGAAAACCAGTTGATACAATGACTCACGAAGAAATGAAGGCTTACATCGATGCAAACATCAACTGTCCTACCTGCGGAAGTAAAGAACGCAAATATACAGCAGTTCGCGAATTCAACCTTATGTTTAAAACATATCAGGGACCAATTGCAGACGAAAGTCATCTTATTTATCTTCGTCCAGAAACCTGTCAGGGTATTTTTACAGACTTCAAGAACATTGTTCAGTCTAACCGTATGAAGGTTCCTTTTGGTGTTGCTCAGGTTGGTAAATCTTTCCGTAATGAAATCATCTTTAAAAACTTTATTTTCCGTACCTGTGAATTTGAACAGATGGAAATGGAATATTTCTGTAAACCTGGAACAGAAGACGAAACTTTTGACCGCTGGAGAAAGGACCGCTGGGCTTTCTACCTCAAATACGGTATTCCGGAAAAACAGCTTAAATGGCATCATCACGACAAATTAGCACATTACGCAAAAGATGCTTACGATATTACTTACAACTTCCCAATCGGATTTGAAGAAATTGAAGGTATTCACAGCCGTACTGACTTTGACCTTAGCCAGCACATGGAATACTCTAAAAAAGATATGTCTTATATCGACCAGGAAGACGGAAACAAACGCTATGTTCCATATGTAATTGAAACTTCAGCAGGTCTTAACAGAAACTTCCTTATGTTCCTTTGTGAAGCTTATGAAGAGCAGAATGTTGGTACAGACGGAAATGAAGATTACAGAACTGTACTTCACCTTGACCCACGTTTAGCTCCAATTACAGTTGCAGTTCTTCCTTTAATGAAAAAAGACGGTCTTGCAGAAAAAGCTAAGGAAATTCAGCACCTTCTTAAAGAAGATTTTGTAACTGACTATGATACTTCTGGAACAGTAGGTAAACGTTACCGCCGTCAGGACGAAGTTGGTACACCTTTCTGTGTTACTGTAGACTACGATACAATTCAGGAAACAAAAGAAGACGGTTCTAAGAATCCTCTCTTTAATACTGTTACTGTACGTTTCCGCGACAGCATGGAACAGGAACGTGTTGCTCTTGATGACCTCGTATTCTTTATTCAGAAAGCAATAAAGAATTATAAGCCTGTAATCAGATAACGGTGCGCCATGGATGGCGCAATTACAAAGTGTAATTTGATGTACGAGTTTTTACAAAGTAAAAACTCGCTACTAAAAAATTACACGGAGGTAATTTTTTAGTATGGAATACGTTCGGCTTGGTAAAACAGACTTACTTACTTCTCGAATAGCTTTTGGCGGAATGCGTCTGCATGAAGCCGAAAGCGAGGAAAGCGCATTTACGCTTGTAAGGAAGGCTTACGAAGCCGGAATAAATTTCTATGATACTTCCAGTAAAACTCCCGTCAGCGAAAAGCTGCTGGGAGACTCCCTTTTTGATTACCGCCGCAATGTTTTTTTATCAACTTCTACAAGAGCAAAAACCTGCGAAGAAATAAAGCAGAATCTTGAAGATTCTTTAATGACCCTTCACTGTGACTATGTGGATTTGTATCAGTTTGAAACAGAAAAGTTTTTGCCGGAACCGGGCCGGGCAGACGGTATTTATGATTTCCTGCTTGAGGCAAAAAAAGAGGGGAAAATCAAACATTTTGGTTTAATTACCACCAACTACGAAACCGCCCGAAAAGCCCTTGAATCAGATTTGTATGAAACCCTGCAGTATCCTTTTAGTATAGTAAGTCCGGAATCTACCTTTGAACTGGTAAAACTTTGCGAAGAACATGATGTTGGTTTTATTGCCATGCAGCCTTTAGGGGGCGGAATTATAGATAATATTCCTCTTGCCCTTGGTTTTTTACGACAGTTTGAAAATGTAATACCTATCTGGGGTGTAAAATCTCAGGAACAAATAGATCAGATTTTATACTTTAATGAACATCCGCCTTTAGTTGACGAGTCTTTCCAGCAGGATGTTGAAAAAATCAGAAATTTCTTTAATTAATTTTTTTGCTGATTATTCGAATTCAGATAAATCTACAGATTCCATTGTATTTAATGAAGACTGACTCTTTTTGTCTTCATTTTCAGGCTTCTTTTCGCCGGAAGCTGCTTTTGACACCTGGACTGAAGGTGATGGAATATCATTTTCTGCAGGAGATGGAATTTTATTTTCAGTAATTTCTTCTACTAAATCAATTTCGCTTTCTGGTTTTTCTGAAGCTGCAGCATTATGAGCCGGAGCTGGATTTTCAGAAGCTGAATTTTCGGCTGAAAGACTTTTATCAGTCTTTTCTTCTGAATCCTTATTGTTTTGTTTTGCAATAAGTTTTTTAACATCTGTAATTTCTTCGATAGAGAGATTTCTTAAAATGTTAATTCCATCAGGGTCAGAAGGAATAAGAATTGGAGAACCATCAGGATTTCTTTCTGTTAAAAGCTGTACAATAGGATATTTTGGATTATCCGGATTTGTATCGCTTACCATACCAAGTTTTCTGTTTGAAAGATATACGTAACTTCCTAAAGGATACAAAGAAACAGTGTAGAGCAGGGCTTTTAAAACTGAATCATCATAAGAATGATCTTTGTTCTGAATCAATTCAATCATTGCATTAAAGGTTGTACGTTCTGCCTTATAACTTCTGGAAGAAGAAATGGCTTCGTAAGAACAGGCAACGGCAATAATTTTTGCGTTTGAAGAAATCTTTTCTCCGGTTAATTTTCTTGGATAGCCCAGTCCGTTTTCTTTTTCGTGATGCTCTAAAACTCCAAGCTGAACTGCGAGAGGAAACTGTAAATCTTTAACAATTGTATAGCCGAAGATGGTATGCTTTGAAATGGCCATCTTCTCTCCTACGGTAAGCTTTATGTTAGACATATAAAGCTGAGGAGGAACCCTGAGCATACCAATTTCGTGAATAATACAGGTAACGCCAAGCTCAATTATTTTTGAAAGAGGAAGATGGAGCTGGTGTGCAATGGCAATTGCAAGAACTGTAGTTCTGATTGAGTGAACAACCAGGAAGTTCTTTTTAATTTCTTCAGGGTTAGGATTAATTCGTAAAATATATCTTTTGTGGTCTTTTACAAACATTACCAGTTCCTGAATTGTTTCAGAAAGCTCTTCCTTATCAATTTCTTTATGAGTTGTATAATGTGTAAAGACTTTTTCAATATAATTCATGTATTCAAAGAAAACAGATTCAACCATTTCCATTCGGTTCTGATCGCTGTTTCCAATGTAGTTTGCCTTACTGCTTTCAATGGCCTTTTTTAAAGTATTTCCGAAATTTTCTTTAACAGCGTTCTCTTCGTCATTTGTATCAGAATCAATGTTGCCGCCAAGACTGTAATTACCTTCGCAGAGAATTGTTGTAAATTCCCAGCGCTTTAAGGCTTTAATTACTTCGTCCGATATTAAAGCGGTTTGAGGAAGAATGAGAAATGAACTGTCAATAATTAAGTCTCCGGTAAAAGAGGTGTCTTTACGCAGAGTATCTACCTGAATCGTGTCCATACTTTAAAATTACCTATATATATTATCGGTTAAATGAAAAAAAAATAATATAATTTAATGCAATTTTTTGAGAATTTTTTGTTAAAAAAAAAAACCGGAAAGTCTCACACACTTTCCGGCAGATTTATAGTAAACATAGGATTCAGGTGTCTGGATGTTTTCCCACCCGATAATTACCACTAATTTTATTATCGGTGAAAGTGATTTCGACTTTAGGAAAAAAATAAAAATAAATAAAAAAAATTGTTATTTCTTTTTTCTTTTCAATATTGACTAAGATTTTTTTTTATACGATTATTGGAAACTATGAGTAAGGAAATATTTAATAGAGCGCAACTTGAAACACTTTCATTTTCCGACCTGACAAATCTTGCAGATGATTTTGGAATTGACGTTCCAGAAAATCTGGACAGAAGATTTTTAATTGCGGAATTACTTGAGCTTGCAGAAGAATCAGAAAAAATTGATGATATGACAATATCATCAGAAAACAATGACGGCATACAGCCACTTCCAAAAAATTATAATGAAACTCAGATAGCCTGCGTTTTAAGAAATCCAGCCTGGATTTTTGTTTACTGGAACATTAATGATTCTGATCATCTTATGTTAAAAAATCTTCATAATTATGAATTAAAAATTCGCGTTTGTTCCTTACAAAACGAAGATGATACAGTTCCTTTTGAAGCCTACGAAATTCAGGCCAGCAGAGAACCTCAGGAACAGAATGTTTTGTTGCCTGCCGGAATAAAATACGTAAAGGTTGAACTTGTTTATACAACAGCTACAAGCGGAAAAGTTCTTGCAATTTCTCCTGTAATAACAATTCCACAGGGTTCAGACTTAGTTTACGATTTTAAAAAAGGAGTTGATCAGGATTTTCCTCCTGTTATTCAATTATCTGGAATTAAAAATGTATTAAATCACCAGTATACAATGCACAGACATTCTTTTTCTTGATGAAGGTATTTAAAAAATGAAAAAAAATCTTGTATTTATTATAAAAGCTAACCAGGAATTTATACGTCACACAGCTGTAGATGTAAAAATAAATATGCCAGTATTAAATACTTTGTTTGAAGATATCAGCGATATTTATCTTCCTGTATTAAATATGGTCGAAAACTTTGAAGAGGGAAGCAACATTAAATTTTCCATGGTTCTTCCTCCTGTTTTATGCAGCCTCCTTTCAGATAAACAGATTCACGAACTTTATCTGGCCTGGCTCGATAAAAAAATTGCTCTTGCTAATGCAGAACTTGAAAGAAATAATGAAAATTCTGTAATTCAGTCAATAATTAACGCTAATTTAGACAAATATAATGCATGTAAGGAAGATTTTACAAATAAATATAACTGTAATTTAATTTCTGCTTTTGCTGCTTTAGTAAAACAGAATAAAATTGAGCTTCTTGCAACCTGTGCTACAGATTTATTTGTACCTCATTATTCAGATACTCCGGAAATTATTTCTGCTCAGATTGAATGCGGACTTCATTCCTACCGCGAGTTTTTTGGTGAAATTCCGGAAGGCTTCTGGATTCCTGAATTAGGATATTTCCCGGGCGTTGAAAAGCTTATAAAGGCTTATGGTTTTTCTTACACAGTTTTAGATGCCCGCGCTCTTCTTCTTTCTAAAAAAATGCCTTCAAGCGGAATTTTCTACCCTGTAAGAACAGATAATTCCCTTGTTCTTTTTGCTGAAGATCCAGAGTTTACTCCAAAATTATTTGGCGAAGACGGTTACTGCTGCCACGAAGACTACCGAAACGAAAATCGTGACATTGGTTTTGAATTATCTCTGGATAATCTTGCAAGTTTTATAGACCCTGATTCTGTAAGATATTCAACAGGTTTTAAATATTTTAATAAACGCGAAGATAAAAACTCTTATTATGATATTTCTGCTGCTCAAAAGCAGGCAGAGCTTGATGCAGAAGATTTTACAGATTACGTTTCAGAAAAGCTTTCTAAGGCTGCTGAATATCTTCCTGAATGTGATTTTGTAAACCTTATCTGTACTGCAGATACAAATACAATCCGTTCTAAATGGAGCGAATTCTTATACTGGCTTAAAAAGGTGTTTGAACTTGCTGCTAAAAAAGATATCTGCCTTGAATGTGGAAAAAATCTTATTGCCAGACAGTATTCCCTTGAAAAAACAGAACCTTACTATTCTGCAAAAGGGGACGGCTATGGCGAAGAATTCCTGACTGGTCAGTCTAACTGGATGATTCGTTATGTAAAAAAGGCCAGTGAAAGAATTATTGACCTTGCAGACAGATTCCCAAGCGATACCGGACTTAAAAACAGACTTTTGAATTTAGGTGCAATTGAACTTTTAATGGCTCAGAGTACCGGTCTTATAAAAATGCTTAATGACTGCGACAATGCAGATTTTGCAGAAAGAAGATTTAAGGAATCTATAAATGCCTTTACAATTGTATTTGATTCTCTTGGTTCAAATACCGTAAGTACAGAATGGCTTACAACCCTTGAAGAAAGAGATTCCATCTTTACCTGGATGAACTATAAGGTATTTGCAAAGAAAGTCTGATTTCTTTCTTTTATGTAATTTTAGTTGTCTAAGCGTAAACTTTCCTGAATCATTCGGAGCATGTCTATTTGGTACTGGGCACTTGTAATTCCGATGATTGCAGGATCATATCTTTTATCTAATTCAAGAATTTTTTTCCATACGGCAATTGCTTCGTCCCATTTCTGCTGGCTGTAATATTCAAGTCCCATGGAATAAAGCTTATCAATCTGCTTAGTTTTTTCGGCCCGGCCGTTATCTCCAAAAGGAAGTCTTACAGAAAGACTGAACTTATTGAGCGGATTTATTGAAGAAGTTAAATCAAGCGTATAGTTAAAATTAAAAATGATTTTAGAAAATTCAAATTCCAGACCGCTGCTTATTCTTGGATGAGCACCTTTCAGCTGAAAACCAGCAATAAAAGAAGCCGACTCTGTAAAGGCAACTTCCAGCCCTGCACTTATATAAGGAATTCTGAAGGTTGAAATGTCAAGAAGATTTACAGGCTGTTTATAATCAAGAGAAATTGTAATTGGTTTTGTTACTTTATAGGAAAGGCCAAGGGCAAAATATGATGGAAGGGCTTCCGGGCTTAAGCCGGAAGATGAGCCGGCGCCGGTAAGTGCAATTCCCATATTCTGGGCGGTAAGGCCAATCTTAAAATTCGGCTCTCTGGAAGCGTAATACTTAAAAATATTAAACTGCAGCATAAGACCAAAATCTGCAGCAAGGCCAAGAGCTGACTGACTGAAGCCGGACCAGGAAATTACTTCGTTTGTATCGTTATCTGTAAAGTTTGGAATGTTTCTCCAGGCTGCTTTTACAGTTGCGCCAAGGGCAAAACCTTTAAAAGTGTAGCCGGCAAGAAAGTTGTATGAAATATTTGCGGCAAAGGTGCTTTCTGAATAATAATTTCCTGCAACCCGGTCCCCATAAATATTGTATTCTGTAAAAGGAACGTAAAAGGCCGAAAGATAAGCTCCCAGTCCCAGGTGATTGTAGCGGGTAGTGCAGGCCAGAGTATCCATTTTTGAATCGGCAATCCAGGAATTGTGATAGAGAGCCAGCTGGGTTTTATTCTGTATACAGCTTCCGGCCGCATTGTAACGCAGAAAACTTATGTCATCACATAAACCTGTAAAGGCATCTCCAAGACTTTCGGTTCTGCCGCCAAAAGGAATCATAAAAGAACGGAAACAGGTATCTCCCTCGTTATAATCAATCGTTCCTTCAAAAATTTCTGCCAGTGTTGAAGAAAAATCTGTAAAAGACAGGGCACTTAGCTTAAATATTGAAGAGGCAGAGAGAAGAATTAAAATGTAAATAACTCTGTTTAGTTTCATTCCTGTTTCTTGTATTATATTATATAATAATGAAAATATAGTTAATTATCGGAAGAATATCTCTTTAATAAACGTAAATTTACCGAAAATATAAATGTATATTAGTTAAAAAGATGAAAAAAAGATATTTGTTCTTTTTGTGTATTTTAAGTTTTTTCTCACTCTCTCTTTATGCTAAAGATGAAAATGATTTAAGTCTTTTTGAAATAGACAAACTTATTCGTCAAACCGATTATGAAGAGGCTTTAAGACTTTTAAACGTTTATATTAATAAATATCCTGATAATTTTGATAACGCCCAGCGAAGAATAAAAAGAATTATGAACATCAGAAAGCAGTATTCAATACTGGCCGAAAAATTAATAAATCTTATTCTTACCGAGCCTGGAAACGATAAGGAAATTTACGAAATTACAGCCCAGCTGGAAAGGTTTGAAAAAAATCCTTCTGATGAGCATTTGCAATTTATTGCAGACTTAAAAAAATCAGCTGAATTTAACTATTTCAGAAGCCAGTTTAATGAAGTTCAAACCCAGTCAGCAGAATATACCCAAAGCGGCCTTTATTCCGATTCAATTGCAATAATCCGTCAGAATGGTTTCTGGCTTTATAAAGATTCTTTTTACGAGCGCTGGGAAAATAATCCTGAAATTACAGCAAAGGCTCAGTCAGTTGTAGACCACCTTGAAAAAGAAGTTGCAAACTTTAATGATAAAAACTTTAATAACCGCTTTAATAAGGCTGTAAACGATTATGTAAACTCCCTTAATAACGATAAGTACGATGATTCCGTAAAAAATTTTAATACGGTTTTGCAGGTTTTTCAGGAATATGCCGCTTTACGAAATTCCATTTTTGAGGATGCTCATCAGTTGGAAGTCCTCTTTGAAGAAGTACAAAAACTTGACCAGGACAGTACGGACGCCTCTTATCTGCCTTTTATGTTCCGTTTTATTTACGGAGTTTCCTATATCCCGGATTCTGGAATTATTGGTGCGGTAGACGGCCAGTGGAAGGCTGCTATGACCAGAATGAATACAGCACTTTTTGCAAATATCCTGAAATATTACGACAGATACAGAACAAATTGTGCAAACAGCTCTTATACGGCAAAACAAAAAATTGACAATAATACTGCCAATACAAACAGAATTAAAAACTATTCACTTTTAGAGCAGAATACCCTGAATTTATATAATTTCCTCAATGTAAGAAGCGGACAGACCTTTGTGCATCCTTTTTCTGAATATTTTGTTTATACAGATTATCTTGATGCCCTTACTCTGGCTGTCTCTGGCCTTTATAATAACGAAATTGAAATTAATGATACAAAAAATCTTACCTACCAGACTATAGATGAACTTAAAAATAAGGGGCAGGATAAGAACTTTGAAGAAAAACTTATGCAGGCCGCTTCAAAAATCATACTTATTCTTGGAAATAAGGATGATAAAGGTCTTGAAAAAATAAATCATTATGCTGCTTATACAGAAAGTAAAAATGAAAGCTTTAAGGGACTTGAAGAAGAATATACAAAAGAAAGGGATTCTTTATTCAAATCTTCAGAAGACTTTTTTGACTTAATCTGGAAAGAAGAAAGTGAATATTTTGCCAGGAAAGCAAAGGCTCTTGCTGATGAAGTTGTTTTGATTAATGACAGCGGTCAGAGTTTTTATAAAGGCTTTAACTCAAAACTTGACAGCGCAAGCAAAAATAAATTTACAAAGGATACTGAGGCAGCCCTTGCTTATAAAGATAATTCTGACGCTTCCGGTAACCTCCTGCTTCTTTACTCTTATCCTGAAATTGCCTTGAATATAAGCCTTTACGGACAGAAAAAAATCAATTCTGCAATAAAAGAAATTACAGACTATAAGGCAAGAATTAAAAATAATTATGATGCAGAAAGCCTCTGGCAGGAAGACGAAGAAATTTCTTCTTATTATGAAGAATGCAGAAAGGAACTTGATTCACAGATTTTAAGACTTGAAGAGCTTATGAAAAAATCTGATGAACTTGCTCATGATAGCCAACAGAAAATTATATCATCACAGATTGCAAGAAACGAGGGTGATACCCGCTACAGCGAAGCTCAGACCGCCCTTAAAAATCAGAATTTCAGCCTTGCAAGAAGAAAACTTGAACAGGCGCTTTCTAAATACGAAGAAGCCCTTACCATTTCTGATGACGAAAGTCTTAGACGTGAGTGGGATTCAAAACTTGCTGATCTTGGCGAAAATATCAACAGAACAGAAAACGAAATTATTGTAAAGGAAGTCCGCCTTCTTAAAACTCAGGCCAGAGAAGCTTACTTTAACGGCTTCTTTGATGAGGCAGAAAAATATCTTAATCAGGCTAAAAACAGGTGGGCAATTACAAATGCCGTTGAAGATGAAGAAATTACCTCCCTTATGAATTATATAAACACCGCAATTTCAATGCAGACCGGCCGTGATATTTCTCCATCTGCTCCTCAGTATCCGGAAATGTCACAGCTGATTAATATTGCAAATCAGTATTATGAAGAAGGTCAGCAGTATTACAGGAAGGGGGATAAAGAGCAGGGTAACCTTGCTTTACAAAAGGCTCTTGATAATATCCGTAAGGTTCAGGTAGTTTATCCTTTAAATGCAGAAGCTTCTTTATTAACTTTAAAGATTAATAAACTTATGAACCCTTCAAAGTTTGAAGAAGAATTTGCCCAGAAGATTAAGATTGCCCAGAATATGTGTAAGGATTCTGCTACCGTTCAGGAAGGATATTCTACACTTCTGGACTATTATAAAATCAATCCTGATTATAAGGGCTTAAAGGACCTTATTTATAAAGTAGAAATAGATATTGGAATTAGACAGAAGCCTGTTGATAATAGTGCCTTAACAAGATCAAAAAATCTTTATAATGATGCACAAAAGACGTATAATAATGCTGGTAATAATCTTGAAAAACTGCAGTCAGCCCTGGAAAAGGTAAACAGAGCACTTGTTTTGAATCCTAATAATACTCAGGCTCAGGGCTTAAAAGATACAATTATTACAAAGATGGGAGGAACGGCTACACAAATCTCAATGGAAGATGAACAGCTTTATAACCAGGCAATTGTTTATCTTCAGAATAATAACGTAATTGCTGCAAATCAGATTTTAAAACAGCTTCTAAATAAGCCTCAGAACCAGTATGTTCAGAAGATTAAGGACTTGAAGGCAAAAATAGAAGCAAGAATGTAGGGTGGAAGGTGAAGTTTTTTAATTCGAATAAAAAAAGAATTTTCTCAATGCTTTTTCTTTTGTGTATAAGGTCATTATCTTTATTCGCACAGACCTTTTACTGGGAAAATCCTCTTTCCATAACCACTTCTTATTCCGTTTTTCCTCTTGCCCTTTATAATTCAACAGATTCCTATATATTTTTTCAGGAAGTAGATACAGCAAAAAAAGAAATCTATTTAAGCTGTAAAAAGTTCAACAGCCTTGATAATGTAAGTGATATAAAACGCTTTGCAGGACCTTTTCCATATTCTACCAGCGAAGTTCCTGATATTTATTCTGCCGCAATTAATGATGACGGGCTTATCTGTCTTGCTGTACTTTCAGCTCCCGGAGAAATTTCTATATATTCATCAAATGATAAGGCTGCAAGTTTTAAAAGAACCATCCTGCCGTCATCTTCCATAATGATTGCCCCTCGTATTTATAAAACAAGGGCCAATACTTTTAAGCTGTTTACTTCTTCCGGTGATGATAATTCCTTTACAATTTTTACAAGTGAATCAAAAGACGGTGTAAACTGGTCCAGAGTTGAACTCTTTTCTCCTGCAGAAAAACTGCAGAACCCCTTTATTCCGGTTTTAATTCCTTACCAGAACGGAGATCTTGTTGTTTTTCAGGCCCAGTATATTTCTGAGCAGACAAACAGGTTTTCATATCAGCTTTATTTAACTTTAAGAAACAGCCCGGGAGGCAGCTGGTCAAGTCCCCTTTTAATAACAAACGAGAATTCCTTATACAATAACTCCCGCTATGAATATTACAGATATCAGAATCAGCAGCCTGCCTTAATATATTTTGAAGACCAGCTTTACATAGCCTGGGAAAGAACCCAGTCAGTAAACTCCTCTATATGGGTAGCAGGCCTTAGTCCCCAGGGAATTATATCCGGAAGTGCAGAAGAGCTGACTTTAAATGGAAATGCAAGTAAACCCCGCTTTTTTAATTATCAGAATTCCCTTTATCTTACCTGGTTCGATACGCGTAACGGCCGGGAATCTGTTTATATGTCAAAAAAAGAGGGAAATTTCTGGAATGAAAGTCCTCTTGTAGAAAATAATAATGCAAATCTCTTTGTAAGTCCTTTACTGATAAATGACGGACAGAGTCCTTACCCGATTTTGAATTTTATTTTTCAGCAGACGGGAAAAAATAATAAAAATACCATAGCCCTGCTGCCTCCTGATAAATCTGTAAAAATGCCGCAGATAAAGCCCCTGTCTTATAAAAACGGAAAAAGATCCAGGTCTGAAAAAGTTGATTTTGATATTATTTTCCCTGAAGATTCATCCGGCCTAAAAACTTATTCTTATTTATGGACCAGAGATCCTCTTTTAGAAGCTCCAAAAAGCCAGATGCAGATTATAAGGGGCACAGATAAAAATAAAAAAATGACTTTTTCTGCTCAGGACGGAGACGGGGATTATTATCTTTGTGTAAGGGTTCAGGATTATGCAGATAACTGGTCTGAATCAAAAAGTATAAAATACACGCTGGATACAACGCCACCTAAGGCCCCTCAAATTTCTCTTGAAAACTGCGATTCTTACAATATTTTAGATTCAAATAATTTTGCAATCAGCTGGCTTCCTTCAGAAGATAAAGATACATCAGGATATATTTATAAGTTTGAGTATCTTTTTGACATTCCAAAAGCTCTGGTAGATACAAAACGACATCCTATGAAGCTTTCTGAAGAAAAGAAGGCTGCTGCAGTAGAAAAATTAAAAGCCAGATACGAAAAAGTAAATAAAAAGAAAAAACTGTCTTCTCCTGCAAGTACAACAAAATTATCAAGTTCTAAATACTATAATTATGCAAACGGACTTTATGTTTTTTATGTTGCAGCAGTAGATGAAGTTGGAAATACGGGCGATTTTGAATGCCAGATGTTCATTGTAAATAAATATGAACCATCCACCTTTATTTCGTCTGCCCAGCTGCTTTCTGACGAAGCCGGGGGACAGAGCCTTACCATAAGGGGAGGCGGCTTTACCTATGACGGAACAATTGATTCAATCATAATTGACCGGGACGGAAAGGCCCCTTATGATCTGGTACTGGAAAAATCAAAAAATCAGTATAAGGTTCAAAGCAATAAAGTAATCAGTGATATTAAACTTAATACCGAACTGGAAGACGGCAGCTACAGAATTTTACTTCATCATACAGACAGGGGAACCTATAAATCTGGCTCAATTTTAAGGCTTGAAAATCAGGGAAATGTAAAAATTGAAGCTGATTTTGTAATGCCTAAAGAATATACAAGCGAATTCATAAGATACAAATATACAGTTACTGCCTATATCATTGTTTTAATTCTGCTTATTCTTCTGGGAATTATTTCAATCGTTATTCTGACAGTTTATTTAAGTAAATCAAGCCTTGAAAATCTTATTTCTAACTACGAGGTAAAATCTTTATTGGAAGGAAAAGCAATGCCTATGAAAAAACTAAACAAATCACTAAAACATCAGCCAAGCTTAAAATATAAACTGATTGTATTTACGTTCCTTATAATAATCATTTCTGTATTCATTGTTGCCTTCCAGAATGGATTCAGAAGTGTAAATCTGCAGAAGCAGACAATGGCAGAAGGACTGGAAAACCGTACCGAAGTACTGCTGGAAAGTATTCATTCGGGTGTAAAAAACTTTTTACCTTCAAATAATATTCTTGAACTTTCTGCCCTGCCGGAACAAAAAGATGCCATGGACGAGGTAAAATTTGTTACCATCACGGGACAGGCACAGAATTCTTCTTCGGCTGATGAACTTGACTATATCTGGGCTACAAATGACCCTTCAATACTTGAAAAATCAGATTCATACACATTAACCTACGGATCTTCTAAAATAAAAGACCCGGTTTATCTTGAAATAGAGAAAAAATTCTCGGAATTAGACAAAAATATTCCTCAGGAGATTCTTAATCTTTCACAGCAGATAGAAGAATTAACAAATCAGGCAAATACGGCTTATGCAACACTGGAGCCGGACGAACTTGAATCAGTTGAATATATTTCACAAACCGTAGTCGATTTAAGAAATAAATCAGATACATTACTTCTTGAGTTTTCAAAGGAAAATGCCGGTTCATATCCTCCTTTTGACAGCCAGAATCTTGATATGGTTAATACGGATTACATTTTCTACAGGCCGGTTTTATACAGAAAGGGAAATACCGGAAATTTTGTTCACGCAGTTATATTTATTGAACTTTCAACCCAGACTCTTATTGATTCTGTAAAGGCAGAAACTCTGCGAATCATCAAATCAGTTCTGTTGGTTTCTTTAATTGTAATTTTAATTGGAATTGTTTCCGCCTATTTCTTTGCGGTAATTATAATTAAGCCAATCAAAAAACTTGAAAGTCACCTTTTTATGATCGGTCATACAAAAAATAAGGCAGATCTTAAAAATAAAGATATTGTTTTAAAATCAAAGGACGAAATCGGCCGTCTTGGTACGGCAGTAAATGACATGACCCATGAACTGGTTAAGGTTGCAGAAGAGGAAGTTCTTACTCTCGATGGTAAGGCGGTCCAGAATGCCTTCCTGCCCTTAAAAGAAAAAGGTTCTACGGCCGAATACGAAGATTCAAAAATACAGTGTTTTGGTTACTATGAAGGTGAATCCGGCGTTTCCGGTGACTATTTCGATTACCGTAAGCTTGATGACCAGTGGTATGTAGCAATTAAATGTGATGCTTCGGGACACGGAGTTCCGGCTGCCATTATTATGACAGTTGTAGCAACCTTGTTCCGCGAATATTTTAACAGCTGGTCTTACAAGAAAAATGGAACTTCAGTTAATAAACTGATTGAACAGGTAAACGATGCAATTGAATCCCTTGGCTTAAGGGGAAAATTTGCAACAATGATTCTGTGTCTTATTAATCAGAATACCGGTGATTTGTATATGTGTAATGCCGGAGATACCCTTGTGCACATTTATGACAGTGCAGAAAAGAAGATGAAGGTAATTACACTTTCTAATGCACCTACAGCCGGTGTCTTCAGTTCAGATTTAATTGCCATGAGAGGCGGCTTTAAAGTTGAAAAAGGACTTTTGAAGCACGGTGATATTTTATATCTCTATACTGACGGTATTGAAGAATCTACCAGAAGGGTAAGGGATCCTATGTTCCAGCCAAAATTTGTTGATGTGCAGGTTAAAAAAGTAAATCCAAAGACCGGACAGGAAGAAGTTGAATACAAAACTGAAGAAGAAAAAGAGGAATTTGGTCCTGAAAGAGTAAGCGAGATTATTGAAGCTGTATTAAACCGCAGAAAATACCGGCTTACAAAGGTTGAAAATCCTAAGGGGGATGAAGTTCTTGAATTTGATTTTACGGAAGGTAAGGGGACAATTGAAGAAACTATTCTTGCTCTTGCAGCCTGCGAAAAAGTATTCAGAATGTATAAGAAAAATGATTTGAACTCAACTCAGTATATCAAGGTTGATAAAATTATTGATGCCTTCCTGGAAAAATACTTTAATCTTTATTCTTACTATGCAGCAAACAAGGTAGCCAACGAGTCTACTCCAAACTACCTGGACTATGAATATCTTCAGGAAGATGAGCAGTCAGATGACCTTACAATGCTTGCCATAAAGAGAATTTAATTTGTTGTTTTTTTAACAATTGGTGATTATTATTAAGATATGGATAAAGAAGAGATTTCTAATAAAATTAAAGATGGCTTAAAAAAAATCGCTAAGGCTTCAAAATCAGCATTTGAGATTACTGGAGAAAAAGTTCAGAAGTTTTCAGATGAAACTGTTGAGAAGGTAAAATTAAATAAGATTGAAACTCAGCGTTCCTGCAAATATGAAGAACTTGGAATGAAGGTAAGTCAAATGCTTTATGATGGAGCAGGCTTTTCATCTGCTGATGAAGAAGATGTAAAGGTCGTTAATTCCATTCTTGAAGAAATAAAGCTTCTTTCTCAGAAAATATCAGAAAAAGAAGCTGATCTGGATTTATCTTAATAAACTGCCTTTTTTTATATCTGCAGCCTTATCTGGACCTGCAAAAATCCTTACAAGTTCAAGGGCAAACTGTTCTGCAGCTCCCGGTCCTCTGGCTGTGGTTAAATTTCCGTCTGTCAGGAAAGGTATTTCTTTGTAGTTGTGCATATATTCAATTTTAGTTTCTACTTCCATACCTGGATAACAGGTCCAGTATTTTTCTTTTAAAATGCGTGTTTTTCCAAGAACAAGGGCAGGGGCCGCACAAATTGCTGCAATAAAGTGACCGGAAAGATGTGCTGTTTCAAGATATTTCAGAAGTTCCTTACAGGATGCAAGATTTTTAGCACCATTAAGTCCTCCTGGAAGCACGCAGCAGTCTGGGAAACTTCCTCTGTATTCTTCAAAAAATTCTTCAAGAGTTAAATCTGCAATAATCTTTACGTTGTGGGCAGAAACTACAAGGTATTTTTCTTTTGTTGTCTTTGAAGGAACCTGAACCATAATTACATTAAGACCGGCTCTTCTGCAAAAATCTACAGGGTTCAGCGCTTCAATTTCTTCAAAACCATCTGCTAAAAAGACTGCAATTGTTTTCATTTTATCTCCATTTTTTATATAAGATTAAATAAAATTATATAGCAAAGGGGAAAGATTTGAAATTGAAAAAAATATAAAAAAAAATCGAAAAAAATGAAAAAATTTATAATTTTCTGTTGACACTTTTTCAACGGAAGTATATATTAGTTTTCACCGTCGCAACACAGAGCAACGGTGAAACAGTTGTTTGACAGTTCAGGGAAGGAAACAATTGAACATACAGCAAAGTATGTAGCAAACAAATATGTCGCAAGTTT